>Ga0209506_1003892_pt1 | contig 11623 bp, 16 predicted proteins | sample AD_JPNHG2_MetaG_FD_184409 | JGI IMG/M metagenome (GOLD analysis project Ga0209506, IMG submission 184409) | Active sludge microbial communities of municipal wastewater-treating anaerobic digesters from Japan - AD_JPNHG2_MetaG (SPAdes) (version 2) | ecosystem: Engineered > Bioreactor > Anaerobic...
CTTCATCCGCTTTGAATATATCTGTCATGCTATTTCCCCATCAGTGCCTCTGCGGGACTGCCCTGTTCCGGTGCCTTTGTCAGCCCCGGCATTACCTTACCAGCTTCCAACAGTTCCGCTGCCTGCTGCTGCTGTGCCAGCTTCTCTGCCCTGCGCTGCCTGATCTCGTCCCTGACCTGTGGCGCCCTGATATATTTCACCGGCATGCCTTTACGCTGCGCCGTGCCGACAGCAATCTCGTCCGTGTCAAAGTTATCCATCACTTCGGGATCGAACTGCGCCATGCCGCCCACTGCTGACAGTGTGCTCATGGCCGCCCTCGTTTCTGTTTCTTTCATGGCCAGCGCTAGCCGTCCGATGTATTCAATCTCCAGACTCTGTCCGGCAAGTTCTTCTGGCGGCGGGAGAAATTCTCCGTTCTTCAACAGGATGCTGAAACATCTCCCCAGCATCGGGTCAAAGAGCTCGGTCTGCAGCCGGCTCAACGCCGGGCCAAGCAGTGTCATTTTTTCTTCGATGAGCTCCCTGACTTCCGTCGCCGTCCTGTTCGGATCTTTCGCCTGGGCAAGCAGCAGGAACAGGTCAACATAAAACGCCTGCTGTATCTGCTGCCGCTTCTGTTCTTCTGCTTCAAACGCCAGCCGGATGTCGCCGCCCAAAAGCATCGGCTCCGGCTTCTCTCCTTTTTTGTGGAATATGATGCTGCCCGCGCTCGTTCTCGTCGTGGACAGTCCCGCTTCCGTGGACGCGGTAATCGGCGGGTCTATCCGTTTCTGTATCGCCCGGATGTCGTCGTAGCACATCTGATTTAACATCTTTGTGTCCGGGAGCGCGTCCATGCCGCAGCTCCGCCCATACGTTTCATCATTGTCTTTTTCCCACCGGGGCACACAGTAAGGAAATTCAGCATAGCCACCGCGCGATAGTTCGTTCTTTGTGTCCTTCTCCACCCACTGCGACACCCAGGGCATATTTTTGGCATCGCGCTTCGTCCAGTCGTAATCGTCCCTCGGATAAACGGCGTGGATGATTTCAAACTTCTCGTTGTGCTTGCCCTGCTCTAGCGCCTTCTGTATCTTTGGCGAGCATTTGTCACCCCAATACTGAACACACTGCCGGGCAGTCATGCGCGTAAGGCGATAAACAGTGTCCACCACGCCATTGGCATCTTCCATGATACAGGTCTGCGATATGCCGAATGACATGAAATTCAGTTTGTATTTTTTCCCCGGCTCGATATACAGGCAACCCGTCCCCGCCCAGCCAAGATCGGTATAAACTTCATGCAGGGCAAGCGGCGCGTTGCTCGTATTAATCGCGCTTCGCAGCTTTTCGGTCGTGTCGGCCAGCCAGAATTTCACAGCCGGGACATTCCCCAGTTCGCGGTCTTTGGTCGTGAGCTCAAACCACGGATAAGCCGGAGAAGTCAGGTGGCCATACAAACCATTGGCAAAAACCCGCAGCGCCCTGATAGCCGTGCCGTCGTATATCTTCGACATCCGCTTGCCGCCGGCCGTGAGCGTTGTCGTCACGCCCTGACGACGCGGAATCATATAATCAGCAATTTCCTGCAGGTGGCTCTTGAGCGTGCTCTTGTCCTGGTCAAGCAGGTCGTATATCTCAACTATCTTTTCGGGCTTGTGGTCTGCCATGTTTTAAACTCCTGATGTCTGTTGGCCCACTCCGCCGCCGAGCAGTTTCGCCTTTTTCGTCTTCGGCTTCGTCGGGTCTGTTTCATCTCCCGCGTATTTCGTCTGAATCGGTTTCGGCAAACCGCCGAGCATCCGTCTTTGCTCGTCCGCCTTAAATGCGTTGGATTCCTCCGTCGGCGCCCCGGACGGAGCTTCAATCTTTTTTTCCGGCGGCGGCGGCGGCGGTGGTTTAAATGGCTCTGGCGGCCTTATCTTCTTCGGCCCGCCGTGAATTAACGCCTGAATAAATCCTCCAATCATGTTACTCATAATCGTTATCTCCTTTCGAAAATGTCATAGTCCGTCTGCTGCCGCTGATTGCGTCCGTAAGCGTAAGAGAACGGATCGTAATCCACGCGCTGCATGTGCGGCGTCGCAGGCATGCCCCTGCTCGGAAATACCTTGTAACATTCCGGATCGGTTATCCGCGCCAGGCAGTCCAGCATGTCGTCATGGGCCGCAACCGGAAACGCCAGATATTCCTCGTTGATGAATGTCTGTGTCAGGTCTTCGGTCACGCCCTGGTAATTCTGCCTGATTAATCTGTCCGGAATATAGATGCGCCCGGCCTCAAACAGCGGAATCAGCGATCTGATACGGTCTTCCTTCTTCACCTTGCCGCCAAACGGCGTAATACTGAAACGGTAATTGTCACGCTTCATGCGGTCCTCGTAGTGCTCGATGTCGCTGTCTTTGCCGTATTTCTCATATCCGACAAACTGCGGCCTAAATTCATTGTGCAGCTTAAAGAGAATGTTTGCTCTTTCGGTCAGTGACAAACGGTCACGCACCATGTCGATCATGTAATAATTCTGATCCTCGCCCAGACCCAGGACGATGATGACGGTATAGTCACTGCCCTTCTTCTTCGCGCTTGCCGGGTCGCATAGAATGATTTTGTTGAAATTGTGGAAATAATTGCACGGCCAGAACTTGAGCCATTCCTGTTTGAATCCCTGCACCTCGTCGGCTTTCGGATCGAGCAACATCTGACAGGCAAACACATACGGCCCCATGTCCCGGCGTTTCTTTGCCAGATCGTCCGGATGCAGCAGAACAGGTTTGCCTCTGACCTTGCCGTCTTTAGTCGCCGCGTGGACTCTCGGCGTTGCGGCCTTCCGGTCTATGATCAGACGGTAAGTATCGTTGTAGTGATAACGCGTGCCGATATATCGTCTGCGTCCGCCATCCACGCCCAGGTTGAGAGAGAGCTCCCACGCCTGATTGACTTTGGCGATCATTTCCGGAGTCGTCACGGATTCCTTTGTCACCACGTCGTCATAAACACACAATGAAAAATGCTTTGACACCGGCTGGCCATCGACGAGTCCCCACGCCTCCACGGTGGCAGCAGCCGGATTGCTCTTGCGCTTCACGATGATGCCATCGTCTTCGCTCCACTTGGGCGATTCCTTGCTGGCAGAATCCCAGAGAATATCCGGAAAGAAATTATATAGCTTTTTGTTTGATTCGAGCTCGCGCTTTATCTGCCGCAGAAATCCTTTGGCGATGGGCCGCGTATGAGAAAAAATCCCGACGGTAACTTCGGGATCAATTAAGATGTCCTGGATTGTTTTTGCAAACGTGATGATTGTTGATTTGTAGTGCTCACGGGCCCAGAGGTCGATGTGCTCATCCGGATTGACTTCCACTTCCCGGACACGTTCATATATCCAGTCACGGTCGCAGTCCTCGCGCCCTAAAACATAAACAAGCAGGAAGAATAAATCATTGAGGCATAACGCCCTGCCCGCCTTGCGCTTTTCTTCCGGAGTCTTCGCCGCGTCCGCGAATCGCCTATAACTTTCGTGGCTTTCGTTTCTGGTCAACTTTGCCCCTGCCGTAAATCTTATCAAAGACTTCCTGTAATGCCGGAGTCAGTTCATGATCCAAATTAACGCTGCCGCTCGCCTCTATTTTCTCCGGCGCCTTGATTCCCAGGATAGAAATTGCCTGATCACGCGCCTTTGCTCTCGCACCGTGAGCTCTTTGTTTCGGGCCAAGAACGCACCTGCCGCGGTCTTTGTCGTAGAAAACCTTTTCTTCTTCCGCGTCCATGTCCTCAACAATACCCTTGAGGACTTTCTGTAAAGTGAGATCGGCCTTCTCCGCTTCTCTCAAGACAAACTGCCGCGCAAATTCAGCGGCTTCCTCACATGCTTTGTGATGTGCTTCGCTTCGCATTTGCGATAATTCTATTTTATTGATTTAAAAAATGTAAGTTGGCAAAGGGGTGGTAAAGGGGTGTTATTGATTTACGTTGTTTTTTTTATGTTGTTCACTATATTTTATCGCAAACTTGTCTGCTTCTGATTCGATGAGATAGGGCTTCCCATTCGGAAAATAGCGGATCGGGAGCTTATAATCCCGCCGCCATCTCCGAACGGAATCCCACGACGTAATGCCGAACAGCTTATTGCACAGGTCAATAATTTCAGTTCTGCCGATTGCAACTCCGCGCATTTTTAATCTTTAGCCCCACTCTTCACATTCTTTCTTTTTTTCTCTTGCTTGCCGATCAGCAGCCACACCAAACGTTCGCCCTTTGCTTCTGTCACCATGATGTTAAACTTCCCCGGTAACTCGCGCAGCACATTCTCGATATTACAGCTTATTTTGATACTCATTTCTTTAATCCTTTCGCGCCCGCCATCACCAGCCCGGTGGTTGCGCTGATATACGCATCGATGATCGCCTTGTCCTCAACAACACCAAACGCGCAGATATTGTCCCCGCCTCCAAAATACATCACTTTCATTCGGGACACCGGCGGCACGAAGATCATCCCGGTCGTCGGGGCCAGCCGCACCGCATTAGGCGGCGTGGGATCATTGGCCTGGACGTTGATCGTCCGCAGGATGCGCGGATCGTCGATGCCAACAATTATGTCGCTCGCCGGATCGACATAATACGGACGACCGATCACATCTCCGATGTTCTTTATCACCCAGTGGCATATCTGCCCTCTCACTGCTCCCCAGTCTAAACTTGCTATCATTGCCCGCTCCTTTCTTCTTAAAAATTTTGTCATAATTGCGGCGATATTTTTCAGTCGCCGGTTTTGATGTAATTGTCATCTTCTCCTTCCTCGATTGTAATTTTTAGACTTCTTCTTCCGTTGACGAGTGCCGCGATGGTTAGGATGTCCGTCAGTCTGGATTCGAATAGGTCTAGCTGCAGGCGCCATCCGCCCTCTATTTTCAGATTCTTGAATCCTGTCGCCTGCGCTATTATCGTCATCGGCTTCGGCTTCTCTTTTTTGTCTTTTGGCATTTATCTTATCCTCGATTGCCTGCCCCACAACGGCGACGGAGCAGAATAATAATATTAAAAACAGGAATGTCATCGCAGAAGCACCTTTATTAAAATTAAAATAACCACAACAGCCAACACGATAATCTCAACGCTCATTATTCGTAGAGTCCAACGCACTTTTACTTGATGCCCACGCACGAGGTATTCCACCAGCTCTTTTAAGGGTATCAGATCTTTATTCTTCATCGCAACACAACCCACACATAAAAAATCACGATCAGTGTAAAACTTCGTGCAATCTGTTTCCGTCCAGTTCCGTTCTCGTCATTCACTCACCTCTAAAATTGATAACATAATTTCATAAGCTATCTGTGGCACAATAGCATTTCCCAACGCCCTTAATCTTGCCACTCTGTCGGAAGTTTCAAGTTTGTATAATTCTTCGGATAGCCCATCATCCATTCGGCAAAGGCGGGTTGCAACCGTAAGCCAGTGTTCGCTCCATGCAGGGCTTTTGCAATATCTGCCTGTTTCTTGTTCGGGTAGTATTTTCCGGCGGTATTGTCGCTGTCGTGTGGTCGTGGAGTATCCGGTGTCAGCAACATGGCTACCCTGTCTGCTATATTCAAACTGTGTGAGTTCTTTTTGTCTTTTGTCTTTCTTCTTCCTGTTTCCGTCAGTTCTGCTTGCGGATGTTCCGTTTCCTGACCCGTTATCGTGGGCAATAACCCCCTGTGTCGGATTTGGTCTTGTAACCGTAATGAATGGTGCATCCCCGATGGTCGCTTCAGTTTGTTGTTCGCAAGGTGTTCTAGCATCTCTCTTGATGCTTCTCCGCCCGCTATTGTGTCTGGCGTTCGCAATAAAAAAGATTCTATCCCTGCGGTGTGGCGCACCGACGGCGCAAGCTGGAATAATAATCGGCTGAACTTCATACCCGATTGCTTCAAGGTCGTTGCAGATTCCGTCCATGACAGTTGTGTAATCGTTTTCTCCGTCCTCTTGAATATCGGAATGGCCTTCCATCGCAGACTCACTATTGCAGAGTTCCATGCTTCGGATTCCAGCAACATTTTCACCGATAATCCAAGTGGGCTTGAACTCTTTAATAACTCGGAGCATTTCCGGCCAGAGGTGGCGGTCATCTTCCGTTCCTTTTCGCTTCCCAGCGCAAGAAAATGGTTGGCAAGGGAAGCCGCCTGTGATGAGGAATGGCTTTTGATTAAGTTGCTCAATCCCTTCTGCTTGCTCTTTTCGCTTCTTCTGTCGATCGCATCGGGCGTTGGTAAAAGTCTTGATGTCGTCATGTATTGGCACTCCCGGAAAAATTTTATTTAAAACCTGTTGGCAGAACTTATCTATTTCCACAAACTGAACTGTCTTAATTCCCGCCCATTTTGCGGCTAGCGCAAAGCCACCGATGCCCGAAAATAAATCTATATGGGTAAGTTCTCTTGGCATTTATCTTATCCTCGATTGCCTGCCCGACGACAGCGACGGAGCAGAATAAAAAAGTTAAAAGCAGGAATCTCATCGCACCACTGCCCACACATAAATAATCACAATTAGGATTACAAATAACAACGCACACATGATCGTCACGCCCTCGGCATAGCGGCATAACCGGGCATAAGAGGCGTAAATAAACAATGGCGATTTATGCAGGAGCTTCTTCACCATGACGCATACATCTCCTGTCCTGGATTGCCGATATTCTGCTGCACAAATAGATTTTGCTGGCATGATTTACAGTAATGGTAAGTCATGTCCTTGCCGTATTTTTTCCGATAAGATAATGTCCCGCAGCATGGGCATTTTGCGTTTGGTTTCTTCGGCGGCTTCTTTGGCCTTAACTTTGCCGCAGCCGCGTATCGCTTCCTTACCTGCTGCGCCGCCACCCTGCCGCATGATGGCGTTTTTGTCTTACAGTAAATCTGCCAGCTTTGTGCTTTTTTGTCTGGTTCAAACCAGGTTTTACACATGGGGCAGAGTTTCATTATTTCTCCCAACACGGCTTAAAAAAGTTCTTAAATTCACCGGACTGCATTTTTAGCTTGCCGCGCCCCCTGCATGTTCCGGCCTTAAATGTGTTTGTGCAGAGCGAACATTCGTCAATCGCATCACTCTTGTCGGGCAGTGCTTTGATTTGCTTCCACACAATTTGATTATTCCTGACGCTCGGACCGCAAAAGCCGTTACGCCAGCACTCGTTGAGTATCTGCCGCCACTTGGACAATAAATCATCCGGTATTTTGCGCCGGAAAGTTTCCCACTCCGCTTCTGATTTCTGCCGGTCAGATAAAAACTTGGTCATGGCTTCCAGATCAGCATTGTCGAAGTAGCCAAATATTATATCATCGGGTGTTTTTTCCGTCCTGATTAGCGGCAGCAAGCCGCTTTTTTTCAAGCCACTCTCTTGTTGTGGCATCGACTGACTCGGCGATGTCGGGCGGTAACTCCCTGCCTGTATTTTGCTGATAGCTTCGCTTACCTGTTCCATTTTTGTTGCTCCCTTCAAAATTATTCTTTTCCCATGTCCTGACAGCCGCCCGCCAATCCCTCATTGGGTTTTTCCCGACCCTCCACCCGTTAGAAGTATAGTAATCAATAAATGCCTGTGGATTGATCTTATTCTGCCTTTCAAGGCAATAGGCAGCAACTTCTGCGACTTCCGGCTTCTGAAACTTATCCTTTTTAGTATTAGTTATATTTACATTTTCATTTTCATTTTCATTTTCCATATGTGCATCATATGTTGAACATATGTTTTTATGTTTTCCGGCTCTGTTTTTGACACGGCTATCAGTAAAAGCCCTTCTTTTTATTATGCTTTCAGCCACCCACTCTATTTGATAACCACCGTTGACTTGCTTGAGGTAAAACAAGAGTTCCTTTTTTTCGTCACCAGAAAGGCGTTTTGTGAAGAAGTTTAGTTGTGCTTGTGTTATACATATGTTCCTCATATGTTCACACATGATCCGGTCATAGGCGACCTGCTGTTCGGCGTTAAAGTTCTGGGTATCTCTTAAATAATCACCGGGATAAAATAAAAACGCAGGGTCTTTAGCCATAATCCACCACTATTGATTTGTTCTCGGCGATAAGCCGAGCCGTTGAATAACGTCCATCGCGCTGCGGGCAACAATGGCGATCCCGCCGTTGGCCTCGATCAGCTTTAAAAAATTATCCTGCGCCGGCGACAGCTTGCCTCTCGGTGCTTTGACCTCAATGGCAACAATGCGGCCGGTCTTTTTTTCAACGGCGATAATGTCCGACACGCCCTTCTCGCTTCCGAGCGATTGAAAAACCTTCCAGTGCATCACGCCGTATAATCGCAGGACGTATCTGATCTCTTTCGTGATGGCGCCTTCCGGTGTGAGTTTTTTTTGCCGCATAATTTAAAAGTCGTCAAAAGTCACCGCGCCCTTTGTAGCACGGATAACCTTATGCAGTGTGCGGACGTTAGGTGGTCTGCCCTCAAGGAGATTATAGAGGGTTTCCCTACTAATATCAGCCACTTGCGCAAATTTGGTCTTTGTAATTTTATTTTTGCTGAGGTATTTTTTGAGTTTCATGGTTGCTATACTACTACAACCAGATTGTATTGTCAAGAATAAATTACAACAAGGCATAATAAATTTGTAAAAAATACTTGACAAGACGATTTAATTTTAGTAAGCTACCCCCAACACGAGGAAGGATTAATTATGGAACCAATGGCGGAGCCAGAGTATAAACTGGTCGAGGCAAAAGTTGGCCGCGGAAAGTGCAAGCCCTGCCTCGCGGCATACTCCGCCACCAGACTTTAACAGGCGGGTTTAGTTTAATAGAAAACGCACCGGGCCAGGTAAGAGATGCGGATGCAAGGACGCCGCAACCCGCCGTTTTTTCAAGAGAGGACATTGGGTTGATAAACACGAAAGGAAATAATTATGACAAACGAATTAGTAAACAAAGAAAACGAAGTCATTATCCCGCCGATCACTGATGACACCTTGATCGGCCTGGCTAATCAGGCGGAAAAAAGAGTTGACGCATTGAATAAAATAAAACGCGCCGCGCTGAAAGCCACAAACGCCCGCGACTGGACGGACCAGAACGGCAATCCTTATCTGCAGGTCAGCGGTGGAGAAAAGGTCGGGCGCGTGTTCGGCGTGTCCTGGCGGATTGACGAGCCGGTATTCGAGAAAGAGGAAAGCGGACATTTCACATACACATACAAGGGCTATTTTTCCCTCGCCGGAGCCGAGATTGAAGCCATCGGCACACGTTCAAGCAAAGATGGTTTTTTCAAGAGATATACCGGGCACGGCAATGACCGGAAGGAACTGCCGCCGTCCGAGATTGACAAGGGCGATGTTAAAAAAGCCGCTTATACAAACTGCATCGGCAACGGCGTGACGCGCATCCTCGGCCTGCGAAACCTGACCTGGGAAGATTTACAGGAGTTTGCCGGGATCACACGCGACCAGGTCAGCTCTGTAGATTATAAGAAAAACGGCAGGGCGCAGGCAAAGATTAAATCCGAGAACGCGGAAACTGTCACTGTCGGCATCAGCGATGTTCGCATGAAGTCCGGCACTAAAAACGGCAAGGAATGGACGCAATATACGATTAAGAACGGCAACGCGGAATATACCACTTTCAGCAAGACGCTCGCAGAAAAAGCGAAAGAGGCGATGGGCGCGGGTTTGCAGTGCGAGATCACCTTCACACAGAATCAGTATGGCAAAAACCTTGAGGCCCTCCGCGTGATTGAGCCGCCGGAAAGAACGCCCGGGCAGGAAGGATAAATCTATGATTGTTGAAACCGATCTTTCTTATGCTGCCGGACTGATGGACGGTGAGGGTTCTATTTGCATTAGGGAATATATTTATAAAACACCGGGTCATAATATTCCCGCTTACTCTCTCTATGTTGAGATCAGAATGACGAACAGGGAACCAGTTGAATTTATCAAGGCAAAGTTTGGCGGTTCACTTAAATCAAAAGGCGTAACTAAAACAGGAAAAACTATTTATGATTGGAAAATTTACACAAAAAAAGCTGCTATTTTTCTTACAATGATTTATCCGTTTTTAAAATGTAAACATCGACAAGCGGGGATAGCCATTAAATTTTCTAATCTCCCAAACGTAACAAAAACAAACATTGATGAAATAATCAAAAAACGAAAAAACATGAAACGCCTTATCAGTAGATTGAATCAAACAAGTCACGGCATTAATACAGGAGAACAATATGATTATTGAACAAGTTTACGCCAATAAAGAAAAAAAGATAAAGCAAAGTCCTGTAAATTCAAACAGGGCTAGCGACTTAGGAATACCGTGTGTGAAATACCACGTCCTTAATAGGACAAGATGGAGCGAGAGATCGCTTCACAATGCCAGCTTACAGATGACATTTGATATTGGGAGCATATTAGAAGAAGTTGTTTTGCGCGATCTGCAGGACGCAGGCTTTCAAATAATAGAACAGCAAAGAGCGTTTTCTTGGCCGGAATATCAAATTACCGGGCATTTGGACGCGAAGGTTGTCATTGATGGAGAGGCAATCCCTGTTGAGGTTAAAACAGCATCTCCTTACGTTTATAAAACAATTAATTCCATCCAAGACCTTACTAACGGAAAATATTCCTATTTAAGAAAATATCCCGCACAGCTCACCTTATACTGTTTACTTGGAAACCATGAGCGCGGGATGTTTATATTTAAAGATAAATCATCAGGGGCTATGAAAGAGCTTTTTATGCCGCTTGATTATGATCTCGGAGAAACTCTTTTGAAACGCGCCGAGTCCGTCAATCAGCACATAAAGGACGGGACAGTCCCGGAAGGAATCAACAATGATTTGTGGTGTAGCGGTTGTGCTTTCGCGCATATCTGCCTGCCTGTCCAGGTTGGCAAGGAAGTGGAGATTGACACTGGCGAACTGGCCACACTACTTGACCGCATGGAAGAACTAAAACCGGCCGTTGATGAATACAACGAGCTGGACGATCAGGTCAAGGCACTGACCGAGGGCAAGGATAAGATACTGGCGGGTGACTGGTTTGTCACCGGCAAATGGTATGAGCGCAAATCCTATGAAGTTCCGGCAGAGATAAAAGCGCAATACGAGAAGGTCACAAAATACTGGCGGCGTAAGGTGGAGAAGGTCGGACTCCAGAAAAAAACGGCGTGATTAAGCGTGTAAACGCTTATTTGAGGCGAGTTTATGAACTGCGAGCACTGCCATAAGGTAATCCCGGAGCCGAAGCGGAAACAGCGTTTTTGCAATACGCTGTGCCGCTCGGCCTGGCATAACAAACAGCGGGTAAAAATCAAGGATATTCCTGACCTACTGGAAAGGGCTTTTGAAAATGCTAAAAGTAAAACTCACGACATTCGATAAGCTGATGATCCTGTTCGATGAAATCATCGGCGGCCTGGCAATAGTTGCCGCGCTATTTACCGCCGTCATTGTGGGCGTGGCGTTCTGGGTAATCTATCACGCGCACATACAGGCCGCATTACGGACAGCGCAGAACTTTATGTTTGGGGGATAAATGGCTGATATTCAGCTTATACACGGCGATTGCATGGAATACATGGCGACACTGAAAGACAAGGCGTTTGACCTCGCCATCTGCGACCCGCCGTATGGGATTGGCGACTTTTCAAACAAAACTGAA
>Ga0209506_1003893_pt1 | contig 11622 bp, 10 predicted proteins | sample AD_JPNHG2_MetaG_FD_184409 | JGI IMG/M metagenome (GOLD analysis project Ga0209506, IMG submission 184409) | Active sludge microbial communities of municipal wastewater-treating anaerobic digesters from Japan - AD_JPNHG2_MetaG (SPAdes) (version 2) | ecosystem: Engineered > Bioreactor > Anaerobic...
AGAAGGGGGGTAAGCTTGTCCATGGCAAACAGGACCGGAAGCATCAGAAATAGCTGGGCCAGGAACAGGGCCAGCGGATTGGGCTTCCAGGTTCGCTGTATAGGTTTCATAAACTCAGCTCCTCTAGCGCTCCGTCCTTTAGACGCAGGACCCGGCAAGACCTCGGCCCGCCGCTGCCGCTATCGGCCAGCGGATGGAGCCCCCCGCTGTCAGCAACAGCCTGGGGCATCCCTGGCTTGTGAAAAAGTGCCGCCCCCTGAAACAGGGTCACCCTGTGGAACAGGGTCACCCTGTGAAACAGGGTATGGATGAAGGGGCTATCATGGCTTACGATAAGAAAACTTACCCCTTGCAGTTCCGGAAGTGACAGGTATTCCACAAGACGCTGCCGGGATTCCCGGTCAAGGCCGTAGGTAGGTTCATCCATAATGATGAGATTTCGCCCCATGCTCAGGGCGATACAAAGGGTAAGACGCCGCTTCTCTCCTTCGCTTAATTTAAAAGGATGGGACTTCAGCCTATGGAGGAGCCCAAACCGGCGTGCCAGGTCCAGGGCTGCGTCTTTGTTTTCTGCATTAAAGGTCAGTTCCGCCTCCACCGTGTCCTCCAGAAAGAGATGTTCCGGGTTCTGGGGAATATAGGCGATGTTCTGGTAGTAGGCCCCCTTCTCAAGGGTGCTGATATCCACTCCGTTAAAGAATATGGTGTTCGGTTCCACCGGAAGGAGGCGGGTTATTTTTTTTAACAGGGTCGTCTTGCCGCTGCCGCTTGCTCCCATGATGGCGGTCATGGTGCCAGATCCCAGGGTGAAGGAGATGTTTCTGAGAACCGGTTCGGTCCCGAAAGGTCCATACCGGTGGCTGAGCCCGCGGACTTCGAGGAGCGGCGGAGCGTCCCCTGCGGTGGGTACCGGGGCCACCGCTATGGCCACCTGTGGATTTGTCCCCATTACAGTAAAACCGTTTTCGGGGACTTCCAGACTTGGCGTGCAGGCCAACACCGCTTCCCAGGAAGCCTGTTCCGCAAGGCTCCCTGCATCAATCTTAATCCATCGGGTACAGAACTGTTCTACCAGTTCAAGCCGGTGTTCCACGAGAACTACCGTCACCTCTGGCGGCAGTCCCGCCAGGTCACGGAACAGCTCTTTGGAGCGGTCCTCATCTAAAAAGGAAGTGGGTTCATCAAGAAAGAGGATATCCGGCTCCTGAATGAGCCCCGCAGCCAAAGACAGGCGCTGACATTCGCCGCCGGAAAGCTCCAGAGGGTTGCGGTACCGAAATGCGCCCATGCCGAACCGCTCCAGCATGACACTGATCCGCCGGTCCATCTCATCCACCGGTGTTGCGCGGTTTTCCAGCGGAAAGGCAAGTTCCTCCTCCACCGTGGGCGTGATGACCTGGGCTTCGGGATTCTGCAGGACCAGAGCCTTGCGGGAGTAGGAGCGCCTGATGCTGCCCGTGAGCTCCCCACCCACATGGTCCGGTACGAGGCCCGCAAGAATCGCAAGAAGGGTCGACTTGCCGCTCCCGGAAGGCCCATGCAACAGCACCCGATCTCCCCGGTGTATGACCAGGTTCAGGTTGCTGAACAGGGGCTTTGCCCTGCCGGGGAACCGGAATGCAAGGCCCTCCAGTCGGATTATTTCCATATTATAGCCATGACAGGATTTACGCCTGTTCGTCGGCCTGTTCATCCAGGACCAGGTCGTCGGCACAGCGCAGATTGGAGGCAACCCCGGTGCGGATTATGCCCCGGCCGATGCGGTATGCCAGCCAGCCTGCCCAAAAGAGTCCGCCCACAGAGACGGACACAATCTGGATGGGCCATACCCAGGCCTGGAGGGTCCAGTACTGGCTGTAAAAGAAATCGAGAATATATGAAAAGATTGATGAAAGGAGGGCTGCCGCGAGCATGGTGGGCAGGTTCCATTTTTTATATCCGGTAACTGCAAAGACTGCCTCTGCGCCCAGGCCCTGTACGAGACCCCAGATGGCGGCGGTGATACCCCACTGGGTTATGAAGCCTTCCAGTATGGCCGCCAGGACTTCCCCAAGCAGGGCTGCTCCGGGCCTGCGGATGATGAAGGCTACCAGGGTACCGCCGATGAACCAGACCCCCGCAAGGAGGTAGTCCAGCCCGACGGCTGACAGGGGCTTGGCGAATGCGGCGATGAAGGTCCAGGCCCAGAAGAGGACCCCAATTGCGATGGAAAGTACCACCAGGACCACGACTTCGTTCAATTTCCAGGAAAACAGCTTGTTGTTCCCAGCCATAAATACTCCTTCCCGGACTATGCCGGTTCCGGCTTCTGCCGGACCTGTGAATGTAATGGCTGTGGGGAATGATGATGAGACGCGTCAGGCTCCCTGCGCTGGCATTACCCAGATCAGGTTCAACGGGTATAATCTCAGGCCCAAAGGACCACCCCACGACAAAAGCCAGTGTAGACAGGGCGGAGGGTTTTGTCAATGATGCGGTGAGTATAGGTGGCAAGATAGATAGATAGTAAGGTTGATGGGCGTGGCTGCCCTGGGGCGGGCTCGCATCTGCACCGGGGCGGCTTTAGGGCTGCCCCGCAGCCGCCCTTGGGTGGGCACGCAGCCGCTCTGGCGCTGCCCCGGGGCGTCAAGCGCCGCTCCGCAGCCGCCCCACAGTTGCCCTGGGGCTGGCCAGCTTTTATGGGCGGCCCTTTTCTTTTGTAAGCCCTACCAGGATAAAGCTTGAAATAACCACTGTGATGGAAAAGAGCCCATAGGATGCAAATCCGATTTGAATGCCATAGGCCGAGGCCAGGGCTGCCATAAGGAAGGGGAACACAAAGGCGCCGACCCCGCCCCCCATGGATGCAAAGGCCACGGCTTCGCTCTGGGTGTTCGGGAAGGCTGACCCTATCCGCATGACTACCATGGGGTAGATAATCGAACAGCCAAGACCGGAAAGAAAAGCCAGGAGCCTGGCGAGATTAAGCACAGGACCGCTGGGGGCTGCGAAACCGAGGGCCGAAAGCAGTACCACCGAGAGGCTCATCAATATGGACATGGATAAAAGCACGGCACCCTGACGATTCCCCCGGTATAAAAGAGGAACGCCGAAGCGGCCTGCCAACAGGCCTATCCAGAAGAGGGATACCATAAAGGAGCCGCTTGCGGGGCTTGCCTTATAGGTGGACACAAAGTATTCGGCGATCCAGTTTGATATGCCAAGCTCAACCCCCACATAGAGGAGCAGGGTGATAAAACCGAGCCAGTATGCGGGGTGCCGCAGCAGGTCCCGTCGGCCCGAACTTGTGCTGTGGCCCTGGTCTTTCCCAAGGGCGGTAAATGAAAGGGTTGTAATCAGGGTGAAAATTCCGGCGAACAGTAATGCCATTCCCCGGTACACCAGAGTCCAGGAGAGGTTTTGTTGTATAAGTATTCCTACTATAAATGGCCCAATAAAGGCTCCCACCGCAAAGGCTCCATGCATCAGGTTCATAGCCCGGCCATGGCCGGATTTATCCATGCGCAGGGTGGACCAGTTTACAGTGAGTTCCAGAAAACCCTGACCAATTCCAATGCCTGCATTCAGAAGCAGGTTGATGAGGGCCGAGGGGCTTTTTGCAAAAAAGAGGAGTCCCAGAACTTCCAGGACAAGTCCTATGAGCATGGTTGGTTTCGCGCCAATGCTGGAAATGAGAAAGCCCGCCACGTAGGTGGCTACAAAATAGCTCACCGCCCCTGCAGCGATAACCGCCCCCGCGGTTGTATAACTCCACTGGAAGTCCGCTAGAATCTTGGGCAGGGTCGCCCCGATAATAGTCATGGAAATGCCGAATAGAACGAATATAGAAAAAAGCACCGCATAGAGCCTGCGGAATTGGGATTCAACTAATGCCATAATAGTTGATATTTTTCATATAATATGGCCGGTGGTCAATGGGCTGGCGCTCAATGGGCCGGTTACTCAATGATCGGGCGGCATAATACTTCGGCGCATAATACAATACACCATTGCTCAATGATCGGGCGGCATAATACCTCGGCGCATAATACACCATTGCTCAATGCCCCGGCGCATAATACCCCGGTGCTCAATGCCCGGGCGCATAATACCCCGGTGCTCAATGCCCGGGCGCGCTTTCTTGACACATATCCCCATTTTGTTTACTTTTTAGAAGCGCCTGGATCCGCTTTTTGTATATGGACCGGGACGCGGAGCAGTATGAATGAACAGCGACACCGCCCTTAACGGGTCAGCGGAGAACGGCACCGTCCGTATCGTCCTGCAGGACCTGGTGTATTATTATCCTCACACAATACTCTCTCAGCAATCCCCAGATTCAAAGCCTGCCCTGAATCATGTTTCCTTTACCATCTATGACGGTGAATATGTGGCAATCCTTGGGGCCAATGGTTCGGGCAAAAGTACCCTCTTAAAATGTATCAACGGTCTCTGCGTTCCCGATGCGGGTCAGGTTACCCTATTTAAGGACGGTACTGCCCTGGACCCAGCCAGGCCAGCGGACCTCTATCCTATCAGACAGGTTATCGGGACTCTCCTGCAGAATCCGGACGACCAGATTGTGGGCACCGTGGTGGAAGAAGATGCAGCCTATGGTCCAGAGAATCAAGGCCTTTCGGAAGAGGCTGTCAGATGCAGGGTTGCAAAGGCCCTTGCAGATACAAACCTTACCGCCCTCAGAACCCGGCCGCCCCAGTTTCTTTCCGGCGGAGAACGGCAGCGTCTTGCCCTTGCCGGAGTGCTTGCTATGGAAACCCCCGTACTCGCCCTGGATGAAGCGGCCTCCATGCTCGACGAAGGCAGCCGGCACGCCCTCATGGACCTTTTAGATGAGCTCTGGCAAAATGGCCGGACCATCCTCCATATCACCCACAACCTGGAAGAAGCCAGCCGGGCCCAGCGCTGTATAGTGCTTCATAAAGGACGCCTCGTATTCAACGGCAGCCCCCAGGACCTCTTTGTGCACCCCGACCTGGAACAATGGGGCTTTCGTATTAACTTAGCCATCGCCACGGTCCGATACCTGGTTAAGCACTTCCCTGGTTTTAAGCCCCTCACGCTGAGCGCGGAACAGGTGGCAGAATCCTTAGCTCCTTTTATTATTCATATTGATGAACAGCCGGTGCCTGCGGCGCCGGTTCATACTGATATTGCGCCAGCCCAGGCGGCGATGACACCGCCGATTCACGCTGGCATGTCGCCTGCCAAGGCGGCGTCAGTCTGGCACCTGCAGGCCGCACAGACTGTCCCGACTGTGGCGGCCCCTGCATCAGCATCCCCCTCGCCGGCGGTGCAGACAGCCTCGCAGCCAGCGGTCCCCCCCTCGCCGGCTGCCTCGCTGGCCGCACAGACTGTCCCGACGGTGGTGGCCCCTGCATCAGCATCCCCCTCGCCGGCTGCCTCGCTGGCAGCCCTCCCATCGCCGGCGGTGCAGTGTGAGAGCCTCAGCCATACCTATCTGGCCGGCACCGCCTTTGCTGCTACGGGGCTGGAATCTATAACATTTTCGTTGCCTGCGGGCACGAGGCTTGCCCTTATCGGCCCCTCCGGTTCTGGAAAATCCACCCTGCTTCGGCACCTGAATGGAATACTCCTCCCCACAGGCGGCCAGGTAGCTGTATTCGGGCAGAACACCCTGGATGCCACCGTGGATTTACGGACCCTGCGCCAGCGGGCGGTGCTGGCGGTGCAGAACCCGGAAAGTGCCCAGTTCGAGACCTATGTGGCCGATGAGGTCTCCTATGGACCCAGAAATGCAGGGATAACCGGAAAGGAACTGGTACAGCGGGTCCGGCAAGCCATGGAGATGGTCGGGCTCTCCTATAACGAATACCGGGATCGGCTTACGAAGGAACTTTCCGGGGGCGAAAAACGCCGCCTTGCCCTGGCAGGTATCCTGGCTTTGGATGGAGCTTTGGTGCTTCTGGATGAACCCTCGGCTGCTCTGGATGGGGAAGGGCAGGAGCGGGTTATCGAGCTCATCAATCTGCTTGCATCCCAGGGCCGAACCGTGATTTCCAGCACCCATTCTATGGAAGAAGCCTGTGCCCACGATCTGGTCGGGGTTCTGCAGCAGGGGCGGCTTATCGCGCTGGGCACACCGGAAGAGATCTTTACCTATCGATGGGATCCATCCTGGAACCTGCGCCAGCCCTGGACGGTCCGATTCAGCCGCGCCCTGGAACAGAAACTAGGACAGCCAGGCCTATTCCCCGCCGAAACCGCCCTGTCAGCTGCGGGCCTTGCTTCAGTCCTGGACCGCATTGTCTTTTCTCAGCAGCACTCGTCCCCCCTGGGACCGAACAGCCAGTCTGCAGAGACGGTGCAGCCCGCTGCGACCTTACAGAAAGAGACGGTGCAGGCAGAGACGTTGCCATCGGCAAAGTTGCCGGTAGCGCCCTTGCAAACAGTGAAGGTGCAGCCCGCTGCGCCTTCGCAGACCCCCAGGCCCTTGCTGCTGCCCAAGCGGCGCCGCAAGACCACGGGGATAGAGTTTTTCCGGAACGTGAACCTGGGTCAGTTTATCGATACCCCTTCGAGGCTGCGCGACCTGGGGGCGGTGTACAAACTGGCCGCTACGGTCATCATCCTTTTTGCGGTCATTCTGGTGCCTTCCTCAGTGTTTGCCCTGGCAGTGTTGGGAGCCATCCTTGTTGCAGGGAAGGTCCTTGGCGGGGTAGGGCCGAAACACCTGTTGCGGGGCCTCATTCCGGCAGCCCCCTATATTCTCTTCATGGTCCTCGTACAGGTTTTGTTCCCCTGGCCGGGGGATACCAGCCAGAGCCTATGGCATTGGGCCTTCATCAATCTGTCCCTCCAGAAGCTTTCCCATTCGGCGCTCCTTGTAAGCCGCCTCGCCGCCCTCATGGCGCTCCTGGCCCTCTTTTCGGCGGTTACCCCCATGGTGGAAAGTATCAAGGCGGGGGCCAGGCTGCTCGCTCCCCTGGAACGGTTCGGTATTCCGGTGCAGGACCTGATTCTGATTTTTGGTATTGCCCTGCGCTTTGTGCCCCTCCTGGTGGAAGAGGCCGAGCGGATTGTAATTGGCCAGCTTTCCCGGGGTGGCGGCTACCAGGGCCGGAATAAGCTGCGTTCCGGCTTTGCCCTGGTGGTGCCCCTCTTTTTGCGGGCCCTGGAACGGGCGGAGGTGCTGGCTACGGCCATGGAACTGCGGCTCTTTTCGGTTCGGTCCAGGCACGGGGCGGGGATGTAATGACCGCGATTAGATTATGAATGCCGCATTGCGGCATTTCCAGGTTTCTGTAAAGAAATCTGTATTTTATTGATGGAGGCAAGCCTATGGCAGTCCTACCGGTTCGTAAAATTGCGGTGGCAGGGGTTCTGTCCGCAATTGCAATTGTGTTGGGGGTAACCCGTCTTGGATTTATCCCCTGGTTTTCCGGGGCATCGGTAACAATTTTGCAGGTGCCAGTTATTATTGGAGCAGTCCTGGAGGGACCCCTGGTCGGTTTTATTATCGGCCTCTTGTTCGGCCTATCCAGTCTTCTGCAGGCGGCGATTGCCCCTACGGGGCCGGTCGATGTGGCCTTTACCAATCCGCTCATTTCGGTGCTTCCCCGGCTCCTCATCGGTCCTGCGGCCTGGTATCTTTATAGGCTCATCCTGGGAAGAAAAGACCCGCGCCAGGCCAGTCCTGTCAGGTACAGTGGGGCCCTCATTGCTGCCGGTCTCGGCGGCAGCCTCACGAACACAATCCTGGTGCTTTCTGCCCTGGGAATTTTCGGATTCTTCCCCTGGTCCTTAATTTTCACCGTTGCGATTGGGAACGGCCCTGCGGAGGCTGCGGTCTCTGCTGCAATTACCCTCGTTATTGTTGCAGCCTATACCCAGATCGGGAACACTCTGGGTAAATCGAAACTTTCTAAACTGGAGGAATAGTAGATGATAATCACTGCGGATGTTCGGAATGGCGGGGTGTCTGTAGGACTTGTTTCTGCGGAAGGCCGGTGGCAGGCCATAGTCCGGCTGTCCGCGGTGGACCGCTCGGCCGATGAATGGGCCTTTTTAATCCGTTCCCTCTTCGCCGAGCGGGGCATGGGACTGCAGGATCTAAGCCAGGCAGTGCTTTCATCGGTGGTGCCCGCCTGGACCGGCATCTTTATGGATGTCCTCGAGGGCTTCCTGCCCCGGGGTGTTTCCTGTCTGGTGGTTGGTCCGGGTATAAAAACGGGACTCCGCATCAGAACCGATAACCCCGCTGAAGTGGGATCAGATCTGGTCTGCAATGCGGTGGCTGCCAACGCCCTGGTCCCGGTCCCCTGCATCATCATTGATTTTTCTACCACCCTTTCCTTTACCGCCCTGGATCGCCAGGGCGACCTGGTCGGTGTGGCGCTGGCCCCAGGTCTGGAAGCGGCCGCTTCGGACTTAAGGCTCAGGGCAGCCCAGATCCCCCAGGTAAAGCTCGAAGCTCCTGAACGGGCCCTGGGAAAGAATACCGCCGAATCCATCCGTTCGGGGATCATGCTAGGCTGGGCGGGCCTTACGGACCGGCTTATCGAAGAAATAAGCCGGGAAATTGCTCCCCCTGGAGTCCTGCCCTCCCTGGTCGGTACCGGCTGGTACGACCAAGCACCGGTCAGGACCCGCCAACCTCTTACCCTCTGGGAAAGCAACCTGGCAATGCAGGGCCTGTACCGCATTGCCATGAAAAACCGGGGGTGAGTTACTGCGGGGATTCAGATATGAAAATACAATCAAAGGTTGAGATGGTCTAAGAATATTGTTATTATATAACAGTAGAAAATTTTTCAAAACTCAGGGAGTTTTGAAAGAGCTCCCTGAGTTAGAGACGTTAGGAGTTTAGTAAATGGTGTCCAATATTGATTCAATTCTTGAAGAAATTTCAAGCTTGAGCCTCGAAGATCAGGAGCTGATAGATGAGGTCATGCACAAAAGAATTATAGAGGCAAAACGGGACGAGATCTACGCCGATTACTGTGCTGCACAGAAGGAACGTATGAAAGGACAAATTCATTCGGGATCTGTCGATGATCTCTTGAATTCTGTTTAACCTATGATACGCCTAGAATGGTCCAGCCGTTTTGAGAAATCTCTAAAAAAGTGGATTATTAAGCATCCTGAAAGCCGTGAACTTATCAAACAAAAACTTGAACTATTCATTACAAATCCCTATGCCCCAGAGCTCAAGAACCATAAATTATCTGGTTAGCTAAAGGACTTACGGGCCATTTCGGTAACCTATGATTGTCGTATAGTCTTTGCCATGGTAGAAGAGAATGTAGCTCTCCTTGTGGCTATCGGTACACATGACGAGGTGTATTAATCTGGTTTAAAATAGTGTTCTCGGTCAGGACCCGCCAACCCCTTACCCTCTGGGAAAGCAACCTGGCAATGCAGGGCCTTTACCGCATTGCCATGAAAAACCGGGGGTGAGTGAAACATCGGGAACTGCTTCATATTGAAACAAAGCCCTGCTTATAGCGACGTTTTAGGCTTTATCGAATAGACATAGCGAAGCGAAATACCGAGCCCCTCTGCGGGCTCTGCCATATCATGACTCAAGCTAAGGGCAAAACTGTGGTTCTGTGTGGTGTACCAGAGACTCCCCTGTAGTATGGCGCTGTAGGGTATATTTGTTGAAAGCCAGGCCTGTTCTCCCCGGGGCGGCAGCGCCAGACGCTGGACAAGACTAAAATCCAAGGCAACCCAGCGGTTCATCAATATGGTGGCGCCGGTGGTGCATCCGATAGCAAGGCTTTCCCAGTAGGGTTCCCCGGAGCGCCTGCCGGGGATGGAGGAAGCGAGGCTAACACCCAGATTCAAGCTTACCGGGTCGGTGTAGCGGGTGTACTGCCAGGCGAGGGAAAAGCGGTGGTGCAGTCCACCCGTTATAATGGTACCCAGTTCGTTTGCTTTATCCTCTGGGATCCCGGTAGGGAGTGTCCAGGAAATATTGAAACGGTACTGTCCCCGGTTTGTATGGGAAATCCAGGCCGCATCCAGGGAAAGATCCCCCGGGGCACAGCGAAAGGGGAGTATGTCAGCGGTGGTAAGGGGGAGCCTATAGTAGACCGGGAGCGACAGGCCTAGAGCCCAACGGTTCTGAAAGAATACATTGACAGAGGGGCTTGTAGAAAGGAATGCCTGGGTATCCCCATTGGTGATGGGAAGGATTGAAAGGTCTAGGCCCAGGTTTGTCTGCCAGGGATGCTGCTCCTGAACTGCCATACGGTTATGCGGTGATTCCTGGGCTGTGAGCAATGCCCCCAGGGAGCACCAAAGTAACAGAATAGTGATATGGGTAATTCTGCCAAAACGAATACGGTTCATCGGTATGCTCCTAAAGACCATTGGGTAAGCCTTTGCAGGGTATTCCGCCGTTCCAGAGCTTCGTCTACTGCAGCAGTAAGGGCTTGGGACTCTTTCATCCGGCTCGGCTGCTGCACGAGCAGTGCATAGCCCTGCCAGCGGTGGAGCACATCATCCCGGGAAAGCCAGTAAACCCCCTCTGCTGGGTCTGCGATTACCATACATTCATCCTCCGCATACAGACAGAGAACGAAATGACCTTCCTGATCAGCGAAATGGAGGATGAGCGGGGCGTAGGAGCTTGAGGCCTTTACAAGCTGGGTATAGGTAAAGCGAAAGGCCTTGGAAACAAATCCGTGACTGGTAAGCAGATCCTGCATATCTTTAAACGAGATGGTATAGGTATCTTCTGTTTGGAGCTTGTTGTCGGCGGCTGGTTGTGTTTGTGCTTGCCGATGGCTAAGCCATTCGGTAAGAAGGGTTTCCTCTGTTACCGGATAATTCCAGTAGCGGGTAAGGAGGTCTGAGATAATAGAAAGGCCGCAGGAGGTATCATAGCCCTGTTCAGCCACAGAAGAAAAACGTAGTTCCTCTAGTCCCTGTATGTTTTGCAGCAGTAAAAGAAACGAACGTAATTCCGCCATAGCACCCCCAGAATGACAAATAGTATTTTTTTGACTTGACAATAACACGGGGGGAGGGGGGGTATAATCAAGATGCTTCTGCGCAGAAGAACAAAATGTAACGGAGGTTAAAGGAAATGAAAAAGTTCATTGTATCTTTACTGGTTTTGGTTATCGGTGCTACCATGGTGATGGCGGAAGTGCCAACGGTTACTGCAAATTCAGAGCAGGTTGTAGCATCGACGGCGATCGGAACACCTTCGGCAGACCTAGCCTTTGCGGATGTGGAGGGAGCCCCTCTTGGTGAGGCAGAGAATGCGAAGATTACGGGGGGAATAATTAATAATTTTATAGGTGGTGCAATATCAACAGTAGCATATTGTGCCTCCCAGGCTGCTTCTGGAGATAAAATTACATTAGCGGGTGCAGCTGTATCGTTTGTTGTTGGTGCCGCAACTAGTGGTGGAAATGCTTATGTTATTGCAAAGCCACTATTAACAAAAACTATATATAAAGTTGCAACAAAAACTATTATAAAAGAGGTTGCGAAAAGTGTAGGAGAAGGAGTCGCTGTTTCAGTGGCTTCAAGATAATATCTTTTGTTAAATATTTTATTTCAGATCTGGAAGTAATTATTATTTCCAGATCTGTAACTAAGAGGATAATCGTATGTCAAATGTTTCATTTGCAATTTATATATTACCTG
>Ga0209506_1003895_pt1 | contig 11621 bp, 6 predicted proteins | sample AD_JPNHG2_MetaG_FD_184409 | JGI IMG/M metagenome (GOLD analysis project Ga0209506, IMG submission 184409) | Active sludge microbial communities of municipal wastewater-treating anaerobic digesters from Japan - AD_JPNHG2_MetaG (SPAdes) (version 2) | ecosystem: Engineered > Bioreactor > Anaerobic >...
GGGAGGAGAAGACAGGATCATCGGGAGACACACTATCGAGGGAATCGTAATACAGCTTCAACGCTTCCATCACCGACCTGTTTAGCATAAACGTCTTCACCTTTTTCGTCTTAATCTCCACTACGTTCAACTGGTCTTTGTTCTTCAGGAGTCTGCCACCGCTAAGGAAACTACTCCATTTAAGGGCGAGAATATCAGATATCCTAAGGCCCGTGTTTATACCCAGAGTGAAAAGAAGAAGGTCCCGGTAGTTAGATTCACCCTTCATAATCGCTTTCATCGCATCGATCTTCTTAGTATCCCTAATAGGCTGGACTTCCTTCATAACTACACCCCTTAAAACGCTCTCTAACGCGCTTTCTTATGCGGTACCCTCATCTACCTATGTCCCGCGGCAAAACTTTCAATACAGCACGTTTAATACATAGGAAAACCCAGCTGTATAGGTTTCTCGTTCTTCTTCTCTCTCAGGTATGGTGGTTTCACCACTGCGTACCGGTGTCTCTGCCTTATACGCATCTGCCTGTTGAAATACCTTCGAGCCCTGTCCTCTGTGGGGAATACCTTAGTAACGAACGTCGCTCGCTCGGAGATCCTTCCGAAGATTATCGTGACCGGATAACCGACAAACGTGGTCTGGTGTTCATCGCTTATGAAATAGAATCTCTTCACATTCTTCTCAGGTATGACTTTCTCCAAATAGATCGACGGCACTTCGGGACCTCCGGAATAGAATCATAAAACTAACATAAACCCATTATACAGAACTTTGAGTTAAATACAAAATCGGGCGTTGAGATCACCGCCGGAGAGGATAGAAGTGAAAGCCTTTGTGGGTAAGGGAAAGGAGAGAATCGGCGAAATTAACACAATACTCTTGTGTTAAATTACTTATCGTATGAACTCGCTCTGAAAGGTGTGTCTGTTCAGGCTAGTTTTTTCGTATTCTTTCAAAGGAGAGAAAAAGATACTCGAAACTTCCATTAACAGTCTTGAGGACAACTTCATAAGAGAACCGTATATCCATCGTTGCGAGCACTCTCTTCATTGTGAACTCTACACGATGCTAACTTCCCACAGAGCTTTGCAGGGTTTGTACCCCATAGGAAACAGCGCATATAAGGCTTCACTCGTACACAAAGAGGGACCTGAACCTTTTCTTAGAGAGGGCAAGAATAGGAGAGGAAATGTTGATCTTGCCATTCTGAACATTGATGATCTTGCAACGGCTGTTGACGGCCTGAACTCTTTTACGGAAGGTCGTATAATGCCTGATTTCATAGTTGAAATTGGTCTCAACTATCCAATTGAGCACCTAGAGAACGATGAAGGCAAGTTAGACAATAGCGGCTACACAAATAGCGATAAGAAAAAAGGCGGCATATCTAGTAGGCAGCCACACAAGGGTATAAAGGATAAAGAGGTAGAGGATTTAGAGGCTTTTATTGGTACAGCAAAAGTGGAAGTTGCAGTTGCGGTGTTTACTGGAACCCATGTATTGGTCAAACATCTATCTGACAAAGCGCTCACGAAAATACCTATCCGATAGCGGGTTTTCAGCCCCTCACACAGACTTTCAGAGAATTCTTAGTGGCCTTTTCTATAAGAGAGTTCACAAACTCCTCCGGGGTAATATCTGCCTGCTGGCTCAGTTCAGGGAGCAATTGTGCGGCCTCTTCGGACAGCTTAAAGTAGTTATTTGCTTTGGGAGTAAGTGCGATCTTACCGCCGGGGGCTTTTGTTCTGAATGTTAACTGTGATAGACTAATAATGACATTTCAATGACAGGTTGTGGGTGTTCTAAGAGGTGAGCATTTAAGGCTAACTAAGGAGTTGTGTAGTGATAGCAGAAGCAATTACAAAAAACTATCCCAATCTGAACTCTGATCAGCGCCAGATAATTTCACATGACAATGGCCCGATGTTGGTGGTTGCGGGACCAGGGTCTGGTAAGACATTCTCTATAGTTCTTAGGGCTTTGAATCTCATACTACTCGAAAAAGCTGCTCCGCAAGAAATCACTCTTTGTACTTTCACCGAAAAAGCGGCCTACGAGTTACGAGATCGTTTGAGTTCCGCTGCTAGAAAAGTAGGTTATAAAGGGAATCTGTCGGAGGTAACCATATCAACTGTTCATGGATGGTGTAACAAGCTCTTAACTAAACATCGCTTCAGGACCAGCCTTGGTCAAAACTATGAAATGCTCGATGAACTCACTCAACTCCTCTTTATCTTCGATAATTTTGAAGAGGTAATAGGTTCTCCTGGAGAAGAAGGTCTTTTCCTAACAAAGTGGAAGACAAAATGGACTGCCATAGTAGGAGTTAGAGAGTATTTTGATAAAATCACTGAGGAGCTGATAGACTTAGAGGAGCTCTTAGAGCCAAACGACCCGTTCGTTTCTGCTATTGGTAATGCGTATAGGAAATATGAGGAATGTTTATTCAGAAACAACCGCGTAGACTTTGCACATCTTCAAAAAGTCGTATATGAATTACTCAAGGACCCAGCAGTTTTGCAGGCGATTATTGATTCAACTAAGTATGTTCTTGTGGATGAATACCAGGACACAAATTATGTTCAAGAACAGCTTTTGTTAAAAGTGACAGAGAAGACAGGGAATCTGTGCGTAGTCGGTGACGAAGATCAGAGCCTCTATCGTTTTCGAGGAGCCACTGTAAGAAACATTCTCGAATTTCCACAAAAGGTGGCCGATTGCAAAGTTGTAAAGCTCACAACTAACTATCGTTCACACCCAGAAATAATAAACCGTTATGACCGATGGATGTCCTCGGTAAACTGGTCGGATCCTATTGGAAAGAAGTATCGTTATGACAAAACCATTACCGCGAACAGCGATACAGTTGTAGCAGATTACCCTTCCGTGTTCTCCATTTGGGGAAACAACCCAAACGACGAAGCACAACGGGTTGTTGAACTGGTTAAGTATCTCAAAGAGAAAGAGATTGTTGAGGATTATAGCCAAATCGCTCTCCTCCTTCACAGCGTGAGGCAAGGTCATAGTGGGCACTATTTGGAAGCCTTGTCGAAGAACGGAATACCAGCCTTCTGCCCGAGAGCTCGAACATATTTTGACAATGAAGAAATACGAGATATGGTGGCATGCTTTGCGGCTATACTTGGTTGGTATGAGGGAAACCGGGGTCAGCTGGCGGGGCCGACTGAAAAACTAGCAAGATATGTAGATGATGCAATAATTAACCTAGCAAATAGGCTGGAGACCATGGGTCAGCTCCCTCTTGCACTTCAAAACTGGAATAGTGAAATAGAAAACCTGCAACATGGTATGACACTTGACCTTCGCCCTGCCGATTATTTCTACCAACTGCTTTCATTTGATCCCTTCAGGACGGCTATAATGAATGAAAACAAAGCCCACAACTTAGCTATATTCTCAAGGCTATTGAATGCTTTTCAGAACTACTATCACTACACGGTAATTACCTACAAGAATAAAGAGAAAATGCGATTACACTTGTTCAATAGCTTCCTTCGCTTTCTCTATGAAGGCGGAATCAATGAATACGAAGACCCCAACCTACCCTTCCCAAAGAACCATGTTCAAGTAATGACGATCCATCAATCTAAGGGACTAGAGTTTCCAGTAATTATCGTTGGCTCTCTTGCGGCGAAAATCGCAAGCCGTAAGCAAGTGGACAAGACTCTTGCGGCGTACTATCATCGACCACCTTTCGAACCGGATAGCAAAATAACGCTATTTGACAGAATGCGCCTACACTATGTGGCTTTTTCCAGAGCAGAGAAGGTCCTTGTGCTGACTAGCGCCAACGAGCCTAAAGAGCACTTTGCTGATATTTGGGAAGGTCTTCCACAGTGGCCTTATGTAGAAAAGGAACTGCTGGCAGCCCATCACTTCAAAATAAAAGAAAGAATCCAAATAAAGAAGAGCTACAGCTTCACGAACGACCTAAAAATCTATGAGACGTGCCCTAGACAATATGAGTTCTTTCGGTACTACGACTTTACTCCATCGAGATCGGCAGTCATTTTCTTCGGGTTACTGGTGCATCAGACGATAGAAGAGGTACATCACGTGGCAATGCGAGGAGAAATCAGGGCTCTAAACGAACAAACCATTAGGCAGCTATTTGAAAGAACATTCCACTTTCTTACGATGAGCGACGTTAGACCAATAGGCAAAGAATCAAAAGAATCAGCCTTTAAGCAGATTATGAATTACTATAATCAGAACAAAGAGGAAATGGGTAGAATCATCCAAACCGAGGTTGATGTTTCACTAGAAAAGGACGGATATATTCTTAGTGGGAAAGTTGACCTGCTATTAGGCGGTGATGGGAGATTTGAACTATTAGATTTCAAAACATCTCCAAAACCAAAGGAAAACTCAGAGCTGCTAAGAAACTACGAGCGACAACTATGTACCTATGCACATATTCTTGAGCAACGGTACGGAAAACATGTAGATCGTATGCTGCTTTATTGGACTTCTGAACCCCGCAAAGAAGATGCTTTGATATCTTTGCCGTATAACCCACAAAAAGTAGGGGAAGCAGGTACCCACTTTGATGATATTGTGTACCGTATTCAATCAAAAAAGTTTGAGATAGAGCGGACACCAGAATCAAAGATCTGCAAAGAGTGTGACCTTCGAATTCTGTGCTTTACTCAGGGGATCATAAAGAAACCACAATAGGGGGTAGCGTAGTGGCACAAATCGATGTCAATAAGGTTGAATTAGTATGGCCAGGAAAGTACAATGAAGACGGAACTCTTAAGAAGGTTCCGAGAGTTGACCTCCCATTCCAAGTAATAGAAACTATTAATCAGAGTCGTGCTACGCGAGAAGCTAAGAAAAAAGGCTCCCAGCAGACACTTTTTGAGGTATGGAAAGGAAATGAGGGGGAAACGTTCGAGGATGGATGGAAGAACAAGTTGATTTGGGGTGATAATCTTCTGGTAATGGGCTCTCTTCTGAAGAATTTCGATGGGAAGATTGATCTAATATATATAGACCCACCATTTGCGACCGGTGCAGACTTCTCTTTCACGGCTCAGATTGGTGAGGACGACACAACAATAACAAAGGAACAATCTTTGATTGAAGAAAAGGCGTATAGAGATACATGGGGAAGAGGACGAGATTCTTGGTTTGTAATGATAAGAGAAAGGCTGGTGCTGTTGCGTGAACTCTTGAGTTCGCAAGGAACAATATATGTTCATGTGGACTGGTACGTTGGGCATCATCTTCGCCCGGTTCTTGACGAAGTATTTGGAGAGGATTCTTATCTTGGTGAGATTATCTGGGCATACGGGTCTCCTTCAGGTGGCCGGGTTTCTGGCTCCAAACTTGTGAAGGCCCACGATCTGATCTTCATTTATGCACGTGAATATGGAAAGCATAGGTTCAATCTAGTCTATTTACCTTATTCAGAAAAGTACATTAAAGAGTGGTTCAAATTCACGGATGAAGCAGGAAGAGTGTATCGCAAACGTTGGCGACGAGATGAAAATGGTGAGACATATTTTGAGAAGCAGTATCTTGAGGATAGTCCCGGGGTTCCAGCAAGCACGGTTTGGTCAGATATTCAGCAGGTATATGCCGATCCTAGGGCTTACAAAAAAGGAGTTAAGTCGGACATTACAGGGTTTCCAACACAAAAGCCAGAAAAACTCTTGGAACGTATTCTTGAGATATCGAGCTCAAAAAATGACATAGTAGCCGACTTCTTCTGTGGTTCAGGAACAACATTAGCTGTTGCAGAAAAAATGGGCCGTCGCTGGATTGGTTGCGATTTGGGAAGGTGGGCAATTCATACTTCACGTAAGCGGCTCCTCGGTATCGAGGATTGCAAACCTTTCGAAGTTCTCAACTTGGGCAAATATGAAAGACAGTATTGGCAGAAAATCACCTTTGGGAACACTGAAGAAAAGTCGGTTACTGAACAGGCCTACTATGAATACTTAGCCTTTGTTTTGAAGCTATATGGAGCTCAACCAATTTCCGGTGTACCGCATCTACACGGGAAGAAGGGCAAAGCAATGATTCATATTGGCTCAGTTGACGCACCAGTTACTATAGATGAGATTATCGAAGCTATTGACGATTGCTGTTCTCTTACTCAGAATGAGCTGCACATTCTAGGCTGGGAATGGGAAATGGGTCTATACGAGCTAATGGTAGAGGAAGCAGAGAAAAAAGGAGTCAGACTGCTGCTCCTGCAAATCCCCCGTGAATTAATGGAAAGCCAGGCGGCTGCCAAAGGAGACGTGAAATTCTTTGAACTTGCATATCTGGAGACCGAGGTCATTAAAAAAAACCTCACGATTCAAATACAGCTGAAAGACTTCGTCATACCAAACACAGAGCTGATTCCCGAAGAGGTGCGCAGCAAAGTTACCAAATGGTCTGATTATATAGACTACTGGGCTATTGACTGGGACTTCCAGAATGATACCTTCTTGCAGGGGTGGGTAGCCTATCGGACTCGAAACGAGCGCAGACTTCCTTTAACTTCTGATCAGCACACCTATTCAGAACCTGGGAAGTATAGAATTCTGGTAAAAGTTATTGATATCTTCGGGAATGACACGTCGAAAGTACTAGATGTGGAGGCTGAATAAGTATGCCAGAACCCATTGCCGCAAGAGCAGTTGTTGCATACGATAAGGATCTACCAGAGATACCCGGTCGATGTCCTTGGGAGAAGCCCACTCAGCATCTAATCAAAGATGAAGGAAAAGCAAATGGTTGGAAAGTGGAAAATGGTAGAAGACCCAGCCAACTTTTACTGGTTCCTAAACTCCGAGACAAAGTTGACAGATGGCGTGAGGAGGACTATCTGGGCGCTTCAGATGTGAGTAAGCATTTATTCCAATACTGGTTCGGTGAAGATCATGAAGTAACAGGCTTTTCGTCTCCATTTAGGTATCACTTTTGTCAGAGAGAAGCTATCGAAACGCTTGTGTGGTTAGTGGAGATCGCAGGATACAAAGATGCGATAGACCTGATTAAAATCTACGCGGATATCCACCAAGAAAACCTATGGGAACAAAACATTCAGTTTCACACTACTACAGAAGGTGTTCGCAAGATAGAGAGATACATTCCCGAACTTAATAGCAAAGGGGTTCAAGACCTTCCACCAGAAAAACTACGGCGTTGCGCCTTCAAGATGGCTACGGGTTCGGGCAAAACGTGGGTAATGGCCATGGCAATTGTTTGGTCTTACTTTCATAAGAAAATGATTTCAACTTCAAATCTCTCTACGAACTTCCTCATTGTAGCCCCAAACGTAATCGTATATCAGCGCTTGGAGAAGGACTTTGCAAGTAATAGACTATTTCACGAAATACCTCTTATTCCGCCGGCATGGTGCAGCCAATTCTCGCTGAGAGTTGTTTTGCGTGACCATGTTTCCGAACCTGATCCCTCAGGGAATTTGTTTCTCACCAACATTCAGCAGCTATATGAGTTTAGAGAACAAGAGTGGACTCCCAAAAATGCCGTTGAAGCCTTGTTGGGAAAGAAACCGGCCCAAGATCTAGCTAGTTCTGGGCAGCGTTCTATGTTAGAGAGACTGAAGTCGCTCAAAGACCTTGTAGTCATAAATGATGAAGCGCATCATGTACACGATTCTGAACTAGCGTGGAGCAGGTCGCTGCTCTCCATGAACAAATCTATACATGGGGGGCTGTCCCTTTGGTTGGACTTTTCAGCAACTCCGAAAGATCAGAACGGTATGTACTTCCCGTGGACCGTGGTTGATTATCCTCTTGCTCAAGCCGTAGAAGATCGTATTGTCAAAGCGCCTTTGATTGTCACAAAAGAAGAGGACGCTGAACAACCCGATCAGGACCCCGAAAACGTTACTGGAAATACGGTCGTAGAGAAATACGGCTACTGGTTACGAGCAGCTGTTTCTCGCTGGAAAGAACATTGGAAAGTCTATGAAGACCTTCAAGAAAAACCAGTTCTTTTCATTGTTGTAGAGAAAAGTATCTATGCCGATGCAATTGGCGAGTATCTGAGAACAACACCAGAACTCGGGTTTGATGAATCAGAAATTCTCGTTATTCATACCGACACAACAGGTGAGATTAGAGCAAATGATCTAGAAATAGCGAGAAAGGCCGCGCGGGATATAGATAAAGTGAATAACAAGATCAAGGTTATAGTTAGTGTAATGATGCTTCGCGAAGGGTGGGATGTGCGGAATGTAACAGTCGTTCTAGGACTAAGGCCTTTCACTGCAAGAGCAGAGATTCTACCAGAACAAGTTATAGGTCGCGGACTTCGTTTAATGACCAATATCGGACCCGATAGAATACAAACACTTGAAGTGCTCGGGACTAGGAACTTGTTGAAGACCCTTCAAACGCAACTAGAAGTTGAAGGAGTGGGTGTTGTAGCAGCTAAGAATGATCCGCCACAACCCGTAAAGATTTATCCATTGAAGGAACGAAACGCTTACGATATAACAATACCAATTACCAAGCCTAGCCTTACACATAACCTGTGCATTCTTTCGAATTTTTCAATTGACTCACTAAAGCCATTATATGACCAGCAAGAAATAAATGTCGATTATCGGATCAGACTTAGAGCGGAATTTGCCCATGTAAGAACGGAAGTCCATCGAATCAATATTGATCCTGAGCAATCATTTCCACAGCAGTTTCTCTCTTCAATCACCACCAAGCTGATCTCATATGCAAGATTACCAAGTAAATTCGCCGAAATATACCCGATTGTCCGCGACTATGTAATAACGCAATGCTTCGGGGCTCCTATCGATATTAATGATGAGAAGATTCGTTCACACCTTTCAAGGCTAGAGATGCAAGAGGGGGTTGCAAGATACTTGGCGCGCGAGCTTTCAAACGTCACTGTCGAGAGACGAGAAATAGAGTTCGAACGAGCGGAATTCAGATTGTCCAAAACAATTCCCTTCACCTGGCGACGCAATCTGCAGCCTTCGCCATTAGTGGCAAGGAAAACGATCTTCAATTATGTGGCCACTTACAACGATTATGAGCGTGAATTTGCAGTGTTTCTCGACAGTGCTCCTGATGTAGAGAAGTTTGCCGCATTGGGAACAACCGAACAAGGAAGTTCAGGGTGTCGTTTCAGAGTTGACTATATCAAACAAAGTGGTGCAATTGGATTTTACTACCCGGATTGGGTCGCTGTGCAGAGAACAGATCAGGGACTCATCAACTGGATTATCGAAACAAAAGGACGAGTTTGGGAAGACACGATAGCAAAAGACCATGCGATAAAAGAGTGGTGTAACCGTATCACCAAAGAGAGGAAGGAAAATTGGCGGTTCAAAAGAGTTAATCAGAGGGAGTTCAACAACAAAGGGGCCTCTATAACCCTCGAAGAACTTGTAAACGAATAAGACCCCTTAATGATAGGTTCATCAGCGGTGATGCTCTCAAACATAACTTCGCCAATTATTCGGGGCATCACTACTGGAAAAAGGACGACTTTTCTAAGGGAGCTGCCACTATGAGAATAATGAAGTCCAAGATCTGGGAATCCTTTGAGGTGGCCAGGGACAATAACGTCTGGGCGAACAAGAAGAAACACTTCTCGAAATGGGAAGTGGGAGAAAGGGTAGTAATGTTTATTGAAGAGGACGGCGTTGCTTTGGGTGAAATAACAGGTTTACCGTTTTATTCGGAAGAAGTTCTCTGGGAGGACGATCTGTATCCATGGAGAATTCCGATTAGTTTTGAGCTAATCGCAAAGGGAAAAGAAGGAGAGACGGCCCAGAGAAGGCTGAAGAGAATCATTGCAGAGGGGTACGGCTCATACTATGGGTCACTGATTCTCTTTGGAATAAAGATTCCCGAAGTCTTGGAAAATGATATTCTGGAATTCTTCTCCAACAAATAGTTCCTGTAAGTGAAGATGCAGAAAGGTCAAAAGCAACTTAACAGAGAAATCCACCGCATAGTAAAACCGGCAGCAAACCGCTGCCGGGCTTTCTCTCGTTGAATGAGATTATCAGATCAGGCCTTTCCTGCCCAACTGTCTGCTATCGCCGCCTCTGCAGTCAAAGGGATATCTATAAACCCGCCCCCTGCGCTCTCCATAACACTCACAAGGATAGTCTTTACCTCTTCCGCCCTCGGTTCAGGGACCTCCAATATAATCTCATCGTGGATAATTGCCACCAACTTCGCGCCGGTGTCTTTCAGAGCACCGGGAAGCCTGCCCAGTGCAATCTTCATAATATCTGCCGCAGTCCCCTGAACCGGCATATTCAGTCTTCCGTTAAGGGTGGAGTTGTTGTCCCAAAGCCTTCTCCGGCCCTTCAAGGTTCGTGCTTCATAGGAAGTTCCGTTATTGGTACATTTGTGCCATTCTCTTAGACCGGTATAATGAGCGAAGAACTTCTTCTTAAAATCTTCGGCCTCCTTCAAGCTCATCTTCACGCCATAACTGGTTTGGGCATACTCGGAAAGTCCCCGGGCTCCCATAGCGAAGAGCAGCCCGAAGTTAACTGCTTTAGCCAGTTGCCTCTCTTTTTTATCAATATCAGTGGGGTCTTTCCCTGTAAGAATGGCCGCAGTCTGCCTGTGAAGGTCCTCACCCGTTTTGTAGGCGTTCAACATAACAGGATCCCGACTTATCGCAGCGGCTACCCTCAATTCTATCTGGGAGTAGTCGGAAATAACGAACTTGTTTCCCGGAGCCGGTATGAAGCATTCCCGGAACCTGGGTTCGTTGGGAACCTGTTGAAGATTCGGGTTGGAACAGGAAAAGCGCCCGGTGGCGGCCCCGAGCTGCCTGTAAGACGAATGGATTCTCCCGGTTAGAGGGTGGATGAAGCCAGGCAGTTTGCTGCTAAAGGTAGAAACGGCTTTGGATGCCTTCCGATACTGCAGTATAACAGCCACTTCGGGGTGTTTCTTTTCTAAAGACTTGAGGGTTTCCACGCTGGTGCTTTCGGCCTTAATCCCGCGCTTGCGGAAGGCCTCTAAAAGCTGCTTATGGCTGTTTAGGTTTATCCCGTCACCAAACAGTTTTCGACACTCGGCCTCGGCCTCCTCCAGTTCCATACGCAGTTTTTCGGTGAGGTTCTCGAGTTTCTGTCTGTCCAGAAGGATACCATTCAGCTCTAATTCCACCACCGCGGGCAGTGTCTCGAACTCAATCTGTGCAACCTCTGAAAGTTTTGCTTTCTTAATGGCTTCAAACAAAGGCTTGTACAGCTCCAGCAGTACTGCAACATCCCTGGCCGCGTACTCCAGCTGCTCCTTTGAGAGCTCCCCGGACCAGTCACTCTTCTGCTGTTGTTTGGGGAGAGGCTTCTGCAGATATTTTTTTGACAGAGCAGCAAGGTTTACGGGACTGTTTCCCAAACCTGAAAGGATGAGTTGCTCAGCTAACATCGTGTCGAATACCGGGCCCTCAACGTCTATCCCGGCAATTTTGAGGAAAGATAAGTCAAACTTTGCATTCTGGAAGAGTTTAGTGGTACCGGTGTCTCTAAAGAGCCCTAGCAATGTGGTGATTATCTGCCCCTTCTCCAGGGCAAACATATCCAGCAGTAGTGGTGTTTCAACGGGCGCTCCGACCTGTATAAGCCTTATCCTGTCCTTCAATG
>Ga0209506_1003924_pt1 | contig 11565 bp, 18 predicted proteins | sample AD_JPNHG2_MetaG_FD_184409 | JGI IMG/M metagenome (GOLD analysis project Ga0209506, IMG submission 184409) | Active sludge microbial communities of municipal wastewater-treating anaerobic digesters from Japan - AD_JPNHG2_MetaG (SPAdes) (version 2) | ecosystem: Engineered > Bioreactor > Anaerobic...
AAGATACATAGTATATGAAGGGCGATGGAACTCAGGATTGAACAGGTCTATCTGCTCTTTAATTTAGAATAGAGGTGATATTTAAATGAAAATTAATCAGATTGCGACAGCACTTAATAACACATTTAACAAGCAACAGCTTGGACTTACAGCCGTATTAAACGAAGACCTTAGTAATATCGTTGATATCGGTAAGGAAATCGCTAGCACAGACACATTTGGGGCAGAGAACTTCGACAGTTTCACAAGAGACCTTATCGACCAGATTGGTAAGATTATGTTTGTGGACCGCACATATACTTCTCAGGCACCTAACATTTTGAAGGATGGTTGGGAGTATGGTTCAATTCTTGAAAAGGTAAGATGTGAACTTCCTGATGCACAGAACAACGCAACTTGGGACCTTTTCAATTATCCAGTATAGGGCGGAGCAGCTTATCCTGACCCATTTGAGCTTTCTAAACCAGACGTAAAGGCTAAGTTCTTCAATTCAAAGACAACTTACGAGGTTCCTATTACACTTACAGTTGACCAGGTTAAGGAAGCATTCCAGTCAGCAGCTCAGATGAGTTCATTCATCGCTATGATTGAGAACAGAATTGCTATGAAGATGACACTTTGTAATGATGCTCTTATTATGGCTACAATTACAAATCTTATGGGTCAGAAAATTAACGGTCATAAGGAAGTTAACCTTCTTGCTCTTTACAAGGCAGTCAATTCTTCTGCTACAACCACACAGGCAACAGCTCTTACTGATAAGGAGTTCCTTAGATTTGCTTCTAAGACAATCGCTCAGTATAAGAAATATTTGGCAACAGCTTCAACTCTTTATAATGATGGTTCTTATTTAACTTTTACTCCGCAGGACCGTCTTAAATTCATTGCTAACACAGAGTTCAGTAAGTCTCTTGATGCTTATCTTTACAGCGATACTTATCACAATGAGTTTGTAAATCTTCCTGGTTATGAAGAGGTTGCTTTCTGGCAGGGCACAGGCACATCAAATGCTGATAGACTTAAAATTGATGTTAAGATTGACGATGGCACAGAAAATGGAGCAACAGTTGTTCAGGACGGTATTGTTGCTGTAATGTTCGACGAAGAGGCAGCTGCTGTATGCAACCAGAACTATCGTGTTACTTCAATTTACAACCCACGCGGCGAATATACAAACTACTTCTACAAGTGGGATGCTATGTATATGAACGACGTTCTTGAAAACTGCGTTGTATTTGTAATTGACAACTACGAGTTCGTTGCTAATTTCACTGGTGATAACGCTCCTGATAATTGGAACACTGTTTACGCAGTAGCAAATTCTGCTTACTACATTGCGGACGCAAATGGCACTGTTTCTATTAATGGTAAGAAGTTTAAGCAGCTTTCTGCTTCTGACAAGACTACTGAGACTGGTTTCAGCTGGGCTAACTACAAGGGTAAGGATATTGTTAAGAAGGTTGCTTAAACAATTAAATTGAATAAAACTGAATAGGCGGGGCAATAGTCTCGCCTTTTCTTTTAACAAAGAAGGTGATATAAATGATAGTTACTTTTTATAACTGCGGAGACCCTACAATTAAGATTGGTAAGACATTAGGAAATCCAGTCGGCTCTGCAAATGCAACTCCTTAGCCAACAGGCCCTGTTAACGTAGTCAATCCAGTTTTAATTGTTGATAAGGATTAGGTTCCTGCAAGTGCAAACTATTGTCAAATTCCAGCTTATAATAGATACTACTTTATCACATCAATTGACTGGACAGTTGCTAAAACAGCAATAGTAAGTTGTCATTGTGATGTATTAACAACTTTTGGTAGCAAATTAGGAACTCTTAATTTTGTTAAGGGTGCCGCCGCAATAAATGAAGTCGAAGACCCTAACTATCCAGTAGCAGATACCTTTACAGTTGAACGTTATAATTTTTCAAATTGGAATTCAGGCTTTTTCACAAACAATGACAGTGGTCAGCGTTATTTACTTCGAGTTGCCGATGGTAAAGCAAAACCTACTACTTTAATGTTAAAAATTGGCGACCAAATTCTTTTTGAAAACAAACTTTTTACAATAGAAGGACGCTGGGATGCACCATATTTATCAGCACCAACTGTAATTACTTTACCACCTGCTCAGCCTTATCCACTTGTTTCTCAGTTTAAACAAATTCGTGTTTGTGCTCAGAATGGAGATTTGATTAATGCGGCAAGATATGAATTTCAGTATCATTTGCTTGAAAATTACGGCGAACTAATTTCAGTTGATTAATCGGAGGTGAAGTTAAATGCCTACAAATCAAGAATATTACGGCCTTGAATCTGAGTGGGTCCAGCCTAATGCGGCTAATATAGTCGGAACTAATAGAACTAATCAGTGGCTTACAGTTTACTTTGGTCCTAGTTATAATATAGGTTCTGTTGTCTATAATGCTGGTTCACTCGCATCTGGTTTACGTAATGGAAAAATTCCAAAAGGACAGTAGCTTACAGATGGATATATGATTGATGACCCTATTGATACCAGTCTTTCATATTGTGGACTTGGAACTGAGAGTGTTTATTCTCATTTAGCTTATCTTGAATATAAGACAGATATGTGCAGTGGTTCATTTGCAGCAACAGAGGACAGAAATATAACTAACTTTGCTTTCTGTTAGACACAAGGTTCTGATTCTGGATTTTATGTTTATAATGACAGTTCAATTTCTGGTGCTTCTTCTATCAATGGTTCTCGTTCAAGATTTGCTCCATATGGTATTAACGGAGAAGAAACTTCAATAACAAGAGCAAACAGAAATAGACCAGTAACTCCATATGCTCAAATTCCTGTTCGTAATACAGTATTTTATCCTACATTAAGAGTTGCGGCAAATATTCAAGAAAACCCAAAATCTGTATCTGGAATGAATATAGTAAATGTGGATTGGGAAGATTATATGGATTTACAGAACAGTGTTAACTACACAACTCATCCATACATTTTAAGAATTTCAATGGTAGCTTATTCTACAAGATATGTTGACGACATAGACCCTATTACTGGTGTTCCAGAAAATGACAGATTTCCCATTGGTAATTCTTATTTAAGTGGTGTTGCGGTTCTTTCACCAAGCAATGTAGCAGATGGTGAACCGATGGATATAGCTAATCCAACACAAAATCTTAATGAAATTTATAGCTATTATCATACAAGAAGTAAGTTTGCTACTAATGCTGGTGGAGTAATGTTATTCGGTTATTCAGCAGTAGGTTTAAATGATGCTGATTATATTAACGAGCCTGCTCCTTCTCCAAGTCCTGTTAACGCTTCTGCTCAGCGTCTTGTATTCTTCCCACATCCTGACGCTATATTGAGAGAAGCAGATAATAATACAACAACAAGTACTTCTGGTTGGTATTACCTTGAATACTATGATGGTTTAGTTGATTGGGTTATGGAACAGATTGCGTGCTTTGGTTTATTCTTCACTCTTGATAAGGCTACTGCCGCACGTGGTGCTCTTAATGATGACTTAATGTTCTTAGGAGTTCTTGAAAACGGTATTGGTCATGGTAGATGGACAAGCGGCGAAGACAATGAAGACCAGCCACAGTGGGGATGGGACACTACAAATAAGAGTTCATACAAGCCCCATGAAGGTGGCGGTAGTGATGGACCAGAGCCAGACCCAAATCCAATTGGACCAAATCGTCCTGGCTTTACATTAGCAGTAGGTAATGGTTCTGTTTGCTATACCATTACTAAGAGTGAGTGGAGACGTATTTGGGATGATATCTATGGCGGCGCAACAGACTGGAAGAGCTTAGTAGATGGTTTGGCTCTTTACGGAGCAAATCCTCTTAATGCAATTCTTAACTATCGTTGGTATCCATTTACTTTGGGCGGCTCATAGACAAATCCAATTGTTCTTGGCTCTACAACTGTTGAACCCGCAGAACATGTTTACCATTATGTTTCAAGTGGCGATGAAGCATTTACAAGCTCAACTGCTACTTTCTGGTGGGGCGATGATAAGTAGAACTTCATTAACATAAGAAAGAGTAAAGCACGTGTATGGCTTCCTTTCTACGGCTACTATGAATTGCCTATGACGCAGATGGTTGATAGAACGCTTAAAATTTAGTTCCAATACAATTTACCAGATGATACTGCTGTTTGGGTTATTATGTTTGGTGATAGTATTTATGACTATGTTGAATGTCAGCCATATATCGAAATTCCTATTACTGGTGATAACAGCTTACAAATTGCCGCCGCAAAAGCACAGCGTAATCTTTCAATTGCTATGACAATTGGAGCCGCAGTAGCTGGTGCCGCAATTGGTGGAGCGATAGCTGCTCCCGCAATTGGACAAATTGGTGCTGCTGTTGCTGAATCAGCTTGGGCTTACGGAGGAAGTTCAATTGCGGCTGGATTAGCAAGTATAGGCCCACTTGCTAGTGAGGGCTTACTTGCTGGACTTGGAACTGGTATTGCTGGTATGTCAGGTGCGATAGCAGGCGGTGGTGTTAAAACAGCTAACACTGTAATGAACTCTGCTTTACAAATTGGTAATTTAAGCACTAATATTCCAGTCCATAGCGCAGGTTCAGATACAACATTCTTACACTTACCTTTTGCTCCTTATGTAGAAATATTTACTAATAAGGTGATTAAGGATTATAATGAAAGTGAGTATAAGTTAAAGGTTGGTATAAGTTGTGATAAGTGGGTTGGTATAGATACAATGCCAGCAGATACATTACTTAAAACAACAGGTTTAGCAAATACAAATACAAGCGGCATGGAATTAGACGAAATTAAAGAACTTAACCAAATCTTACAGAGCGGATTTTATAAGTAATAAAAAGAAGGCAGTCTTAATTGACTGCCTTTTTTCTTTTATATTTCTTTTTCAACAATTAGTTTATCATCGTAGAAGACTTTAATCTTATGAGACTGTTTTGCCGCCGTGCCTTTATACCATGAGGGGAGATAGGATTTAAAGGTAGTGTAGTTTTCTCCCGTGGCTTCGTTGCCTAGCCATCTGGAATTTGAGTAGGGGATAATGCCCCTTATATCAAGGTGAACATAGCTATCATTAATTACTGCAATTCCATTGAATAAACCTAAGTCTTCTGCTATTGCACAGACAGCAAAGGAACTCATTTCCTTTCCATCTTTATAAACCACAAGGTCTGCGGCACCACCTTTGGTATGCATATCATTACGATATCCGCCAACACTTACGCTATAATCACTACATCTTATGCCGCTTGATATGATTATTTTATCAGCACCTATGGCGGCGAAGAGACGTTCAAGTCTCTCCACCAATTCTTTGTTAATGTCATCTCTGCCGCAATGAGGGCATGCAAATTCTTTTGAATCAAAATGGTCTGTTATTTTCATTGTATCAATCCTCCTTAGAATAATTTAAGTCCATTTACTTCAATAAGCCAGTTTCTCACAATTTCACCAGTTTCATTGTCGCTAAAACAAACTGATTTCTTTTTAAACAGCTAAACTATTAGCTTATGAAGCTCTGTTGGCTAGTCTGATAAGAATCTTACATGGCAAATTGAAGTAGTAAACTCATCAGTATAGAGAGGTGTTAAATCATCAATCTCTATGTCTTTTGTTTGTGGGTGAATGAAGATAAATAAGTCAGTTCTATGAGCCTTATCAACAGGATTTATAATCTCGCCGCAAAGCATTGTCTCTCCAAAGTGGATATAGAACTTATACTTAATATCTTCGGGGAATATTTTGTAGGTTGGACGAGGGTAAAATTGTAATTCCCAAGCACCAGTTGTAATCATTTCAAGCTGAGGATTGTCAAAAGCAAAGTATTTTGAAGCTACTTTTTCTGTTGCCTTAACAGGGTCGCAATATTCAACAGCAACCGTCAAGTCCGCATTGCCATAGGTGTAAACATAAATTTGACCTTGCGGCATTGTATCTACGTCCTTCAACCCCATTTCTTTAAAGTATGGGCAATAACGGTTTACAGTATTGGCACACATATAAATGACAGCATCATCTCTGTTTCTGATGAGTGATGAAAGAAGATTACAATACTAAATAAACTCATTTTGTAAATAACCCTGTCTTGTCATAAACTCATCAAATAAGATGATGTGAATTTCACCACGGTCCTAACCTTTTGTATGCTCTGCTGTATTAATTGAAGCAGTTATACAGAAAGCTTCGGGGTCTTGTGCGACTTTCTTTCCTTCCTCATCAATATAGCATAAGTGAAATTCTTTTGCTCGATAGAAAACACTATTATATTCGCCACCAGAAAGTTCTTCGATTAGCTTATAATGCGGCGCAAAGAGTGAAGCTAAGTGCTTAGGTTGAATGTCCTCATCCCATCTTCTGATATAGGCACTTCTATGTCCTTTTGAGAAATAATCCTCAACCATATGGCGGCAGACAGAATAGGTTTTACCATTTGAACGCTGACCAATTATCATTCTGTAAATGGCATTAGTCGCATCAATAGGACCTATATCATAATACATTTGAAGTTCTTTCTGGGCGTTCTCGTCCTGAACGCCCTTTCTCTTCTTAAACGGATTTTTAAATTTCATTTTCTTTTCCCCCTTTAATTGTTCTTCGCCTTTTTGCGGCTCTGCCGCAAAACGGCGGCCATTGTAGCGCAAAGCGCTACAAGGGCGAAAGAACTTTAATTTAGAAACCAATTTGATTTACATTTCTATCCCAATCAGAAACATAGGTTTTATAATTTCCCATGTAGAAGTTAAGCACATCCTCATTGAAGAATGGTGGAATAGCGGTATTAATTTCCAAGTGAAGTTTTTCAATTGACTTTGCTCTACTCATTCCTACATAGAGAAGTGTTAAGTTCTCTGTTGCTCCTTCAAATAAGCCTTTGTTGTAAATGAAGTTTACTTTGTTAAAAGTCTGACCCTGAGACTTATGAACTGTAATTGCCCAAGCAAGTTTAAGAGGAAGCTGGGTAATGTGTCCAATGATTTTATTCTTACCATCTTCAAAAATGTAAGAGCAGAACTTATAAGGCTCAACCATTATTTCGCCGCCGTTCACAAGTTTAATCCATACACTCTCTCCCTCAATTGCGCTTACAAAACCTAAATCTCCATTACAATAGCCTTCATTTGTATTGTTAATTAACAGCATAATCTTTGCGCCAACCTTTAACTTCAATTCCTTTGGGGCGGCGTCTTTATCATACTTACCCCAAGTTTTAGCCTTGAAATTAAACTCTTTTCCATTAATTGAAGTCAGCTTATCATTATTAATCTTATCAGCAATTTTATTAATACAGCTTATAGTAATTGCATCGTCATCTTCAATTAAATTGTTCTGCTGTGCTTTTCTTAAATAGTTTTTATCTTCGTCTGTTAAGCTTCCTCTGCTAAGGTCATAAAGAGCAGTTGAGAAGTTCTGGTCTTTCTGTCTCATTGCTTCGGTTAAAACGCAAGTTTTGAAATTAAATTCTTTCCAATATTTGCTATGGAAACAATGGCACTTATCCTTTTCAACTCCACTATATCCACGGCGGCGAATTATTGAAAGTGTAGCATTGTCGATAACAGGAGGCAACTGGAAGAAATCTCCAATTACAATTAACTGACAATTAGGATTATGGGTCTTAATTTCCTTTCCTACCTTATTAAATAAATGGAAGCTTAACATTGAAATCTCATCAATCACAATTAAGTCAGTTGTCTTAATCCATTCATTCTTTTTACTATCAGTAATCTCATCCTTAGTAATGTCAATATGGAACTGATGATGAAGAGTGTAGCCACCAATATTTCTTGCCGCAACACCAGTTGTAGCACAAACTATTACTCTCTTACCATTCTTTTCAAATTCCTTAACAATCTCATTGGTCAGATAAGATTTACCAACGCCGGCAGAACCAGTAATAAATAAGTTCTTGCCTTCCATTGCCATCTCAAAAAATTCTTTCTGCTTTTCGTTTAACATAGTCAAAATCCTCCATTAAATATAATATCGTATTCCCCATTAACTTCAATGGGCATTAAATTTTGTGTTTGTCTTCTTTCAAGTTGTTTAACAACATCATCAAAACCTGGATTGGTTGAAAGTAAAGCTTGTTTTTCTTTCTTTCCCATTCCTGCAAAAGTGATTTCAATTTCATCTTTATCATTAGTAAAGCAATAGGCCTTATCAGCAAACTGATGATAGCGCTTACTATAACCTTCTACTTTAAACTAACCAATTCCACAATTAGCTTGCTCTTCTGTAAGGCCAGCATCAATTAAACTTTGAACAACACCTTCATTAATTAAATCAACAATCTTTTGTCCTTGCTCTCTTGTTAATCCAGTTAGCTTAATTGAATCAGTATCTCTACAAATAATCTTTGCGCCGCACTGTCTAAAAATATCGGTATAAGCTTCCAAATAATCAATGCCTGCTGATACAATTTCAAATCCATGTTGTGGTTGAAGAAAACCTGCTGTTCTTGTTCTCGTTCTCTTTAAATAAATGTCTAAGTTCTCACTGCGGCCTGGCGCCAAATTATTCATATCTTTGTGGAATTGTCTAGCTCCTTTTGGATAGACATATTTTCCATTTTCATTTTTCTTATTAGCAACCTAATAGTTATGAATAATTTTACTTCTATAAGCCATTGGTAGATAGTCATAGACAGGTTCTGCCCTTCCAGTTAAAACCTAATAAGGATTGTTGCTTATAAATTTTTGAACGCACTGTAAATATCCGTAAAAATTACCTAAATCAATTCTTAATACGTTCTCATAATCTCCTGGCTCGCACTCTAAAATTCCATAGATTTTACCAGATTTCTCCATTAACTTGTTCTTATAATAGTTAAATACTGCCCTTCTTTCTTTTTCTGTTTTTGGTAGTGCATTATTACTTATGTAGAAAATTTCTCCGCTCAATCCCTTGTATAAGGCGGCTTCGGCAATGTAGCTTCTACCTGCCATTGCAATTGTAGTTCTTTTTAATCCCATTCCTTCTTTCTTACTATGAAGGAAATTAATATAACGTCTCATTAACTCTGCTTCATTATCAGTATCCCATTCAAACTTCTTTTTTAAATCTTCAAAACTACCATAACCACAAATTGCATTGAAATTTTTAAACAATAAAGTTTTAAATTCCAAGCCAAGTATTCTTCCATTGCCGCCGCGATAATATGTGTTAACTCCGTCCTTAAACCCTTTTTCAAGTTCTCCTATTAAAGGTTCTGTTGTGAAAATTATAAAATTTTGTTTTTTCTTTGCCAAATCTGACAAACTAATTTCAGAAACTCTGTTCTCTAATAAGATTTGGCCATCATATTGTGAGCCCATAAAGCCAAAACGGTCTTCATATTCTTTTCCAAATAGTTTCATTTTAATCCCCCTTACTACGGAAATTCCGTTTTTAATATCGTTATAATTTTATCTACATTTACTGCTATTTTCGGTTTTGTAGCTTCTTTAATCTATACTGGTATACCACGCTCATTCAATCTTCTATTTACTTCATCTCTTTCACTCTCATTTAAATGAGGAAACTTTTCATTATTTACATATATTTTCTCATAGATATCAAGAAGCTCTTCACTTGTATAGGCGCTCCTTTTAAATTCATCATCTCCATAGTATTCCATTAAGGCGCTGATTGCTTCACCTACTTTCTTTTGGTCAACCTTATAGTTTTCGGTAAAGTGTTCTCTTGCTTTTTTTCTACCTTCATACTTTGCCGTTCTTTGAGCTTTATACATTGCATAATGAGCACCACGCTGTCTTCTTGTTTCTCTACTCATTTATTCACCACCTCGTTCATAATCTGATAGAATAAATCTCGTGTTTTGTAAAACCATTGACGTGTATAGCCAAGGGCTACAAATTCTGATACAGTAGGAATTCTTCCTTCTCTTTCATAGAACTGTTTAAATTCTATAATTGCGGTTGTATTTCTAACCATTATATCACCCCTTTGTAAAGAATTATTTACATTTTTGCCCAGGAGGCGGCGGCAGAAAACATGGAATAAACTGCCGCCTTAATGACTATATGGACCAGAATTTTTTCTGACCAATTATTATGTGAGATTTAAAAGCTTAATCTTCAATAAAAAAATCAAAAGTTGAATTTTTAACTTTTAGGAAAGAACGATAAAAAATAAAAAGGAGCGGTAAACACCACCATATTAAATTATTAGAAGATTACGTTCTTTCCTCATCTTCTATAATAATTATACCATATTTGGAGAAAAAAGTCAAGTTTTTGACCAAGTCTTCATCTCCTCAATTATATTTTTTACATAGGAATTGCCGCCTAAACTCTGATACTTGTCATAGAGTTCCATTGTAGATTGATAAATGCCCTAAGGTATGGCGGCAGAACTTTTATAATGTTGGTAAACTGATGTAATATCATGACGTAGCATTACAATATTGTAGTCTTTCCATTCGCTGTGAAAGTCTTCCAACTTCCTATCAATTCTATCCATATCCTTGCTCATCCCATTCAATAGGGAACTCATTTCACTTCTAAGCTCACTAATAGCCTGATTAACATTTGTCATTGAAGAGGAGAGCTTTACTAAGTTCTCCTCATGGTCAAGTTGGTCTTTTCTATCTTGTGAACGCTTTTTAAACGCTCCAATTACGCCGACCAAAGCTGTTCCGACTGCGCCTATAATTGCGGCAATAACTGCTGTTTCCATTCATATCACCTCTTACGCATAAACACTAAGGAATACCTCAGTATTAATAACATCTTCACAATACTTGTGAACAAGGTCCTGGAATGCCTGTGCTATTTCAAGTTCTCTTTCAAGAGCTTCCTGTGGGCTTGAAGCATCATTACCTTCAACGCTTTTACGTCTGAACCAACCAGTATTTGGAAGGTCAGATGAACTTTGATAAGTAGTTCCACTTTGTCCTGAATTTGTCTGACGACTTGCTAATCTATCATTGCTTGCGTCATCATAAGTTGTTGAGAAATTACTTATAGTTCCACTATTGGTATCTGATGTTGTTGTATTTGTCTGGTAAGAAGTCTTACCATTATTAGACTGTGTCCAACTTGAAATTTGGGGGTCTCCTGCGGAATTGTTTTCAATTGAAGCATAAGGAGAATTACCGCCCTGTTCTTTCTCATTTGAGAAGTAATCAGCAAGTGGATTATACTTAATTGCCATTGCTTCAAGAATACGTTTCCAAGAAGGAGTTGTAAACCTTACTAAACGTTCAATTCTACTACAAAAACTGCTTAAACAATTAACCCACTCAATGTCATTGTAATCTCCCTCACAATACTCAAATACATTACTATATAAAGGCTTGGCAACCAATCTATAACGATATTCATCCAAATACATATCCATAATATCGCTCTGATTACAGATAACTGGATAGTTATAAGTCTTACCATCCATTGGGCTTGTAAAAGTTCCAAGTGTGCCGTCAAATAATGAAGCAATAGACTTCATAGCATTATTTAAACGAGTTAAATACATTGCAACGCCTTCATTAGACTTCTTTACTGCCCAACTATAAAGGGCGGCAAAATCAATATAAATAGGTCTTGTAGATTTTCTTCTTCCCAT
>Ga0209506_1003935_pt1 | contig 11543 bp, 6 predicted proteins | sample AD_JPNHG2_MetaG_FD_184409 | JGI IMG/M metagenome (GOLD analysis project Ga0209506, IMG submission 184409) | Active sludge microbial communities of municipal wastewater-treating anaerobic digesters from Japan - AD_JPNHG2_MetaG (SPAdes) (version 2) | ecosystem: Engineered > Bioreactor > Anaerobic >...
CCAAAGATGGGCCAGTCGAACTGTTGTACAAAACTTCGCCTTCCGTCGTGAAATCGTCGTCGGCAATGACATCAACTACATCTTTTCCAGATATCGGAAGTTTGTAATATATCCCACCATTCGGGATAAACTCATCAACTGCCGGAACGTATATCACACGGATCATCCTTTTGCCCCTTTAATCTTATCTTCGTTTTTGGCGATCGGCTTCCCTTCCTTTTTCAGCTCGGCGCGGATTTTAGTCGTTTCCCCGGCCTTTTTGTAAACAACGTCGGCGTTTTCCTTCAACTCAACCAATTTTTCTTTTATCGTCGTAGGAATTGGGAGAGTATCATCGACCATAAAATCGAACTTCCCCGCCCCACGATAAATAGACCCATAAGGAATATGGTTTTTATAATTCAATGTCGCTAGGTAATTTTTCATGGTACCACCAGTGAGAGTAATTGAGTATCGGTAACGGCTGTCGGAAGAATCGCCACATTGCGGATATTTCCAAACACTTCAAGTCCAGAAATGCCCCCAACGTTTACGATATCTGCCGTTCCCCATCCGCCATCATAGCTTCCGGATGAAATAGATCCAGATCCTTCCGAAGTGATCGCCCCCGTCGCGCCTGTCCACTTGATAGCATGTTTGCGCAGTGCCCCGTTTGCATGGGTAGACCCTGTTGAGGTTAATGTGTTTGTCCCATCGTAAGATCGACTCAATGTTGGAGAGTTAGTGCTTCCGCAATAGGCGATTCGTCCGTTAACGTCTGTCCCCAACGGCTCTATTGTTACCGGATGAGTCGCTTGGTCCATGTCCACGCTGTACGTAAGGACAGCAGTCCCGGCTGTGTCGGAGAGGTTCCCAACTTTCTGATAATAAAGGATGTCGGCGTTTCGCGTCACACCTACCGTTGTTGTCGCTATGGGAGACCCGATCATCGCCCCTGGCTCATCTTGCACCATATCGACATCAATAGCGTCCCCACTCGTCACAATTCTAAAACCAACGACGGGATTTAATACGGACGTGTTCTCAATCTTGACTCTGGTGAACGTTGATCCGTTAATTAGGGATGTTATATTTGTCCAGCTAGTACCGTTATCCCTCGTGAATTCAATCGTCCCGGAACCTGTTCGCCTCTTGACGTATGCGGACGACGAACGCGCCGCCGCCGCAATTGTGATCGTTTGGAGGCATGTCCCGTTACCCGCTGTTGCCGTCAACGTAGACGCAATGTTAGTCCCTCCACATATCCCATTCGCCGTCAACGCCGCTGTGACATTGGTTTTTACCCATGCCGCCTGCGCCATGTCTCGGGAGTAGAGAATCAGGTTTGTGCGCGCCCCTTCCGCGTAGTACCCTTTCAGAACAGAAGGACTTATCTCCGTCCCATCCTTGTTAGTAGAGAAATATTTTGTACCATCAACCCCGGAGCCGTGGGGGTCCCATGCCGCGCCAACTGGGACATAAGTAGAAGGTTCAACAGTCCCAAAGAAAACTGTCGGGGCGTAATAATAAGTGTAATCACCTCCGGTGAATGTTCCACCAGCAAATCCACAATACAATCGAAGTGTATCGTTAATATTATTTATCCCAGAAGATGAAGAAAGGGAAATTTTCCACCAACCATTACCCGCATCCATTGCCGTTGATGGTCCACTCCCAGTGGTATATGAAATCGCCCCAGTATCAAGATTAATTGTTATTCCTATCAAGTCCGTTGCTTGCGTTGAATTCGTTAAGATGAATCTTCCGCCGGATGTTGCAGATGAGCCTTTTTTTACGTAAACACTAAACCCCGCACCCGATTGAATACCAGTAAACGGGAATACCTGGGATAAAGATGTCGCCGCTGTTGCGGTTACATCTATTCTTGTCGCATCTGAAATTCCGTTCACTGGATTAGAAATAGCGTTTTTTGTTACCGTGCAATTCGCCCTAACCCACGTTCCACCAACACTAAAATCATTTGTATATATCAACTGATTGGATTTTATTGCTGAATTAGAAACGTATTCACTCGGTGTCGTGTCCGATTGTCCCGTCACGTTCTCGAATTGAAACGCTGTGACATAGAAAGGCTCACCGACCACCCAACTCGCACGGTAAAGTCCAACGTTTTGCGTGACGTTCGGAACGAGAGATGTTTGCCAACACCGAAACCATCCATCCTCCACTGGAACGATCCCCGCCGACAAGGCCCCCCCAGCAGGGGTGGCAGTTAATGCGTCAAGGTCAAATGTCGAAGTTCCGCCAGCCCCAATATACATCCCGAAATCCTTGTTGTTTATTTTCTTTACATAACAAGACGCGGTGTAAACCTGGTTTCCACTGAAACACGATATTGATGGCTGGTATAGATAAGTCCCAGAAACCGCGTTAGGAGTGAAAGTGTATACAGGGCGTCCGCCGAGTGCTGTAAATCCAGCGTAGGCAACTGTAGAGTTGAGCTTAACCCATATGGCCGCTGTCAGAAATTCCGTATTGGCAAGATACTGACGGACCATCCGAGCCCCAGTGAATCGGGCCGCTCCGGTCGCCACACTTCGGAATTTCCCTTCGTTGTCGAAACAAAAACCCCCAGTGGTCCTGGAAAATGTAGAAACACCTGAACCCCTTCCGAGTCCTATTCCAGTTTTCAGATTGGCTCGAAGAATGGCATTTTTAAAGATGCCTTCGTTCGCCCCAGTCTCGCGCTCCCTGTCTCGTCTCCGCGCCCTCATTTCAGCTCACCTTATGGAATCGCAAAGTTCCGGCTCCGCCAGCAATCCCACCAATCCGATCTCCGGCCAAAATCATGACGTTCGGAACAATGGTATTGGCAAATACTGGATACCCGTTTCCCGTGGTAACTCCCGTCGCAGTCGGAGCGATTTTAATATAAGTGTCAACGTCTGACCAAATATCGAAATAGCCGTCTTCCGTAAATGCGGAAGTTTGAGCCGCTGAACCGCTAACGGATAACGTCCCCTGAGAGTTTCCCTGCAAAACCATTCCCATATCTCCGCGCGTTGGCATTCTGTATCCGTTCATCGTGTTTCTCCTTTAGAAATGTTTTTGTCTACGGTTCCCGTGGAGTGCCCACGTCGTTTAGAAATCATTTGTCTATTCCCTTCAAAAGCTCGGTGGCGTCTTTAACGTCGCGCATAATCTTTTCTTGCCTCCTTTTGAAATTCTCAATCTCCACGTTAACACCGATAATTCTCCGTCGAGAATCTGAATCAGAAACGCCGCGATCCTTCATGAAGGCTTGCGCCTTGTCGCTGTCTGTGTTAATCCCAGACTCACGCAATTGGGCGGCGACATTGCGCTCCTGTTGTGTCAAATTGTTCGCGCTAACCCTCCTCATAATATCACGTTTCGCATCGTTTATTTCGCCTTTTTTCCTGAACACATAAGACTTTACGATGTCCTCAGGATTGATTTCCCATGTTCTAATCCCGGTTGCAAAAGCCCGGAGTTCTTCCGGCATCTTTCGGGTTCTCCCGAACCGATCTTGAACACCATGATAGGCGTCGTAGATCGTTTTCATTTGGTAGCCGCTGAACAGCCCCGGCTCAATTCGGCCCTTCATCAGGGCTGGCAATGACGGGACGGGAGAAGACGCCGGAACGTAAATCTGGCTTAGGATATTTGCCATCTTGTCGGCGGCCTGCATTGTGAGCGGGTCGTTCGGATTAGACACATTTCGTCCCGCTCTGGAATCGTAATTATTAAAGAGGACGCTATAAGCATCAAAGATAGGATGCTGGAACAGGTTGATGGAATCAACGAACGACTGCACATCTCCGGCCAGAGCCGCTTTCGCTGACTTCTGAAATTCCCCTGTCGGCCAAATATAACCAAGGTCAAACGCTTTGGTTTTTCCGTCGGAAGTCTTGTAATAGATCGGGTTCGAGTTCCGCTTGTAGACAGGACCGAGGTCTTGAAGTTTTTTCATCTTGTCTTCGTCAACGTCAAAGACCTTTTTGCTCAGAGCCGCCAGAGCGGATATGAACGACAGGACAAACGCTAAACGCATCGCGGGGGCGGGGTTCCCTTTCTTGATTCCGTCCGCCGCTTCCCTTGCCGCCGTCGTTAGAATTCTAGCCGTGTTCGCTTTAAACGAAAAGAACGGACCAAAGACGCCGATCCGCCGCGCCAACTTAACAGACTTAGGAAGACGCGCATAATTCGTAAACCACTTGTCCACTTCCGCCGCCGCCTGATTAACGGTCATTCCCTTGTCTCGATACTTCAGGAAGGACGACACCCGGTAGATTAAGTCTTCGTTGTTGTAGAGGTTCCCCAGTTTTTCTATGGGCCACTTTGCCGTTTCCAAAATCTTGTTCGGCCAATCGGTTGGATCGGAGATCATTTCCGCCATCATCTTCGGCATCTCCGAACCCCAATACTGTGTATCCGCCACGCGGGCGCGGACGAGTTCTTTCCACGTCTCCCGGTATTTCCCTTCCCGTCCCATGATGACCCGCAAGGCTTTCCAGTAATACGGCACGTTCATTGGGTTGGTTATTGCATTACTCCCGAGGACTGAAAACATCGTATTCCCTAGCATGTTCCTGGGATGAGACGGGAGAGACGCGACCGTCTTTGTCCACTTGAACGGGTTGACGACGAACTTTTCCACCATCCGAAACAGCCCACTATCAACTGGATCAATCGCTTCGATCAAGAAATCGTTAATCTCCGGCGTCGTGTATTTCCCCCGGACCGCACCCCACCGCGATGTGTCCGGGATAAGCTTAAAATGCGTCCGGGTCGGCTTGTCCTTAAACGCACCTTCTACTCCAGAGATTTGGTTAAGGAATGTCGCGTTGTGGGCAACCACGGCCTGATCTGACATGGTTTTAAGATAGGCCCATGTCGGGTCGGTGATTTCTCCGTAGAGTTCGCGGATCTCTTTTGGGATGTCCTTCCGTTTTATGAAATGGTTTTGAGGAATGTCAACGCGCCTGTCGCCACGATGAAACGTAACGTCGCCCTTAGATAAGATGTTCTCAATTATCCCGTCCAGTTCTTCTTCGCTGGCTTTGCCCAACGTCTTTGGGTTCAGCTCACGCATTTTAGCCTTCGCCCGCTCGATGACTTCCGGCGATGGGCGGAATTTCTTCCGCTCAAACAGTTTGTAATACCGCCCGAGGTATTGCCCTAGGTTACGTTCAATCACCAAGCGCATGGTGTCGCTTGGTGATGCACCGTCAGCGACGGCGCGAGACAAGGCGTCAACGTCGGCGCGCATTTTCTTTACCGTCGGGACAATCTCTTCCGGCAAAGATTCAATGTCACGCTTTCCGGTAAGAGCTTCAAAAACCCCCTGTCTCAAATCTTCAGACGGATTTTTCTTGAGATAATCGAGGAGTGCCTTACCTGTCAATGGGGCGTCGAATGCCGTCTCCATGATTTTGCCGATCCGCTCTTCGTTCAGTCTGTCGATGTTTTTCCCAACGCCTCGCTCTGTCGTAAACCATTCCCGCATGAACCGCTTGAACTTCGACATTGTGGCAAGGGGGACGTATCCGCCGTTCGGCAAAATGACTGTGGGCTCTCCATTCTTTTCTCGCACACTGTATTCGGCTTGAGATTCGGAGACGGAACTGCTCGGGAAAGTTCCCCTGCTTTTCCATGAGCTATAGGAAGTTTTATGGACAGTAATAACATCGTATAGAGCTATGCCAAGCTCTTTTAACTGCCTGGGCCAATCGGCGAGTTTGCCAAGCGAAGATCCAGCCTCCGCGCCATTGACAGCAACAATCACATTGGGCGACCTCCATTTTGTCGCAAGGTCAGCGATGGCTTCAACCCCCGCGTTTGCTGGAATTGTTGCATGGCCCATTAATTTGTTTTTTATGTTCATTAAAAGAACAGACATTGAGTCGTCCGAGATCTGAGAACCTTTCACGAGGTCGTAGACTACATCCGGGCCGTTTACCAAAATAGGGCGTTCTTTCGGGCCGTTCCATTCAACGTATTTTTTCAATACATCAACATCCGCCGTCTTTTTGCCTTCCATTCCAGGATAAACAAACTCTTTGTACTCTCCGATTGTGAATGGATCAACATAAGAATACCGCGTATCGTCAATTACGACACCACCATTGAATTTTAGACCAACGCGACCGAAGCCGCGCGACAGGAGCCTGAACAGCCGATGGTCTTCTGGCGAAGGTTTTGGATCTCCGCTCGGATGGTTGTGGACAATCCAGAACCCATCCGCCCCCCTGTCGCGAAGAAGTCCAACAATCTCAAATGGGCTCGCTAATGCCTGATCTATGGTCCCCTTAGAAATAAGTTCAACGGAGACAAGCTCTCCGTTCTTCGTCCCGACGGCGTAGAGGTGTTCTACTGCTTGATTCTTAAGAGTCTTGAAAGCAAACGCGACATCATCAGGACTGCTGATCGTTTTGCCAGCGAAAGTAAGTGTCCCCTCTTTTTTGTACTGCAATTCCATTGGGGCTTGGTTGGTAATCCCGTATGGATTTGCTCTTCCGGCATTGGGTAGGTTACTTTGTTTTTCATTTGACGGCTCACTTTTTAATCCCATTTCCAGTTGACGCGATTCGGCGACAATGCTCGGGCTATTTTCTGTATTTCCTTCAATAGCAATAGAACCTTTAGGCAACCACCCTTCCGGAGAATAGCCATATTCGTGTATGTCGCCTTCCGTAAAAAGCTCCGACGCCTTTACCCTCTTGCTGATTGTCCTGTATCTCCGTTGCCCAAACTGGCTTTCCCCGTGACTTCTGGCATAGGCAGGGTTTATCGTCACCCAATCGCCGGGGTTTATTTTAACGGAAGATTCGTCAGTAACACCCTTCTCTTTTAGCGCGTCCAGCTCGTTCGATATTTTTTCATAGTATGCGCTCTTGTCGAGATTTGTCTCAATCCCGGCGGGGATCTTCCCTGTTTTTAGGATTTCTCTCTTTTGGGCTTCAATGTCGGAAATCTTCTCCGCTGTGGTAATCCCTTTTGGAACCGCTCTGTATATCGTAACCATGCGGTTCGGTTTATTGCGTAAAGATTGAATAATTGACATCGAAAAGTTGTCGATACCGGGGTCGCCATGGCCATAGTATCTTGCACCGTTTACGCTGTAAACATCTTCTGGGAATAGTTTTGTAAAGTCGCTTAAGGGCGCGCCATACTCACCGCGCAATTGCGGTCGGTGAGCGATTCGGTAGTCCTCCTTGTCTTCAAAAAGACTCCCCTGCCCCTTCTGGCCGCGCCCAAACCCTTCAACCCCGCCAGGAGCCCCCATCTCCATTTGCGCCGCCTGTTGGACTCCCTGAGGGGATTCCACACCCCTCCCCTGGGCCGCCAACGTCTTCTTTGCGTATTTCACGGCTTCGGGTATGTTTAATCCCTGCTTTCTGGCCTGGACAATTAGCCTGTCGTAGGCTTTACCGATGTCCTCTTTTGGGGCCGCGAATAGGTCGCCCTGCTCTTTAACTGCATATGCTGGCCTAGATTCAAAGAACGACGGCTCGGTCCCGGTCTCGTATGTCCCTTCCCATGTGGGCTCGATCGAAGTCCCGGCGTCCGCCTCTCTTTCGCCTTCGATTATTTGTCGCGCCTCTGAAAGATTGCTGTCGGGGTGAAATGGGGCGGTGGGTTTCTTGATATTCTTAATCGCGTCAAACAGGTCTTCCGGCTTCTGGATAAGTCCACGGGATAGCGCGTCTTCTGCAATAAGGTCGTGCGTTTGTCCGAACTGAAATTTGTTGTTTCGTAGGTGGAGAGGGAGAGTTCGTATCTCTCCGGAAACGTCCGCGCTAGCCTTGATCCCGCGTCCAAGAACATCTTTCCATTCGTTGTAGGTATCCATCTCGCTGTTGAATCTCTGAACGTCTTCCGCGTAGATCATTTCGGCCAGAGACTTGGCGCGCTCACGATCCTGAGGAGGAAATTTCAGTAGTTCGTCGTCGGAAACTTTGGCGTTTCCTGAACGGATAGCGTCTTTTGTTTGCGGGCTGTTGGTTTGAGCTAGATCAGACGGCGAAGGAGATGCTTGTCCCGGCGCAGACGGAGGAGGTAGAGGAGTTTCGTTTCCCGTAAGTTCCTGAGAAACCACGCTTTGAACGGGAGGCGTAGGGACTTGGGCGACTGGCTGTGCCTGCTGGACATTGCCAGGAGGAACAACGTCAAGAGTATTGCCGGGGACATGAACAGGAGGACCGACGGGAGCAGAAGGGCCGCCAGGTCCAGAAGGTCCACCACCACCTGGAGGAGGAGTTCCATACCTAGCAAGATACTCCGATCCCTGATTAATGTCAAGGGGGGCAACATTCTGGCCGTTCTGGTAATATCCCGCGCCAATCGCCGTCGGTGCGGTCATCCCGGCTCCCATTGCGCCACCGATGACGGACGCCTCTAACATCCGGTTTCCAACGCCACTCATGGCGTTCGGGTTGACGCCTGTAGCCTGTGCCGCCAAAGACTGTAAAAATTCGGTTGACCCTTCCTCTACTGGACCATCTTGAATAATTGAAGACCCTATTGTCTTGGCGACATTTTTAAGGATCTGCATTTTCCCCTGTTTTCCGAAACTGGATTCCAGCGCCTTGCTCCACTTCCCCAACAGGGCCGGTGTCCGTTCTAGGGCCGCTTCCAGTGTACCGTTGATTACGGCGTTTGCTGTCACCGCCGCCGGACTTGCCGCAGAATCTTCGCCTTCCGATTGCGCTTGCGCGGCAGAAGAAATCCCCATGTAGGTGAGCGCGGCCGTAGGCATCCCGGCCAAAGTCGAACCGATGACGATTGCCTGTTGCGGGGCTTCTTCCAAAACTTTATAGGCGATGTATTGGGCTATCTCCCCAGACTTTTTTCGTTTCAATACGTCCGTGAATGTTTCCCCTTTCGATCCCCACCTCTGGACACCTTCGCTTAGTTGGTTGGCTTTTTCGTCCCACCATGTCGCCTCTTTCTCGAACGATCGCGGGGACTTAATCGCAAGATCGCCACGGCCAGCCATTTGAGCCGCCGCGTTATACGGGAGAGAGAAAAGGTTTGCCGCGAGATTCGGTATCCTTGCCGCCTGTGCCATCACGCGGGCCGAGCCCGCCCCGATCGTGCGAACTGGGGCGGAAGTGTCAACGGCGGCATAAACGTCCTTCGCTACTTCGCCAAGGTCTTTGAGCGTATCGCTCCATCCGGGTTTTGGTGTGGCGAGAAGTGGAGTTCGTTGACCACCAAATGCCACCGTCCCGGCAGAAGGACTTCGCTGTATACGCTCAATCATGTTCCGTGCTTCTCTGTTATTGTTATCCGCCGCATATGCGACCTTCGCCTTGGCGTGTGCCATTTCCCTGTTCCCGGCCAGATACGAAGTCAACGCCTCGTTGTAAGCCGTCCTTGAGATAGGATGGACTGGCTTATTTGTGGCGGAGATTAACGGGTAAACCTTGGCGGGGGGAGGAGGAACGTCACCGCCTGAGGACAGCGTATCATCCCAGACCGGGGGAGCCTCTACCGTCGCAGTTGTGTCATTCCAAGAAGGAACGGCCACTATTTCCACCTGATGAACTGCTTAGTCCTGGCGTTAAAAATAGCCCTCTTCCCGTCCTTCGTTACGCGCTCCACCTCCTGATCTCTTCCTTGGGATTGTGGAGCGGGCGTGTTCGCGGGAGGCTGATTTTGCGATTGGCCACCGCCAGCGTTCGGGCCGCTGGACAATTGTTCAAGGGCTGTTCTGAAATACTGCTGGAACTCGTCAGACTTCGAATCCTCTTCGGAGAGCTTGTTGTCTACCACCTTTCCACTGAAAGGATCAACCACGGCCTTTTCGGGGTGAGCATTTGTGTACCAGTGCGTCGCTATGGCTAGAGCATTTTTGTTTACCGTCGCCGCCCCGGAACGTGACCCAGTCCCAGACGACGCCGTTTTTGTTGCTGGCATGGGAGCATACGCATCGTTCTCTGACTGAATCATTTGACCGCTCATCGGGTCAAAAGATCCGATACGCCGCCGACCGTTCTTGTCTTCGTACTGTGTCCTCTGCAACGAAGGCGTTCTCCTTGGACCATACTGCTGTGGCGTAGATATTTTTATCCCGGCTCCTCTTGATCCGAGTGTTATCACCTTATCGAGTTTCTGCTGAGGGAACGACCCTTCAACGGGCGCGCTGGCATTTGCCAATTCACCCTTCAGGGTTTTCTCGTAAGCATCCTGAACCATCTTCGTAAACTGCATCTGCTGTTTTTGCTGTGCGATGTCTTGCATTTTCTTCTGATCGTCCAATGCTTTTAATTGAGAATCTCGATAACCGGACGCGACGCCTTCCAGCAAAGATATAAACGGGCTCTTCTGGGCCTGTGCCGCTAAAAGTAACTCTTGGACCGACGCCATGGCGTTATCTCCCAATCCCTAATTTACTCGTCGGCAATTGACCGTTTGCGTATGGATTGTACCCATACTGGACAGTGGATTGAGGAGCCTGCTGGTTAGAGAATTTCGAGTTAAGGTAACTCCCGCCAATTTGTCCAACCAAACCAAGGAGGTCGCTGTAAGGGCTGGTTTGAACAGAAGGCACACCATAGTTTGCGGTCTGTCCGGCAACCGTTTGGGCCGCGTCAATCGGCAATTGAAGTTCCTGTCTACGCCTCAAAAGTTCCGCATCCCGCGCCTTGATCGAGGCATCGTTAAGCTGGCGGGTGAGGGAACCGTATTGCTGTGAGGCGTTGATCTGGTTCAGCTTCGCCTCCTGTTGTCCAGCCGCACTTTGGTAAGCCAACGGGATGGCCTGCAAACGTCGGTTCAATGCCGAATCCGTGAGGTTTGCCAATTGTGAGGTAAGAGTCTCATTTCCGCGAGCCTGGATGTCGCCGAGGTTCCGGATCGTGTCTGTCGAGTAGAGGTTTCCGGCAAACCCGGCGTTTCGTTTAAGGGCACGGTTCGATTCTGCAATCTGGCGTTCGACCTGTGCCTTGAACGGGTTGTATTGTGCTGAAACGTCCGTGGGATCGGTTTTAAGGAAGTCGTTTAGGGCCGCGTCGCCCTGGGCGTATCCAGAAGGGAGACCCTGATTCAAAAGATCCTGAAGGGCTGTTTGTCCCTGTTTCTCGATACCAGTTATCCCATAATCGCCATAACCTAGCGGAACTTCAGCCCCGGCGGTGAAGTTTCCAAATGTCCCGGTATCGGCAAAGCCCATAAGTTTTTGACGCGCCGCCCGTTGTTCTGGCGTTTCGAGTGGAACTTGCTCTTGTTTCTTTTTACCCAATAAGCTACTAACGGCTCCCGCCGCCGCGCCTCCTGCAAGTGCACCTACTATTGGCAACATAAATTATTCTCCTGTCCTACCGATTTGTCCCACTTGCGGATCGGCGTCCAAGAGCCGTTTTTGTGCGTCCTGCGATAATGCACCGATAAACTCTGCCCTGCTTTTCTGAACCTGCGTTGCCACCTTGTCTGTCGATGCCGCCGTTTGGCGGATCATCTGCGCGTTCTCCACCAAGAGGATCGGTAGAAACTCAATCGCGCAACCGAATTTGTCAATCACGCCTTCCCCCTGGGGATTTTTCCCGAGTAAGTGCGTCCAAAACCGGCATTTTGACTCG
>Ga0209506_1003948_pt1 | contig 11504 bp, 8 predicted proteins | sample AD_JPNHG2_MetaG_FD_184409 | JGI IMG/M metagenome (GOLD analysis project Ga0209506, IMG submission 184409) | Active sludge microbial communities of municipal wastewater-treating anaerobic digesters from Japan - AD_JPNHG2_MetaG (SPAdes) (version 2) | ecosystem: Engineered > Bioreactor > Anaerobic >...
GAGGCGACCGCTTACGGCGTGCCCATCCTGGTGGTCAACGGCCGTGTCACGGAGCGCAGCGTGCAGCGCTTTCGGTATCCCTTGGCGCATCGGCTGAGCCGGCACATGTGCTCGTTGCTGACTTGGGTCGGCGCTCAGGACGCCACTTATGCGTCGCGGTTTATCGAGCTCGGCGTGCGGGCCGACCGCGTGGAGATCACCGGCTCGGTCAAATACGACGCGGCGGACACGTCAGACCGCATCGCGGGCCAGGAGGAACTGGCCGACGCGATGGGCATCAAGACGGATGAGCCCTTGTGGGTGTGCGGCAGCACTGGGCCGGGCGAAGAAGAGGCGATTCTTGAAGCGTACCAGCGGCTTCTGAAGGATCACGCAAATCTGCAACTGGCAATAATCCCGCGCAAGCCGGAACGCTTCGACGAAGTGGCCCAGTTGATCGTGCGTCACGGCTACGCCTGCTTGCGGCGCAGCAGCGGCGCGCCGGTGATGCCGGAGGGCGTAGACGAGCCTCGGCCGGTATTTCTGGGCGACACCATGGGCGAGCTGCGGAAGTTTTACTCGCTGGCGACGGTGGTGTTCGTCGGGCGCACCCTGGTGCCGATGGGCGGTTCGGACGTGATGGAGGTGGCGGGGCTGGCGAAGCCGATCATTGTCGGACCGCATACCGAGAACTTCGCGGAGCCGGTGAATATGCTGCTGGCCGAGGGGGCCCTGCGGCAGATATCGGCGCCTGGGGCGTTGGCGACGGTGGTCAGCGACCTGCTGCGGCATCCGGAGCGGCGCGAGCAAATGGGGCAGGCCGGGCGGGAGGCGATCCTGTCGCGCGCCGGGGCATCGCGGAAAGTGGTCGACCGAATTCTCGAATACTTGGTGTAGGGGATGGTCTCCCGGCGGAGGAGACGTGGTGCGGGAGCCGGCCGCACTCCCCTTTCCGGCTTGACGGTGCGGACGCCCTCGCGACAATGCTGCCGAGCGAGCCGCCACGTCCATCAAAGAGTGCCATCCGGCTGGCGGATCGCAGACCGGCTATCGACACGGCCGACGCCCTCCAGCGGGACGGCATGAGGCAATCCCAGCGCCAAGCGGACCCCGTGAAGGGCATGAGTGGAATTGAGAGCTTATATGCCTAACTTCTTCACCGACAACGCCGACATTCGCTTCCTCTTCGACCACCTCGACCTGGCTACGCTGGCGCGCATCCAGGAGGACGACTTTGCCGACGCCCGCCGGAGCCCGAGTAACGGCGACCCCGGCCCGTTTGACTACGCTCCCGCGGATGCGGCCGACGCGATCGACAACTACCGCCGCATTCTCGAAATCGCCGGCCAGATCGCGGGCGAGGTCATCGCCCCGCGCGCCGAGCAGATCGATGAGGAAGGTAACACGCTTAATGAGGACGGCACGGTCACGCTGCACCCGCTCGTGGCCGACAACATCCGCCGCCTGGCCCAGGCCGACCTGATGGGCTTCACGCTGCCGCGCCGCTTCGGCGGGCTGAATTGCCCGAACCTGATCTACACGATGGCCATCGAGATCGTCAGCCGGGCCGACGCCTCGCTGATGAATATCTTCGGCCTGCAAGGCATCGCCGAGACGATCAACGCCTTCGCCTCGGAGGACATCAAGGCCGAATACCTGCCGCGCTTCGCCCGCGGCGAGGTCACCGGGGCCATGGTGTTGACCGAGCCGGACGCCGGCAGCGATCTCCAGGCCGTGCGACTTAAGGCTTTCCAGGGCGACGACGGCAAATGGTACTTGCGCGGCGTGAAGCGGTTCATCACGAATGGTTGCGGCAATATTCTGCTTACGCTGGCGCGCAGTGAACCTGAGATATCAGACGGCCGTGGGCTAAGCCTCTTCCTTTCCGAGCGCTGCGATCGCATCCGCGTTCGGCACCTGGAGCACAAGCTCGGCATTCACGGCTCCCCGACCTGCGAGCTGGTTTACGACGACGCTCCTGCCCGGCTCATCGGCGAACGGCAGCGCGGTCTGATCACGTACGTCATGGCGCTGATGAACGGGGCGCGCGTCGGCATCGCCGCCCAGTCGCTGGGCATCGCCGAAGCCGCTTTCCGCCTGGCCCGAACGTACGCCAGCACACGCAAGCAGTTCGGCGGCCCGATTGAGCGCCTGCCGGCGGTGGCGGAGATGGTTACCGATATGAAGGTCGCGATCGAGGCGGCCCGTGCCCTGGTGTACGAGACCAGCCGCGTGTGCGACCTTGAGAATAACAACCTGCGCGTGCTCGAAACCGGCCTGGTGACCGACAAGGACGAGCAGAAACGCCGCAAGGAGCAGGGCCGCACGCTGAAGCGTCTCAACGGCATGCTCACCCCGATGAGCAAATACTACGCCTCTGAGATGTGCGTGCGCGTGGCCGACACCGCTCTGCAAGTCCTCGGCGGCTCGGGCTACATGAAGGACTACCCGGCCGAGCGTTACCTGCGCGACGCCCGCATCACGACCATCTACGAGGGCACCAGCCAGCTTCAGATCGTGGCTGCGGTGCGCGGTGTGTGCAGCGGCGCCTTCGAGCGGCGTGTGACGGAGCTTGAAGAAACCGTCTGCACCGACCCGCTTCTCAGCGAGTTGAAAGCCAAGCTTGTGGCCGGCAAAGAGAGCGTCCTGGCAGCGATCGCGGCCGCAAAGGCGCGCGGCACGGACTTCATGGACCTGATGGGCCGCAAGATCGTCGACAGCGCGGCCGCAGTGCTCATCGGCCATTTCCTGCTTGACCAGGCCAACGCCGGGAATACGCCGGCTCACGAGCGCAAGAAGCGCGTGGCACGCCGGTTTATCGAAAGCGAGCTGCCGAAAGTCCGCATGAACTGCGAGCTGGTCGCCAGCGGCGATACGTCGGCCGTGGCTGAATACGAACTCCTCGCGGGTCCGGTCCCGGCGAAAGACTAGCGCGGCGCCGTTTGACCAGCCCTACTCGGCGATTCGAGCCCCAAACTCGGGCCACGACGATGGCCCGTGTGCCCTGGCGCGCTGCCGAATCATCCATACTGACTTAGAATGCCGCCGGCTGAGCGGAGTGCCGGATGGCTCGACCGAACCACCCTTCCACGAGTGACACGCTGAGCGAACCAGTCCCCGAGGCGCTCGATTTCCCGCGCGCCTGGTGGGCGCGGCTGGTGCTGACCGCCGTCCCGCCACTGGTGGCTCTGGCAAGCGCGCTCGCGTTCGGCCCGTATGTCGTGGACGATGCCTACATCACGTTCCGCTATGCGGCCAATCTTGCGGCCGGTCACGGCCTGGTGTTCAACCATGGAGAGGCGGTGCTGGGTACCACCACCCCCCTGCTGGCCGGCGTGCTCGGCGCGTTGAGGCTGCTGGGGGCGGACATACCCAGCGCGGCGCGCGTGTTGGGCCTACTGGGGATAATGGGCGTCGTGCTCATCATCCAGCGGCTCGCACTTAAGCCGTTGGGCTCGATCGGCGCGGCCGCGATCGGCTTATGCCTGGCTCTGCACCCCGACCTGGCGTTTACAGCAAATTCCGGCATGGAAACCGGGCTGAGTATGGCCGCGGTCTACGGGGCTCTGCTGTTGACGCTGCGCGGGTGGTACTTCTGGGCGGGATTGGCGGCTGGAATCGCGTTTCTATTGCGTCCCGACGGGGCCATTGTGATCGCCCTGTTGTTCGGTTTCACTTTCTGGCGGGCGCCGCGGCTGTGCTGGCGAGCGCTTTTGGGCGCAGCGGTAGTGAGCGTTCCGTGGCTGGCGTACGCATACCACACGTACGGTGCAATAGCGCCGCATTCGATCGCTGCCAAGCAGCTCATCCACGCCGAATTACCGCTGGAAATATTGCGCCTGAATGTCGAGCGCCTTACTGCCGGATTCGAAATGATGGTTCTGTCCCCATTGGCGCTGCTGGGGCTGATCGTGTCCGGCGTGCGCAGGTCGGGACTGCTGCTGGTCGGGGTTTGGATGCTGATCTATTTGGCCGGCTTGTCGGCTGCGTGCATCACGCCGATACCGTTTCCCTGGTATCTCTCGCCGCTGTTTCCGGGCATCATTTTGTTCGCGGGGTACGCGATGTTCAGCGGCGCCTCTTTCGTGGTGGGGAGACTGGCACGCGCCGCAGAACGGCCTGCAAACGATTCGCCACGCTCGGGGCCGGCGCCGATCGCGGCGTTCTCGAGCCAGCGTGCAGGTTCAGTTACCGCGGCGGTGCTGCTGGTTCTCGCCGGCACGGGTTACGCCGCCCGCGACACCTGGCGCCGCTCGATGTACGACGACCACTTCGGCCAAAGGACGGCGGCTTACCTCGCAATCGCCGATTTGCTGCGTCCGCACTGCGCGGCGGGCGATGTGCTCTTTGTGGGGGAAGTGGGAGCGCTGGCGTACGCCTTACCCGAGCAAGTGATTCTTGACAGTTCCGGGATCAACTCTCCAGCAGTGCTCCGGGCACGCAGGGCCGACTTCGAGCGACTGAGCGCCGTCGGCGCGGCCTCTCGGGAGGGTTCGGTAGAATGGGTCGCGGCGGTAGTCGACGAGTTTGCCCCACGTTACCTGGTCACGTATTGGCTCTGGATGCACATCCGCGACCTCGCGTCGGTGCCGCACATTCATCGCCAGTACCAAATGCTGGAATTGCCGGACTATCCCGGTTACATCGTTTTAGAGCGCTTGCCAGATGCACGCCCCGATGCAGCCAGGGAATCCGCCTTTTCACCACCCGACAATGTTGTATCCGGCGTCTACAAAATGCACTTCGCCGGTTACGCCGCTCGAGAGGTCGCTCAGCAAGTACAGCCCGGCCTTACCGACCTCTTCCGCTTCGACATTGCGGGCCAGCGGAGCCTTCGTCGGATAGTGCCGCAGCACTTTGGCGAAGCCGCTTACCGCGGAGCTGGAGAGCGTCCGCACCGGACCGGCCGACAGGGCGTTGACTCGAATTTGCTTCTCGCGGCCCAATTCGCCGGCCAGATAGCGCATGGATGATTCCAAGGCCGCTTTGCAGACTCCCATGACGTTGTAGCCGGGGATCATTCTGGTCGCCCCGAGATAGGTGAGTGTCAGAATCGATGCGCCCGGCGCAAGGTATGGCAGTCCATGCCGGCACAGTGCTACCAGCGAGTAGACGCTAATCTCCATCGCCTGGAGAAAGTCGGCCCGATTTGTCTGGAAGAAGGGGCCGCCAAGCGCGGCGTGACTGGCATAGGCGACCGAATGGACCAGAAAATCCAGCGGGCCCAGCGTCTCGCCCGCCTGGTGGAAAGCTGCCGCGATCTGTGCGTCGTCATTCACGTCGCACGGCACGATCAGCCGCGCCCCGATCGGTTCGGCCAACTGGCGCACGCGGCGTTCCATCTTCGGGCCAGGGAAATGGTTGAACGCCAATTGCGCGCCCTCGGTGTGGGCGCGCAGCGCAATCTGCCACGCGAGCGAAGCCTCGTTCGCCACGCCGAAGACAAAACCTCTTTTCCCGTCCATTAAACCCATTGCAGAATTGTATAACCCCAGTGGGCGTTTTTCCGGAGCGCATCAACATGGACGCTTTGGACAGGGCGCGTGGGCCCGGAGGACGGAGTAATTAAGGCAAGGAAGCTTTCTGTTCTTTTTTGGACACGGCCAATTTGGACACGGCCAGGCGGTCTCTTAGAACGGCAGCGCGCTCATAGTCCTCGCCCTCCAACGCTTCCTGCAGCTCGTGGCGGAGGCGGGCGGGCGAGTCGGGCGGCATCTTGGACATGATTTCCTCGCGCAGCGCCGCCAGCACCCGTATTTCGGACGCCAACGAAGCCTGCTCGTCCAGCGCCTCTTCGTTCGCGGCCTGCAGCGCGGCGGTCCCTTCCGTCACCAGGCGCAGGGCGTCGTCGTAGCGTCCCTCCCGCAGGGCTGCGCAGGCACGCGAACGTGCATGCATCATCAGTACGTAGCCGCGCTGCGCCGCCAGGTTGGAGCGGTCCTCGGCCGACGCGGCATACTTCATGCACAGTTCGATTGCCCGCAGGTTGCGGGCCGTGTCGCGCGCCACGCGGTCGTAGTCTTCCAGCACGAACAGCGACAGGTAACGCTGGTAGTAGAGGTAAGCCTCGCGCCGCAAGTCCACGCACTGCTCCGGCGAGAGCACGAAGTCCTGGTCGTCGCCGTAAACGGCTATGTGACGCCGCAGCTCCGCCTCGAGACGCTCGAGGACAGAATCGTAGCCGGCGATCCGCTGGCCGCCGGGCGGGCCGTCCGGCTCCATCTGCAGCAGACCCATGTCGATGCGGGTCTGAATTTTCTCGCGCCCATCCCGGCCGATAATTTTGCGAACCGAGATTTTCCCGGGCTCGTATTCCCAGCCGTCGATGATGGTTCGCAGGTCGCGTATCATGCCAGTATGCGTATCGGCTGCGGATGGGCGGGTCATAATGAGCCGCTCACAACGTGATGAGCCGGTAACAAGGTGAGCGGAGCCGGCGCGTGTGGAAAGCCGGAGCACGACAAAATCCGTCACGCGGGCCGTACAGGATTCGGAGGCCGCCACAGGCGGCGCCGATATTGGGAGATGCGAATAGTCGCGTTCCGGTATGCGGATAATCGCGGGAAGCTTTCGAGGTCGGAAACTGGAGGCGCCGCCGGGCACGGCGACACGCCCGATTACCGACCGCGCTAAAGAGACGCTTTTCAATATTCTCGGCGCCCGCCTGGGCCTGCCGGGCCAACTCCCCGATGTGGAGGTGCTAGACTTGTTTGCCGGCACCGGCGGGCTCGGCTTGGAGGCTCTGTCGCGCGGCGCGAAATCGTGCCTCTTTGTGGAACGCGACCGGCGGGCCCTCGCCGCGCTGCGCCGCAATATCGAAACTCTTCACGCACAGGCGGCTTGCCGCGTGTCGATAGAAAACGCATGGACGATGCGCGTGCCCCCTGCCGCCGGCGGCTATGGTCTGGTATTCGTCGATCCGCCCTACAAGGACGCCCTGGCCCCCCTGCCGGTGATTGATTTGCTTGAACGCCTGGCGCCGCAGCTTGCCCCAGGCGGGTTGATCGTCTTCCGGCACAGCCACCGCTCACGGTTGTCGCTGGAAGGGCTGCGCACGCTGGAGTGCGTGGATCAGCGCGAGGTCGGAACAATGCGGCTGTGGCTGTTTGCGGCGCGGGCGGCCGGGCCGGAAACGCCGCCGCCAGATTCTCCAACTTGAGGTTCGCAATGGCGAAGATCATCAACATCTGCGGAGCGCGGCCAAACTTCATGAAAATCGCGCCGCTGATGCGGGCTTACGCAAAGCATCCCAACCTGGAACCCATGCTCGTACACACCGGGCAACACTATGACGACAACATGTCGGACCTTTTCTTCCGACAACTGCAAATACCCAAGCCCGACGTGAACCTGGAAGTCGGGTCCGGAAGTCACGCCCGACAGACGGCCGAAATCATGACCCGCTTCGAGCCACTCGTGCTCGAGCATCGGCCGGAATGGGTGGTCGTCGTAGGCGACGTGAACAGCACCATCGCGTGCGGGCTGGTGGCCACCAAGCTCGGCGTGAAAGTGGCCCACGTCGAGGCCGGGCTGCGCAGCTTCGATCGCAGTATGCCGGAAGAAATCAACCGGTTGCTGACCGATGCGATTTCAGACCTGCTTTTCGTCTCCGAGCCCAGCGGCCTCGAAAATCTCCGCAAAGAGGGCGTCGACGAAGGCAAGATTCGCTTCGTCGGAAACGTGATGATCGACACCCTGCGCTTCAACCTCGAACGGGCCGCCCAGTCGACCATTTTGCAGACGTTGAAGCTCCAGCCCGGCGGCTACAACGTTCTTACGCTGCACCGGCCGAGCAATGTCGATGACCCGACGGTTTTCGGCCGCATCGCCGCGGCTTTGGAAGAGATTTCGGCCGATTTGCCGACCGTTTTTCCGATCCATCCGCGAACGGTTCACAACCTGGAGAAGCTGGGTTTCAGTGAGCGTTTCAAGCGCATGAGCGGGCTGCGGATCATCGAGCCGCTGGGCTATCTCGACTTCCTGCACCTGATGGGCAAGGCCGCAGTAGTGCTGACTGATTCCGGCGGCATCCAGGAGGAGACGACGATTCTGGGGGTCTGGTGTCTCACGGTGCGCGAGAACACCGAACGCCCGGTGACTTTGAACCAGGGAACAAACACGCTCGTCGGGACCGACCCGCAGCGCATCGTGTCCGAATACCGGCGTTGCCGCAGCCAACCCGCCGGCACGCGACCGATACCCGAAAAATGGGACGGCAAAGCGGCCGAACGGATCGCTGCGATACTGGCTGAGCAGTGTTCAGCGTGATTGGTGTTTAGCGACTCGGCGGTTTGGCCATTTGGCGATAAGTGATCTAGAACCGCCCGTCACTCGCGGCTTCCAGCATCTCGCATACAATTGGGCAACCGGTAGGCGAAGATGCGCATCGAAATCAACAGTCGACTAAAACGCCGCGGGATTTGGCGGTTCTCAGTCTTTCCGGTCCTGATGGCGTGCATCGCGCCGCCTGCGACGGCCGGCCCGCCCACACTGCAGGCCGAATGGAGCTGGACCCCCTCGCAAGGTATTGAGTGGGTCGAGCAAGCGCTTCCCGGCCGCTCCGAATTGCTGGTCAACACGCGCGACGGCAGCCTGCACGTCTTCAATCTTGAATCGGGCAAAGCACTGCTCACTGAGCCGATTCCCGCGCGCCCCGGACTTCGCCCGGTTCCCGTTCCCTTGATTCCTCAATCTCTTGATCCCTACTCGCAGACCTACTGCTTTGACCGTTTCACGGTTCTGGCAGTCCGCTTGATGCCGCAGCCGGGCCTTGCGTGGCGTGTCGGTACCTGGTGCGAAGGGCTGGCCGAACCCGCTCCGCCTGGCGGCGCCGATCCGAACAAGACTTTTCAGGGCGATCCCGAGGAGCTGTGTCAACTGCTCGCAGCCGCACACACGCCCTGGGGCGTCATCGTAGCTCGAAACGACGGGCGCTTCGGTCTGCTGGACCGGGCCGACGGCCGCGTGGTATGGCAGCACAAATTCGAGGCGATAGCGCTGGCGCGCCTGCATGTGTGGGGTTCTGAGGCGGCGCTGCTCTGGCGCAGCGGGCCGGAAGTGCACGCAATTTCGATGGACGTGCGCACTGGCCGATTCCGCGAATACCCCATTTTGCCCGAGCGCCCTTGGCCATTCTGGAGCAGCCTGACCGGTGGCGGTCTCGTGCTGATCGAGCCCGAGCGCTGCATCTTTGCCACGCCGCGCAGTGCGCAGACTGTCTTCAGCACGCCAGCAGGTACGAACATCATCGCGGCCAGCGTGGCCCTGCAACCGGAATCGCCCACGGCGGAAACCTCAACTGGGCCGGTAGTGATTTTCGGTACCAGCGACGGCGTACTACGTGCCATCAATCCGCAGGACGGCCGGGAGTACTGGACTGCAACGCATGGGCCAGCCATGCAGGCCACCGGCGGCGCGGTCGGCCAGTCGTGGACCTGGGTCAAGCTGCTGGGCGACCTGGTGGTCAGCGCGGCGGGTGAAACGGCGCAGGTGCGTGCGGCCAGTACAGGAGATCTGCTGGCAGAGTTCAAGGCCGAGACGCCGGTACGCCTGCTGGACGCCGCGGTGATTGCCGGTCGCGTCTGGATTCTGCTCGAACATGCCGCTGGGCAGCCGAGATTCGAGCTGGTCAGCGTAAACCAGGTTACCCAGACCGCGCCGGCCGGCGATACGGAAACGCCGCGCTTCCGACTCGATCAGCCGGGCATTTACCTGGGGGCGCTGTGGGCGGACCGACACCTGGTTGTGAGCACACGAAGCGGCATTGCCGCGTTCGTTATCCCATGATCCTGTAAACACGCCCGAGGAGCTTGTGAGGCCGTGCATACTCAGTTAGCCTGCGCGCGACTGCCCAGGTAAGCAGTCAGCTCGCAGAGAGCTCGAAATGCACGGTCCGGCCATGGGTACACCAGCTCCATTTCGAATTGCCCATCTTTCCGACATGCACCTTACGGCGCGCCCCGACCAGCGGCGGACCGGGTGCGACGTTTTTAAGCCGCTGACCGGTATGAATGCCGCTCTTGGCACGATCTTGCAGTCGCCGCTGGTGTGTACGTGCGACCTGATCCTGGTCACCGGCGACATCACGGACAACGGCGCGCCCGAGGCATGGACGCACTTTTGGGAGACGGCGCGGGAAGCGGGCGTCGCCGACAAAATCCGCGCCCTGCCCGGCAATCATGACGTGTGCTGGCTGGGACCGGCCCGCTTTCCCCGGCGCGGGCTCAAACAAGCCGATTTGCTGAAAGCCGTCCGTGGTCTGCAATTGGGCGGGCAAGCTACCAAGTTCCCATGGGTCTATCTTCCCGACCCACGCATCGCGATTTTTGGCCTGAATTCAAATAACCTGGGCAATCTGTCTGTCGGCACCAACGCCATGGGAGACTTGGGCTATTACCAGCTCAAGCGACTGGCGGCCCTGCTCTACCGCCATCGTGAAGTTCCCATCAAGATCGTCGCTCTGCACCACAGTCCGAACATCCCGGAGGTGGAGACCGCCAAGCGCCGCAGGCAGCGCCCAATGTCACGGTTGGAAAGACTGGCACACCAGATTCCGCGTGAACAGCGGCGCGCTTTGCTACTCCTTTGCATAGCCCACAACGTGCGCCTTGTTGCTCACGGCCACCTGCACGTGGAGGAGGATCGCAGGATCACCGGCACGCGCATCGTGGGCGCGCCCGCCAGCACTGAGCCATCGAACGCCGGGCATTACCACTTCTGGCGTTACACGATACGCCGGAGCGAGCCCCGGCTCTACATAACCCGGCATTCGGTCGCGGTGGCGCCGCCACCCATCGTGCTTAAAGCACGTTAACTGCTGAAATCGAATTAAAGTTGCGACCGCGGTTCTCCAGTACGGAGACAGGCACACCAGCGAATAAAATCGCGCCGGTGAACGAATGTCCGCCGCACCTCTCTTTCGCGATCGAACCGATGCCGGCCGCGCGTTGGCGGCCCGCCTCACACATTACGCCGACCAGCCGGACGTGCTCGTGCTGGCGTTGCCGCGCGGCGGGCTGCCGGTGGGCTTCGAGGTGGCGACTGCACTGCGCGTTCCGCTGGACGTGTTCGTCGTTCGCAAGCTGGGTTTGCCGGGCCATGAGGAACTGGCCATGGGGGCCGTGGCTTCCGGGGGTGTGCGCGTTCTTAACCGGGAGCTGGTTGATTATGTCGGGGTCCCACGCGACGTCATCGAGCACTTGACGGCTATCGCGCAACGCGAGCTTCGCCGCCGCGAACAGCTCTATCGCGGCGATCGCCTGCCGCCGGACGTGCGCGGCCGCCGGGTGATCCTGGTTGATGACGGACTCGCGACTGGGGCGACGATGCGCGCCGGTGCGGAGGCGTTGCGTCAGCGCGAGTGCGCCCGCATCGTGGTCGCAGTGCCGGTAGCAGCGGCGGACACGTGTGAAGATCTCGCGCGGCTGGCGGACGAAGTGGTCTGCCTCGCGACTCCGGAGCCATTCTTTGGGGTGGGAATGTGGTACGAGGATTTCTCGCAACTGACGGACGACCAGGTGCGCGAG
>Ga0209506_1003949_pt1 | contig 11503 bp, 9 predicted proteins | sample AD_JPNHG2_MetaG_FD_184409 | JGI IMG/M metagenome (GOLD analysis project Ga0209506, IMG submission 184409) | Active sludge microbial communities of municipal wastewater-treating anaerobic digesters from Japan - AD_JPNHG2_MetaG (SPAdes) (version 2) | ecosystem: Engineered > Bioreactor > Anaerobic >...
ATACGTTCATCTTCAGGACCTTCGAACAGGGTCTTCCATGCATTCAGAAGCCGCTGCTCAATTTCATCACGACTATACCCAAGCTGTTCAAGATAGGATTTTTGGTTTAGCATTATGCACCTCGTCATAAAAAAACTTCCGACCCGCAGGCCGGAAGCTGTATTCTAGTATATCATCGTTGTATTATAAAGAGGACAAAAGACTTTTAAGGAGTTGGAGTTTTTATCACTTTAAAATCATCAAAATAAAAGGTAATAGAAGGAGTATCGCTTTCAATATACATGCTATCAGCGGTCCCCTTGTCTGCTGTTAATGTATAGGTGGCTTTGATTTCTGTCCATTGTCCTGCAGGTACTACAGATTGATATATAACAGAATTATATCCTTCATTACTGTCTTTAATTGTAATAGAAAATTTCACATCAGTACCATTTTCATGGTATATCCACACTGAATAATCATAGGATATATCATTTAAAATTATATCTCCAAGATTATACATCCGTAACCGTCAATTTCACCCCATCTTTTACGCAATTACAGGGGCAACTATCTTGAATGCCAAGAGGAGGCAACAAGATGCAGTTGCGGAAAGAAAAACGGATTTTTGCCCGTATGGGTTTTACCGATATGCGGAAGCAAATCAATGGGCTTGCCGCATTAGTACAGAACCATACACCTGAAGGGCCCTTTGATGGTAGCTACTTCGTTTTCTGCGGCAAGTCGAGACGGCTCATCAAAATTCTCTACTGGGATGCAACCGGTTTTTGTCTCTGGACAAAACGCCTAGAACGGGACACCTTTCCATGGCCGCGAAACGGAAACGAGTTCACCGAAATGACACGGGTAAGGATACGAGAGCTGCTTCGCGGTATCGATGTATGGAAAGAACATCAAAGACAGTCATATAGATATGTGAATTAACAAAAGGTATTGCCACAGGGAATTCTACTATGATAGAATTCCCCCATGGAAAGCGCCGTAGCGTTGCCTAACGATGTAGAAGTTCTCAAGCGCATGGTCATAGAGTTGCAGACCAAACTGCTATGGACCGAAGAAAAACTAAAAGCGTGGGAGCTTCGCTATTTTGGCCGCACATCAGAAAAACAAAAAGCAGAGGATGAAAAGCAGAACCGGCTCTTTGACGAAGCGGAACTGAACGCAACCGGAGTCGAACAGCCCGTTACAGAAAAGGTTCCTGTTGCGGCCCATGCACGCAAAAAGCGGGGCCGGAAACCCAAGGCCGAAACACTTCCTATAAAAGAAGTCGTATACGAACTAGATGATGAAGAACGGGCTTGCCCCTGCTGTGGCAAGGCCCGGCCTGAGATCGGAGAAGAGCGGACCAGTGAATATGAGGTGATTCCCGCCCAGGTGGTAAAGATTGTACATATCCGAAAGAAATACGGCAGCTGTTCCTGCGAAGCCTTTGAGGAATCGGGGCAACCGCCGGTAATCAGTGCCGCAGGTCCTGCGAAGCTGGTCAAAGGGTCAGACTTTAGTAATCGAACTATCGCATTTTTCATAACCGCCAAATACAACGATGCCCTTCCATTTTACCGGATGGAGAAGATTCTGAACCGGTCGGGCCTCGTGGTTCCGCGGGCCACCTTAAGCAACCTGGCCATGCTAGCCGGACGAGCCATAGGGGACCTTATCGAGATGATGAATCGGGACATCGTTCGCTCGCCGGTGATGGTGATGGATGAGACGACGGTGCAGGTGCTCAAACAAGGTGCGGGGCCACCGGGTAAATCCTATATGTGGGCGGCGGTAGGCTACCGAAACGGGAAGCCGATACACCGCTTTGCCTATCATGTAAGTCGGTCAGGGTCCTTTGCGGACAAGTTGGTAGAAGGCTTCTCTGGTTATCTGCAGACCGATGGATATAGCGGCTACAGGCATCTGGAAGGACGCAGAGATATTACCCATGTGGGATGCTTTGCCCATATCAGACGAAGATTTGTCGAGTCAATGAAGGTCACGGGCCAAGGGGGGAAAGCCCAGGAAGCGGTGGATCTGATTGCTAAGATATATCACACGGAAACGGAATGCCGGACATTACTTGAGAACGGGAGCATGAACGAACAGGAATTTGTCTCTACCCGAAAGGAACGAATGGCACCGATCTTTACCGAGTTTCGTTCCTGGTTGATGGCCCGCAGTTATGATACGGCGCCCCAAACCCTCTTGGGCAAAGCTGTGGCCTATGCCCAGAGCCAATATGATGCGGCGATTCGTTTTGTGGACCATGTTTTATTACAACCTGACACGAACATTGTAGAAAACGCCATCAGGCCCTTTGTGGTGGGCAGGAAAAACTGGCTCTTTTCGGGCAGCCCTCACGGTGCCCATGTAAGCGCAGGGCTCTATAGCCTTATTGAAACTGCCAAAGCCAATGGCCACGAACCCTATGCTTATCTCGCGTATCTCTTTGAACAACTGCCGCTCTGCCGCACCGAATCAGAACGGGAAGCTCTGTTACCCTACATCCTTTCCCCATCCAGCTATGCTCCAAACGGGATGTAATTGACGGTTACGCTGAAGCGATTCTCTTTATAGTTTTGATCTCAGATATTCTGCCATGCTGTCAAAAATTTTTTTTGCAGAATTGTTTTTCCATTCAAAAACTTGGCCTTTTGAGTTAATTAGAATAAGAACTCCTTCTACACCAATATTTTCAAGAACAATACAATCTTTCGGAAATTTCTCGTTTAGCTCAATTTCTTTTAAAGTTACATCAACAACATTCGCATATTTTTCAATATTCAAACCAGTGAGTTCTGTACCGGAAAAAGAAATCGCACCGAACTGCAAGAGGTACTTTTTATACTCATCTGAAAATGCTCTTCCAAGCTTTTTTTCAGCTTCTTTAATATCATCTTCGTTTGCTGGCTTTGTTTTGAACATTTTAAGTTTCTTGTTGATTTCATCAAATACATTAGACATTATTGCCTCCTTCTTTTGATCTTGATTTCCAGTGTTCACTACGCTCATTAGAGAATTCAATGCGATCGATTTCGGATTCCTTCGTTGTATCATGTAACACAGAATAATTTTCCTTACTTCTATGTTCATCTGGTGTTAGTTCTGCAAGAGGACCATCGTTCTTTTGACCAATATGATGTAATTCTATTGTTTCACCATTTTTGTTTATTGGTGAAAGACCCGCCTCTGCTCTCTCTTTATTAGTACGTCCCATTGAATCTTTTTGTTCCCAGTCAATGTCGCTTCTAGCAAGGCACTTTCTACCATTTACCTCGACTTCCTGAAGCTCTGCCTTCTTATAAATTTCATATTCTTTCATGGACTTAATTGATTCAATTATTTCATCAGACCAGCCTGTTTCATCCTTAATCTTTTGTTTTTCTTCGTCAGAAAGTGAACTTTCTTTATGTGTGGTATCTATGCTTTCTGCTGCGCACTTATTCTTAATTTTCAAAGACTCCAGCGACTGATTTTCAATTGTAGGTAATGAATATTCCAATGGATTTATATCTTCCCATAATTCTTTGTCAATAAACTCATTCGGCAAATCCTTTAATTTATTCCGGGAATCCGGTATTTCTTTATCAAGAACATCAATCATTAAAAACCTCCACGGGCAAAGCTTGCTTTATTCTTAATATTGCTCTTTGAATACTCGTTTGAGATTGGCAAATAAAATACTCGGCAATATCTTTTTCTTTGATTTTCGAATCTGTTTTTATCACATACTCTTTAATAAGTTCTAAAACAACATCAATTACAAAATCTTCAACTTGTGGTACATTCCATATTTCTTTCAATTGCTTCTTAATTTGCATGCAACCTGAAATATTTGTATTGCCAATTGAATCACTTAAAACTTTAAGAAACCCATCTGGGAGCTTCGGTTTAACACAGTATATCCCACTCGTAAGAAGTCTTGTCACTTCTTTGCAAAGATAAGATGAAAGAATGTATTTGGATATTTCATGTTTGAAATTTGAAAGTATCAATTGTCGATGGATTTTATTTGAAGCTTCTTCAAATAATTCTTTTATTGCAATATCCTGTGAAACTGCAAGTGAATTTAAAAACTGAATACAAACCTTCGTTCCCTTGCCTGATAAGAGCTCACTGATTTCATAGGCCTCGAATGGATGAAGTATGACACTATTATATTGTTGCATCATTTTGAATATTTTGTAGTCACTTTGTGCAAGTGACGAAAAATTATCATTTATTGCACATTCAACAGGCTTGGCCATTCCTTCTTTATGGCATAAGGCATGACCAGTTCTTAGTCTATTCAGATATAATGCTTCATCATCAGAAATTCCCAAAGAACCCGCAAGTAAGGATTGATCATCTCTTGAAACAAGACGATGAACGATTTTCATATTGGAGTTTTTTATTACATCAGGAGAAATTTTGCTTGGAATCTGCTCAACAACAGCGACACCTTGTCCAAGTGAACGCATTTCAGCAATTACATTGCAAAATACTTCGACAGCTTTTCCTTTTGGATTCCCCATCATCTCGCTATTTCTTTCAGTACTTACGTTTTTTAGCAGACGATGAGCTTCTTCGATAACAAGAAAATGTTGAAGCCCTACATCTTTTTTACCTGGATTTATAGCAGGATTATCCTTTTGTTTGTACTCACTTATCAAAACCAGTACAAGTCCAACAAAAAAAGCCTTGTCATCATCATCAGCAAGGTTTTCCATTTCAAACACGGTAGGCTGTTTAAGCAATCTGTCAAGGGAATAGAAATCATAGGTATTAAACATCAACCCTTTAGCCCCGACACAAAGGCTTTCTATTCTAGCAAGAATAGCTGTTTTTATATTATCTCGCAACTCTCCCTTGTAATCCATTTCATGATTGATGTAAGACTCAACTTCTAATTTTAAATCAGTTAGCGTAGGATAAAAATAGAAGTGCTCAGGTTTGTTGTATTTTGTCTCGTCAACTTCACCATTGCTCTTTATAAAATGCGAGTGTACACCAGTCGTAAGGTTCCATCCCTTTTTTACATAAATACGATGAAGACATTTTTCGATAATATGTGGCATTGGGCCATACAATGCGAAACTTGCGTTAAAAATCGCTTTTAAGTAATCAATGTGTACAAGAGGATGGACACCATTTTGTACATAAAATGGATTAAATCGGATAGGACTTACAGTAGCATCTCCAATTGTAAAAACATTCATATTTTTAAAGGATTCATCAGCAAGTAATTGCCTGTAGTCCCTTTTTGCCGACTCTAACACTAAAAACGGTATGTTATCTTGAGCCAGATTTTTTAATATGTATTTAACTGTAGTCGTTTTTCCGCTACCCGTTAAGCCGCATACAAAAAGATGTTTATTAAGATCCTTTTTGGAAAGTGAAACATAAGCATCGGGTATTGTATTTCCATGATCGGTAATATTTCCAAGTACATACTCACCATTATTGATATCGGTAAGTGCCAATGTCGGCATTTCTTTAATCTCAAAACCAGGAATGGATTCTGTTGGTGTTGAAGCAAGAATGGATAACTCCTCACTTGTAACGTAAGAGGCTAATGCTTTAGGAAATATTGGATTTGAAGAATTATTCTTAGGTATAAACAAATGCTGCTTGGGTTTTAGTTCATCAACGTAATACCGAGGAGGTGGAAGTAAACAATCTGATGGTTTAGATAATTCACCTAACAGTGTACCTCCGAGAATGTCACATGTGATTTTGTCGCTTGCTACAAAAGTTATAGTTGTTTCCCAAAGTCCTGCATTAAAACCCTTTATATATCGCTGAATATATTGGTCGGCGATTTTCTCAAGTTCAAGAGCAATTCCATTCTGTTGTTCGATAGATAAAGACTGGGATTCATTTTGACTGGTTGTATACGTGGTGCCCTTTGTATAGTTTTCTGTTTCAGTTTTAGACCTGTTGTGGGAATAATTAACAGTGTTGCCAAGCATAAAACCAACAATTGCTCCTGCTGGTCCACCAGCTAAAAATCCAATACCAGCACCTGCAGCACCACCTGTTGTGCCGACATTATGACCACTTGTCTTAGAGCTTCCGGTTGTATGCTGTTCATTTTCGCTGAAGGAAGTTCCTGAACTCTTTTCTTGCCCAACAGTCTGCTTCGCCATTTGGTGGAGTTGGTCTCTGATTGAAATTAGCTCCGCAAAAGCGATTTGTTTTTGTTGGTCATTTAGTGGTGTGGAAATTATTGATAAGGTGTAGTCCTTCCCATAGAGCGAACGAATTACAGAAGAAAGATTAATCCATTGACTCTCTTCGTCAATTTTTACAGTTGGTACACCAGTAACTATTCCACCAAAATTATTGCCACCACACATTGAAGACATTTTTGCAGTTTCATCATATTCTATTCTTTTTCCTGGTATAACACCATTTAAAAGAGCAGCGAAGTGTTCCTTGTTGTTGCCACTTTCTTTATTTGATTTTAGACCTAAGAATAACTTCGTTTTTCCGTTTTTACTCTGCACTGTTAGCATTACAGAAATATCTGAACTGCTTGCTGCTGAATACAAGATCTGGAATCGCTGGTTGACGAATTTTGGAATATCTTCACAGTCAGAATTAATGCAAAATTCATGAATTGGATACATATAGAATCCATTCAAATAACTTTCTACATTTTCCTCTGTTTGAAATTTAAGGATTTCATTATTGAAACCAGACCACCATGGAAATAGACGGTTTGAAATATCGTTTAGCTTTTGGATGGGAGTAATCTGTATTTCGTTCTTCATCACTGCACCTCCCAACCATTATTACTACAGAACGATTTAAACTCATTATCAAAAAAAAGTATTACCTTGTCAAGCCATTCAGTAACTTGTTCCTCTGAAATTATTAAGTAGGTTTCAATATCCTCTATCATCTTTGAAATAGCTTTTGGCTCTGCCTTGTCGTATGCAATTTTAAATGCCACAGCAGATAAAATCAAAGTAACTATTCCACTAATAATAGCTCCTATTACCATTGTGGGAATAAAGGCGATTCCTGTTATAACTGCACCTGTAATGAATGTAACACCAGCAGCTACTAGACCATCTACCAACTGTGGATCGCTGGAATATTTTACATATTCAGGTTCTAGGGAAAGTTTATTTTCAATTTGTACTGCCCATTCCTTAACTTTTTCACGAAAATCGTAATCATAGAATTTGTTTTGTAGCTCTGCACTTGCAGTTTTTATTTGATTCCTCGCATCATCCATTAGAGCATTGATTACGGTATCCAGAAGTATTTCTGAAGACATAATAACTTCTTTGGGAACATGACTCGACAAAAACTTTTTTTTCATCTGGATGCCATTATCATCATCCAAATGCATTTGGAGGTTATTCCTGATTTTAAGGAACTCATCATTGATATCGTCTATAAATTGGCTTATATTGGTTTTCATAATAAATCCTCCAATAATGCATTTATTCTTAGTGTTTCTTGTGGCAAGAGTCCTTTTTTTTTACGAAGATCACTGATTTGAGCAATAAGCTCTTCGTTACTTTCCTTCTTTTTCAGTACACTCTGCAATGCGTCTTGCCTATCATTTATTGCCTTGTTAACTGATTTAGAAAAGAGCCCGAGATATGTATCAAGAAGATTTTTAGATTGTTGCGGAAGCCCATTGATTAATTCATAAAATTTCTCATTACAGGTTGTTTTGAACGATTTCAGGTGTTCTTCTTTATCGTAAACCTGTTTCTCTCCAGTTTTAACTCTGTAAGTTCGACTGCTCTTTGTCCATTTAAATCTTAACCAATTCCAGTTGTCCCATATACTTTCAACTCGATATTCATAATCTTCTTCTACTCTAAAAGCCTGCTTTTTTGTTTCACTTTCAATCGATTTTAGATCAATTTTAGGAAGAGTGATTTTTTTATCTTCTTTGAATGATTCACCAATCTTTGTCAGCTTGGCTTTTAATTCATTGGTAAGAGAAGTAGTTAATTGGTCGATGATAGCAATTATCTCGTATTGCCCATCGGTGAAAGATTTTCGTACAGTTTCAAAATCAGTACATTTAGTAATCTGTTCTGGGTACTTTACCTTAAGCTCATTTATTTTTGTTTGCCACTCAGCATGCTTTCCTGTATAGTTACGTATAATATCTTCTTTCGTATTATTTAACAATAGTTTGTATTCCTCTAAAGCACTGTTAATCCGATTTATTTCATTTTCAAATTCCTGTGGGTCTCGCTTCTTTGACTCAAGAAGTTCTACCCTCGCATTGTACTCTTCTTCTTGTTTAGCGTATCCATCTCGGAGGGATTGTAAAATTTCACATAATTGTAGGTTAGGAGCTTGCATTGAGAATAAATCAATAGCACTACACACTTTGTTGAAGCCTGAAGATTCTTCAAGTAATTCTAATAGTGTTTTTCCTGCTTTTTTTGCCCGCTTCTCAAACTTCGCCAGGATGTCTGATTTCTGTTCGGATTCTTTTTCAATTTCCTCTTGTGTTTTTCCATTATTAAAATCATGAATGATTAACTGCAAAAGGCTATCTACAACCAATATTCGCTCTGCCGGTATAAATTGGCTATAAATACGAATTGCATCACCATGCAGTTTTTCAATATCGGTTTCTGAGTACAAACTCGCATGGGTTAGGACCAAAAAAAGCGTTTCTCTGCTGCGATTAGAGATAATTTTGTTTACGAATTTACTAAAAGACTCTGATTCAATCGGCTTAATCGGGTGGGTAAATAGAATGGCGTTGGCATCCTCAAAATACGAGAAAGAGACATTCTGAACACCGCCGACTGCATTTACTCCTGGAGTATCTACGATTCTCAACTCATCAAAATCCCATTTAAGAGGATAACCAAACTGTATTTCGATAGGAATGGAACTTTTGGGTCTGGATGCTATGTAGTCATTTAATAGGTTTTTCTTCTCGAATAGTCCATTTGATGACGATTCACATTCCAATTCTTTAATTAAAGCTTCTGATAACTGAATCGGTGCATCTGATGCTGCAATATATTCATCTATCAAAGTTGTAGGAATACTTCTGTATTTATCCGAAATCTTGCAGATTTCATGAAGTCTTTTCCTAGCTTCATTTACGTCTGATGTACCTAAGTCATCATAGATTTCTTCTTCATGTCCATCAGCATACTTCACTTTCAGATATGGTTTTTCCGATTTGAATATTTCTACAATAGCACTTGTTGCTTGCAAAACATCAGAGGGTAAAAGTTCTATGCCTAAAAGTGCATTGATAAATGTTGATTTTCCCGCTTTTACTTCACCAGCAACTGCCAGAGTAAATTTACCGTTTTTAAGACTTTTTATTCTTGATTGCAAAAACTTCAAATCTATTCCGTCGCCTTCTTTTGACTCCATTGATGATTCAAATTCAGTTCTTTTCCTAAGATAACTGTCATACATGTCGATAACATTGTCTCTGTGGGCCTTGTAATTACTTCCGATCATTTCAGTCTCCTACGAGGTACTGCATATACATCTAAGGTTGCTCTTTCAAAACTCCCTGAGTTTTGAAAGAGCCTCCTATATTCGAAATTTTCTTAATTGTATTTGCCCGCCATGTACGACAAGCATTAAAAAACGGGCAAGAATTTTTTCATCATCTTTTTTCCTCACCTCGGTATGTCTTACAACGGTCGACAGGTTGACAATGGTGAGTATGATCATTTTAGTATAGCAAAACGAAATCGTCAACCTGCAGATGTGCGAAGTGGCGCTTGTGACACTGCACATCAAAGGCTTTAGCCTGCCGCCAGATGAGCAAAATGAAGCCAGCACCATTTTGCTTATCTACCAGTATGCGAATCTCGTATTTTGAAATGATTATACTATAGAGCCTCTTGCAAAAATCAGATCATAAAAATAAAGCCCGCTACTTTAGAGGTATCTTCAAACCATTTAAAAATCATGGGAATAAACCACTCCCATTGTTCAAGTGGGGGGGCTCCATAATAGAGCATCTGAGAACTGTTTCAGTCGTCGTGAAAAGGTTGACCCACTGGGAACTTGAGAGACTCCACAGATCGTTCTCAGGGATGAATCGCTTTTCAGCCGCTGTATCAATAATTCATTCGTCTCTATGGAGAAAAACGACTGAGCCAAAAATGCTCATACGATTGGTTGTATCTCATGGCATCTCTGACCCCGCCCGGTGTACACCCGTTCCACAGCAGGGAGGTGTTCTTCCACTACCCGCAACATCGCTAAAAAAGCCTTGTGTTGCTCGGTGATGTATTCTTCAAAACAATCCTGTAAATCGAAAGAAATGTTAAAAAGTATCTGTGCACCGCCCAGGATTTCTGTTATACTTTTCGTGGATAGGGTCTGTGCCTCTTTTTGGTGGTTTGTGCTAATCTCATCATACAGGATGTTCTGGACTCTAACCATTATTTTTTAATCAATCTAATTACAAATGAAGTGACCTGATTAGAAAAATACGTTGCATACCGATTTTTGCAAGAGGCTCACATACTATACATTTCATATTTGTACCCCCGGATTTATATATTTCATTTTTCTAATACCTTTAAAAATAAGGGGCCAGGTTCGGTTGCTCTTTTTGTCAGTTTTCCGGTGTCAGCTGGTAAAGGCCTGACCATTCTTGCCATCGCTTGTGGACTTTTCCGGCATATACCCCATAATAGGGTAGTCTTGAATTCCATGCGGTAGACTTTATGCCATACTTCAAAGCATACTCCACTAACATCCTCCTATGCTGTCCAGGGGCTTTACTGTTACGATAGAGTGCATAATAATTAAACGTAAACATGGTTCCGCCTGTGATTAGTGTTGTGTATAGTAATGCTACCTGATTTCGTTGACTTCAAGTAGCGCCTTTGGGGGGCCCATCTCCCTTCACTGTTCAAAAATCGTCAACTTCCCGGTTGACTTTTTAAAGGAGCCTAGTATGGTATTCCGCGGCGGCCTGGTAGCCCTGAGCGGCAAGGATGAACCGGAACAGCTTGATATACGGATTGATGATGGCCGCTTTTCCGAACTGCGGCGGGGAATTCGGCCCCTTGCGGACGAGCCGGTCTATGACCTGGAGGGGCTCCTGGTGCTCCCCGGAGGAATCGACAGCCATGTCCACTTTGACACCCCGGGTTTTACCGACCGGGAGGACTTTCTCCACGGCAGTGCAGAAGCAGCCAGGGGCGGCATCACCACCGTCATCGATATGCCCTGCACCTCCCTCCCTCCGGTTACTTCGGTCCCTCATTTGGAACATAAGGTAAAAGCGATACAGTCCCTGGCCATCATCGACTACGGCCTCTATGGTGGGCTGGCCGGTCCGGTCAGCGGGGAAACCTATACACCGGATTATCTCGAAGCAGCAATACGGTCCCTTGCACCCTATGTGCTGGGTTTTAAAGCCTACCTCCTTTCAGGCATGGAAAGCTTCCCCAGGCTGAATCACGAAGCCCTTAAACGGGCAATCCATGCCTCTGCCGCAGCGGGGCGCCCCCTCCTTCTCCATGCGGAGGATGCGGACTATGTCTATGCCGCTACAGAACGG
>Ga0209506_1003950_pt1 | contig 11502 bp, 13 predicted proteins | sample AD_JPNHG2_MetaG_FD_184409 | JGI IMG/M metagenome (GOLD analysis project Ga0209506, IMG submission 184409) | Active sludge microbial communities of municipal wastewater-treating anaerobic digesters from Japan - AD_JPNHG2_MetaG (SPAdes) (version 2) | ecosystem: Engineered > Bioreactor > Anaerobic...
AAAGCGGAGATAATTCAGAATGGGGAGACATATCAGGCGCTGCTTTTGACCAGGTGACATCTTCTGCGTCTTTGCAGATGATTAAGATTGCATCTGCCGACCTTGATAAATATATCCGTGCCTATGCTGATGTGGGTGGAGAAACATCGAGTTATACTTTATCAGTCACAGGATTTGCATATAGTATAGATTCAAGCGCAACTCTTGATGTAAAAATCCAGACAAGCGAAAACGGTTCGTCATGGAATAACATAGATGGTGCTGCTTTTACTCGGGTGACAGATAGCGCTGCCCGTGAAATGATTACCATAGCTGAGGAAGATAGAAAGAAATATATTCGGGCTGTAGCCACTATTAATGGAACAGCACCAGCATATGCCTTTTCCGTGATGGGCGCAGCAATAACACAGACAGAGGCAGCGAAAGCCCCAACTCTTGATGTGAAAATTCAAGAGAGTGCAGATAATTCCACCTGGACGAACATAACGGGTGGTGTATTCGATACTGTTAAAGATAGTGCATCATATCAGAGGATAACCCTGAATGTGGATGGATTGAAAAAATACGTCAAGGCGGTGGCTATAATAGATGGAACAAATCCTGAATTTGAATTCTCTGTCCAGGCATTGGGAATAAAACAGTATGGCTAATTTCTGGGAAGATGACATCAATATTTTATTTTCTGATTTTGCCGTGACAGCGACGCACGGTAAATCATCTTTTGATGTCATCTTCTTTTTTGAATCTGGACGCACAATGGATATAGACATTTCACCCGGCCTCGAAGCATATAGATTTGTGGCTGAAGTGAAGGCATCAGACGCATCCTCTCTGAATAGAGGAGACACAATATCGATTAATTCAACAAATTATTGCATTAAAGAAAAACTCAATACAGATATTGGAACCGTAAAGTTATATCTTGCAGAAGTGGGGGCATGATGGAGATGTCAATTGCAATATCCATAGTGGGTGTGGCAATTCCAACAGCAGCGGTGATTATATCAGTGATTAAAATGCGTGGCAAAGACAATAATGGTTTTATGTTGAAAAAAGAACACGATAAAGTATGTGCAATAATTCAGCAAAATATAAGCGAAAAATTTAGTACAATCTCAAGTGATTTGGATGAGATTAAAAGCGATATAAGGTGGCTGATAAATAGAGAAATAGATGGGCAGAATAAATGAGAACAGAAGATAAAAATAAGGTTTTTAGAGAATTAGACGATGATAAACTTCTTGCCCTTGTCATATATGGTGAGGCAAGGGGTGAATCTTATGGGGGAAAGGTGGGGGTTGCATCTGTAATTTTGAACAGGCTTAAAAAGGGCGGCTGGTTTGGAAAGACTATAAAGGACGTGATTCTAAAACCGTTTCAGTTCTCGTGTTTCAACGACAATGACCCTAATAGATTAAAACTTCTTGCCATCGCACAAAACTGGGATAGCTTCTTTCAAAAAGATAAGGCACTACGTGAATGCTATGAGATTGCAAGCAAATTTCTCGATCCAAACGATATTACAATGCTGAAAGACAATGTTAGCGGGGCTACGCACTATAAAACGAAAAATTGCAAGGCATACTGGGCGGACAAAATGCAGCTTGTTGCCGTGATCGGCAAACATGAATTCTACTCCGAGGAGGAATAATGTTCAATCAATCCTCAAAAGACTTCTTTACAAGTAAAACTAACTGGACGGCCTTAACTATGATTATTGTGGCTATAGCTGGCTATATTGCAAAAGAATACACGCTTTCAAATGCTCTAACACAGGCTTTAACCGGGCTTGGAATGTTGTTTATTAGAGACGCTATAGCGAAGGTATAAAATGAGCATAATCAGTGACATATTAGCAGGTGGTGCATCAGGGCTTTTATCATCTGTTGGACAATTTGCCAAAGACATAAGGCAGGCAATAACAGGTGAAATAAGCCCAGAGAAAAAGGCAGAGCTTGAACAGAGAGCACTCGAGATAGAATTTCTACTCACAAAGGCACAAACAGATATCAATCTTGAGGAGGCAAAAAATCCTAATTTTTTTGTCTCGGGCTGGCGTCCATTTGTTGGCTGGATATGTGGCTTTTCTCTTGGCTGGCAATTTATAGGCAGCCCAATTTTCGAGTGGATCGTTAAATTGACGGGTAAAAACATCACAGCTCCTGTTCTTGATACGGGCAGTCTTATTGCAGTGCTTTTTGCTTTGCTTGGTCTTGGCGGGATGCGGACATATGAAAAATTTAGAGGTGTTGAGGGAAATAGAGCCTGATGTCATCAAATACAATAGCAGACATTGAAAGTGTAATTATAAATGCCGTTAAAGGCACAAAAATTTTTTCTACGAATGTCGCTTCTCTTGCTTTGGCTCCTGCACCTACGGCCTTCAAATATCCGTGTGCGTATGTTGTCTTCGACAGCGATGAGAATGTGAGCGATTATCCACGCCCCATCTATAGTATGGTTTTCAGCGTGCTTATTATGTTTAATTTGCTTACTTCAGATTCAAACACAATATATGGCGCACTTGAGGCGGTAGAACAGGCAATAAACGGCAAGCAGTTGGGATTGTCCGATATAGAACCTTTCAAGTGCATAAAAAGAGAGTTAAATGGATACTATGATGGCATAATTGCATATACAGTATCATTCAGGACACGTCATTATCTTGACGTGCCAACATAAAAAAGGAGGCTAATATGGCAAGAAAGGCAGAAGAAAAAAAGGCTATAGAGGTAATGGAAGACAAATTCAACACTGGTGAGACAAAATACTTTGACCAGTATGGGAATCCCATTGAACCACCCCAGAAAAAAGAAAATAACGAAAATAAGGAGGTAGAAGATGCCACTAATTGAAGCAAGAACACAGATAGCAGCAAAAAAAGAAACCGTCGAAGGGGCAGCCGAAACACTATCTGCATCTGACGCCTTTCTCGCTGCAAATGTAAAATTTACTCCGAATTTTGCTATGGGTGAGAGAAAAAACGTATCGAGCTCGCTATCGCCCTGGGCAAGCATTCCAGGTGTTCGTTCCGCAAAGTTGGAATTTGATGTAGAGCTGAAAGGCTCTGGGACAGCAGGGACAGCACCAGCGCTTGGGAATTTGCTTAAGGCATGTGGATTGGGCGAAACCGTAGACTCAGGAAAATCAGTCACCTATGCTCCTGCCTCATCAAGTATCAGTTCTCTAACCCTCGCTGCATACCAGGATGGGATAATAAAGAAAATCTGGGGAGCTCGGGGCAATGTGAGTTTAAAGCTTGAAAACGGTGCTCCAGGATGGCTTCATTTTGAGTTCACAGGTGCTGATTTCTCCGTAACAGATGGCACAATGCTCTCGGGTGTGACATACGAGTCCACAAAGCCTGTGGCATTCCTCTCAGCGACATTTTCAATAGACAGCTATTCCGCCCTGATCGGACTATTGGAAATCAATATGAACAATGAAGTCAACCTGAGGAAAGATGCGAATTCAGATAGCGGATATAAAAGCGCAGTCATCACAGGGAGAAAACCCACGATGACAATGGATCCAGAACATGTTACAGTCGCAACGTATGATTTCTTCGGAAAATTGAGAAGCGGCAACGAGGGATCACTATCCCTTGTCCTCGGCTCAACAGCTGGCAACATCTGCACCATCAAGGCTCCAAAGGTGCAGTATATCAACATCTCTGATGATGTGAGAGATGGGATAAGAAGTCTGGGAATTACCTGCCAGCTCAACCGTTCCAGCGGCGATGACGAGATTTCAATTGCGTTCACATAAAAGGTGGTGTTGATGAAAACATATAAAATCGGTGGCATAACATATCAACAAAGGCCTCTTGTTATCGGGCAGGTTAAGCAACTCCTCACAGTGCTTGAGGGTTTGACAATACCATCGGATATAGATATGATGGGATTGGTTGCCACTCTTGGTGACCGCCTGCCCGATGCACTTGCTGTAATCCTTACTCCCGATGGCATGTCACCAAAAGATAAAGACCTCAAAAAACTTTCAGAAGAGCTTGCCTTCTCCCTCGAGATTGAGCAGGCGATGGAGGTTGTTGAGGATTTTTTCGTATTGAACCCGATTTCCTCTCTCTTCGGGAGACTGAATCAGGCCATAGAAAAGATACAGGCTCAATTTCTGATGTCATCGACGACATTGTCTGCCTCCTCGCAGGAGGAGACATCACAAAAAGAGATGCAATCGAGTGGAGATATACCTTCCAAGAGTGTGAGCGATATATCAAATACAGGACAAGGGAAGTGATTTTCCGTGAGGCGGTGCTGGCGTTTCTGGGCATAAAGGAAAGACAGGAGAAAAAGGAGAAGAAATGCAGGCATCCAGTGGTATGCTCCATGTGCAGAAAAAATTGCAGTGAGAGGATTGTATAATGGCAGATAATAAAGTTCAGCTTGTCATAGAAGCAATAAATAAGGCAGATACAGCATTTCAAAGATTAAAAAGCCAATTCAGGGATGCTGCAAGGGATGTGGACAACTTCAAACTCAAACTTGGAGATATAAAAGGTCACCTTAATACTCTTGTAGCCGGTTTTTCATTATATAAGATGGTGTCTACTCTCAGGTCATCCATTGATGAGGCAGAGAAAATGCAAAATGCCTTTCGTGGTCTTGCTGCTGTTGCCAGATTTGCAGGAGAGGAAATTGGGGCATCAATCAATGCAGCTTCAAAACTTGCAGAAGATGGCTTAATAGATGTAAGAGAGGCGGCGCAGGCACTTCAAAATCTTTTAAGCAGAGGCTTTTCTCTCAAAGAGTCCATACAGATTATCGAAAGATTAAAGGATGCGGCAGCATTCAACAGACAGGCTCATCTTACAATGGGTGAAGCAGTAGCATCTGCAACAGAAGGTTTAAAAAATGAAAATTCAATCCTCGTAGACAATGCAGGGGTGACAAAAAATGTATCTATTATGTGGAAAGAATATGCAGCATCCATAGGTAAAGGTGTTGGTGAGCTTACACAGGCAGAAAAGAGGCAGGCTGAATTAACAGGTATTATGAGGGAGACAGAAGGGCAGATAGGTAATGCAAAGCTCGCCACAGAAGGGCTTACTGGAGCAAAGGCAAAATTAAACGTGGAGGTAATAAAATTAAAAACTTCTATTGGTGAGACTCTCGTCCCTGCTTTTTTAACACTTACAGAGGTAATTAATTTTTGTTTTGATAATGTTAAAAAATTTTTTGGTGGTATTGAAATTTTATCTGTAAGGTTAGCGAAGTTTATGCAGAATGCAGGCCTTTATGCCAGAGGCATATGGCCATCCTTAAAAGGTGATAAGGAAGCACTAAAAGCATTAAGAGCGGAAGCAGAGCAAAATGACAAAGCATTTGATGAATATATCGAGAGTATTGTCAAAAAGTGGGAAAAGAAAGAATTTACACCACCTAATATAGGAAAAGATACAGGTAGAAGAAGAAAAGATATTGTTCTGCCTGAAGATATAAAGAAAACTGAAGAAGAGTGGAAAAAAACACTCCGAGACTTGCAAACCGATGTTGCAAAATTAAATCTTGGTTTTGATGAATTCGATAAAAGAGTAGAAGATATAAAAAATAAGGCAGTAGATCTTAAAGAAAAATTTCAAAAGATGCCCGGCGCCCTGAAAGAGATAAATGAGTGGCAAAAAAAGATGACAGCACAAATAGAATGGGAAAGACAATGGAAAGAATACGAAGATGGCCTTAAAAAGCGTGAAGATGCTGAAAAAAGATATGCAACACTTATGGATGAGTTACAAACATCCACTGCCAATGAAATGGAAAACCGCATACAAAAAAGTGTTCAGGCAGAAACAAAACTCACTAAAGAATTAGGTGAGGTCTGGTTTGAGGGTGTAATTTCATATGAGGAATATCAAAGACGTTTAAAAGAAATAGAGGAAAAAGGCAATCGAGAACGGGCAAAGATAAGAGAAGAATTTGAATTACAGGCGCTTGAAGCAGAATCAAGAAAACGACTTGCACTCCTTGACCTTGCTGAAAGAGAAATGACCATGTCAAAGGAGTCAATAGCCCGTGGTAGATTATTAGAATATGAAAAACTTCTCACATACTATGAAAAAATAAGACAGAATGCCATTGAGGCTGGCGACATCACAGCCCGCATCCAGGCAGAGGATAAAATAGCAGAGATAAATACAAAGCTCAATGAGCTCAATATGACCATGAAAGAACTCACAGGAAGTTTCACCGAAGGCTGGGCAAGAGGGCTTACTGAATATCTATATAATCTAAAAACAACATTCCAACTTGCAAGAGACATGGCTGTTGATACCGCCCAGGCCATGCAGCAGGCTTTCAGCGACTTTTTCTTTGATGTCTTTGAGGGAAAATTAAAAAGCCTTTCTGATTATCTGAATAGCTTTACAAAAAGTGTAATGCGGTCTTTTTCAAATATCTTGGGGCAACAAGTTACAGGTGCAATAGTTAGGGGAATAGGAAGTCTTAGTGGTTCACCTTCTACAGTGGCAATGGATTATGAGACGGGCATCGGATATACACTTTCAAAAACATATGTTGCAACGCCAATCCAGCATGGGGGCGGGTTTCCCCATGAGGCAAGGCAGTTTAGATTAATCCCTCGATTTCATACAGGTGTTGGGCCTGATGAGGTACTCTCAATAATCAGAAAAGACGAGGCAGTATTCACGCCAGGACAGATGAAAGCCCTGGGCAGTGCAATCAAGTCCCCCAACATCAAGATAGAGATCCACAATAATAGCGGAACCCCCATTACAGCAAGACAGCAGGATGTAAAAGTCAATCCATCAGAGATAATAGTCCCTATTGTTGTTGATGCAATCCAGAGGAATGTAAGGGGCTTGCGAGATATGCTTGGAGGTAAATAGTTGGATTCATTCAACAGTAAATATACAAACAATCCTGGCTTCCCTATCAAAGAAGAGTATTATAAGCCAACCATACGGTCTGAATCTGAGGGCAACTACATCCATGTGCGAGCAAGATCATCGAGGGGACGCCATAAGTGGGAATTAAAATGGGATTATATAGACGATTCAGATTATCAATCTATAAAAGATTTTTTCGATGAAAATCAAGGTATTGCCTTCTACTGGACTAATCCTGTAGACAACCAGACATATACCGTTGTTTTTGCAGACAACAATTTAAATGCAGAGGCTGTTTCTCCTGGATATTGGAATCTATCTATCAAACTTGAGGAGGTATAATGCCTCTTGTTTTGTCTTCAGAGATCATACAAGAAAAAAATAAGCTCACGGATGGTGGAGTTTTTATTGTCCTGCTTGACATTGATGTCCCTGGACTTGATGACCACATCAGAGTAACAAGTGACAGTGTTGAAACCGTATGGAATGGTGATACTTATGTGCCATTTCCTTTTGAATTAGATGAAATTTCAGACACATCAAAAGGTGAAGTGCCACAGGTTCAGTTAAGAATATCCAATGTTACAAGGGCGATAGAAGCATATATCCAGCAGTATGATGAATACTGCAAAGAAAATGGATATTTGCCAATTACTGTTTATATCTATGTTGTCCACAGTGAACATCTTGACGAAGAAGACCCGATTGTTGAGCATGTCTTTGAATTAAAGCAGCCTCAAACAACTTCTATGTGGGCTACTTTTACATTAAGTGCAACAAATTTATTTATGAAGCGTTTTCCTTTATACAGGATGCTTAAAAACAGGTGCAGATACAAAACATTTAAGGGAACACTGTGCGGTTATTCTGGTTCTGAAACTACCTGTGACAGAACACTTGCAAGATGCAAAGAATTAGGAAACTCCCGTAGATTTGGTGGTTTTCCAGGGCTTGGGAGAGCACCTCTCTATGTTTAGTATCAGGGACTTCATAGGCTGTCCTTTCAAAGATGGTGCAAGAGGAGAAGAAATAGACCCTGTCACAAAAAAACCATTCTTCGATTGCTATGGTCTGTTTCTGGCTATATACAAGTATATTTACGGGATAGAGTTACCTGATGTTATCGTTTCCTGTTTCGATGTGGAAAACATCAACAGGCTTTACAATATCAGAAAGAATGAATGGATAAAAATTGAAACACCTAAAGAGCCATGTGCGGTAGCCATTCATTTTGATATGCAGAATAGAAGGTTGGTTAATCATTTCGGAGTATATATCGGTAATGGCAGATTTATTCATACAACAGATAAAACAGGCAGTATCATAAGCAGCATTTTCGACAAATTCTATTCAAGACATATAGAGGGATTTTATAGATATGGAAAATAAAATCACCATAACATATATAAGAAACCCTTTTAAGCCCATTGAATCTCAAGAAGTGAAGCAGATAGAGGCATTACAGCCTTTATCAATGCGTGAAATAGTAAGACACTATTATCCTGCTCCTCTGGATACAGGCTTTGATGTTGCTGTATCTGTAAATGGAAGGATTTTAGAAAAACATGAAATAAATAATATAAATATTAATCCTGGTGATTACGTAGCATTTTGCACTGTGCCACATGGTGGGGGTGGTGGGAACAAAGATATAGCTCGTGCAGTTGCTATGTTAGCTATAATTGTTGTTACAGCGGTGACTCAACAATATTGGCTTCCTGCTCTAATAGATTTAGGTCTTTCAGCAGAAGTAGCTACTGTTGTTGGTTTTGCCATAGCAACTACTGCTGGTGGCATAATTGTAAATACATTATTACCGCCACAATTACCAGATGTTGACGGGTTTGAATATGGTAGCTTTTCTAATTCACAGACCTACGGTTGGGAACCGTCAGAAAATATCTATAGAGAAAATATTGCTCTGCCTATTCTATATGGCACACACAAAATAACCCCTCCCTGTATTGGGCGTTATGTCTCAACAAGCGGGGATAAACAATATCTTAATTTATTATATGCAGTAGCTGGTCATGCGATAAACGAAATAACAGATATTGAAATAAATGATACCCCTATCGAGTATTTTACAAATGTAGAAACTGAAATAAGATATGGAAGCACAACACAGAATGAAATTTCTTATTTTCACGATACTTTTTCTGATACTGGGATAGGTGTTTTATTGTCCACAAGCTGGACAACAAGACAAACTCAAGGCAATTCTGTCAATGCAATAGGAATAGGAATATCACTGCCTCAAGGTCTTTTTTATGCAAATGATGCTGGTGGTTTAACCGAACAATCAGTAACTTTTCAGATTGATTATAGAAAAGTTGGAAATCTGTCATGGACTACTCATGGAACTTTTACAATTACAGAGGCTACAAATAGTGCAATAAGAAGATATTATCTTATAGAAAATCTTGAATCTGGACAATATGAAGTGAGAGTTAAACTCACTTCTGAATTGCCAACTGGAGCAAGATTTAGAAATGCAACATACTGGGAATATATGCAGGAGATTGTAGCTGATAATTTTACATATCCAGGTGTTTCCTTGCTTGGTCTAAAAATCCTTGCTACAGACCAATTATCGGGCTCAACTCCAAGAGTAACCTGCATTGCAAAAAGAAACTATGTATCAGTCTGGACAGGCTCAAGCTACGAAGGCAAACCAGCCACAAACCCAGCATGGGTCTGTTATGACATACTCCACAATGAAGATTGCGGTGACATTCCTTACTCAAGAATAATTTATGAAAAATTTGCAGAATGGGCATCATTCTGCACAGAAAAAGGATATACCTGTAATATCTACTTTGATGTCATAATGAGCATCAGAAAAGCCCTTGATACTATTTCACAATTAGGGCGTGGGTCTGTAATACAAGCTGGTAGTAAATTTTCCTGCATATTCGATAGTGAAGATGTTCCTGTCCAGAGATTTATGTTTACGATGGGGAACATCATAAAAGATTCCTTCCAAGAAACATGGCTATCCACAGACGAAAGAGCAAATGTCATTGAGGTTTCTTATTATGATGCTGAATTGGACTATACAAAACAGACTGTAACAATAGAGCAAGATGATTTTGATAGTCAGACAGAAATAAGAACAAATCAGATAGACCTCATTGGTTGCACAGATAGAGACACGGCAATCAAGCATGGCAAATATCTTATGAATTGCAACAGGTATCTTACAAATACCGTATCTTTTGATGCTGATGTAGATGCAATAGCTTGTTTGCCAGGAGATGTCATTGAAGTAGCTCATGATGTGCCTCAATGGGGTTATTCTGGCAGAATTGTATCTGCAACATCAAACACTGTAACTCTTGATAGAGAAGTCACTTTATCGCCAGGCACAACCTATGCAATCACTATTCAGCATTATGAAACAGATGAAAGAGAAACAAAATATATAGAATCCGTAGAGAAAGAAACAACAACAGACGCTTTAACTTTAACATCAAGCTGGACCACTACCCCATCTAAATTTGCTCTATACTCCTTTGGTCAAGTTAATATGGAAACAAAATTATTCAGGGTAATATCTATCACAAGAGCAAATGACATGAGGCGTAAAATTACTGCTCTTGAATATTATCCTGATGTTTACGATGATGAAGTAGAAATACCTGAATTTACAAATATCTCTGATTTAGACCCTGTTATTGGATTTTCAGCAACAGAAAACCTGAAGTTCGGGGCAGATGGAACAGTCAAAAACATCGTAAGCCTTACTTGGCGTGGAACTGCTATTAAATGGTATGTATATATATCAAGCACATCCGACACAGGTCCCTGGACTCTATTAGGCATTGCTTATAATCCTTTTTATGAAGTAGAGAATCTAATTCCTGGTAAGACTTATTATTTTACAGTAAACAATAAACCCAACCCCTATGAATATACCCCTGTTGCCATTGAGTATACAGGGCAAGCATATACGCCAACAGCACCATCAAATTTATCTGCATCTTTGAGCGGGCAATTTATTGTTTTAGATTGGACTGCAAATGAAGATGTGGTAACCGCAGGATATAATATTTATCTTAACAATGAATTACTTGCCTATAATTATACTTCTAATAAATATATCTATAAGGCTAATCTTACAGCAGGCACATATGATTTTAAAGTAACTGCTTTAAATAGCAATCTTGAGGAGAGTGATTATTCAGAAACTGCTTCTGTAAATATATCTGTTCCAGCAACACCATCACCATCGCAATCAATATCTGGCGAAATAGTAACTATCTCTTGGTCTAATTGCCAGACATCATTACCAATTGTTTGCTATACTGTCAATGGTGTCAATATTGGTGATGTCTTGAGACACCAAGTAAGAATTTCATGGACTGGAACAGAAACATTCTATGTTAAAGCCTACGACATAGCAGGGAATGAAAGCGGGACAGGTAGCGTTGATGTAATTATAACGGCAGTTCCTACGCCCACAGGCTTAACTGCAACAGGTAGTATTCATCAAATAACACTAACTGCTACTGTAACAATACCTGAAGGTGGGGTGCTTGAGGTGTGGTCTGCAACAGTCAATAATCGTGCAAATGCTGTTAAGTTAGCAGATGCTACAGGCACAACATTTGTCCATACAGGATTATCTCTTATTGACA
>Ga0209506_1003958_pt1 | contig 11492 bp, 24 predicted proteins | sample AD_JPNHG2_MetaG_FD_184409 | JGI IMG/M metagenome (GOLD analysis project Ga0209506, IMG submission 184409) | Active sludge microbial communities of municipal wastewater-treating anaerobic digesters from Japan - AD_JPNHG2_MetaG (SPAdes) (version 2) | ecosystem: Engineered > Bioreactor > Anaerobic...
TTCAAAATTGCAGAGAAGCGAATAAATGAAAATATATAAAATCACAGAAGCAAGCGAATATCTTGGGATGTCAATCAACACTCTCAAGACGCTTGCCAACAACGGAAAGATAAAATCTTTCAAGACGACTGGTAAGCATAGGCGTTTCCGTCAAGATGATTTAGATGCTTATATGGGAGTTGAGGAAGAGAAGCAAGAAAATTTGACTGTGATTTATGCCCGATGCTCAACAGTCAAGCAGAAAGAGAATCTTGAACGGCAGAAAGATAGGTTGAGAAAATATGCTGAATCCAAAGGCTACAAGTATATGATGATTGATGAGATTGCCAGTGGGATAAACGAGAAACGAAACGGCATACACAAGTTAATTAAGATGTGCTTTGAAGGTAAAGTTGAGCGAGTGCTGATTGAATATAAAGATAGACTTGCCCGATTTGGTTATGAGTATCTTGATGCTATTTTCAAGAATCTTGAAATCACGGTTGAAGTCGTTGAGACAAAAGAAAAGAAATATGAAGAAGAATTAGCAGAGGATATTATGAAAATTCTCACCTGTTATTCTGCCCGTTTTTACGGAAGAAGAGGCGGAAGAAAAAAGAAAAATACGACTGAAAATGAATCTAACGAATCTAATGGAATTTGAAAAGGAGCTTGCCGGAAAGTAGGCCGGGCCGCGCATGGTACACGCGGGAAAGGAAACAAGCAATGGAATATCGCTGGACGAAGCGTGATATGTTTGAGTTTCAGCGCGACTATCCAGGCGCGTATGCGTTTTTGTTGCGCAGATCCCTCCTGAACGAATACAGACATTTAGCGACCAATTCCCTTATTCTCTCACAGGCTCAACTGAAACGAAAGGCGGAACTCGAGGAATTGTGCGGTTTCACGTGGGATGACGTAACGAAAGCAAATGTTGACGATATGTTTTTTGATTGGAGGGACGAATGAAAAAAATCGAAGCATTAATCATTATTGGTCTGGCCATCGTCGGCCTGTACTACATGACGGCCCTTGCCACAGCGTATCATGACGCCGTCATGGCATACTATGACCTGCGCCACGCGCAGATCGTAAGATCTCTCAGGTAACGATAGGAGACACAGGGTCTGTAGACGATACCGGCCCTTATTTTGTGCGCTGCCCTATCGTCTGCCATATGGCGACAGGATTAGTGCGCGTCCAGGCGCGCTAGTGCGCTTGGTGCAATTATCATATTGCGCGCATATCGCGCATGGAGATAGATGCACGATATATCGGCATAGACCGCACCCTACGATATTATGCAGGCGCGGATCAAGGAACCCGGAAGACCACAGGACCGGTTTTCGCCCGGCGCGAAGCATTAGGGCCTACCAATGGTGCCTATGTGGCGCGCGCGCACGGAAATCTTCCTCGCGGGCGTGCGACACGCGGCACGGACAAACGGCACGGACAAACGGCAATTCCAATTTAGCGTCCACTTTTCGGCAATTCCAATTCGCCCTTCGCTACCAAGTCCAAAATTTCGGATTTCGCGTCACGATAACCAGCCCAATATGCAGCGTCTCGATATGCGTCAAGGGCGCGCTGAAATTCCTCCCAGGTCACGACATCGGAATTTAGGTCCATCATACTTCCTCCTGCGAGGCCATATATTGGCCGTCCTGGCAAAAATCGTCTGTTGCCCCGTACCCTCTATCGCCCGAAACGTATTCTTTTCCTCCGGCGCCACCAGCGTCATGTCCTAGGTCAAAGTCCGGGTATTCCTGCGCGTCCGTTTAACCCGATTTTCGCGGTACGGCATCCACGGGTGCAATGCACAGTCTGGCATCTTGCAATCGACGCGCCCGTCTGCATAGTATCCCATGCAATCGTAGCATTTGGCAAGTATAGCCTGCCTCTGTGTAGTACGATTTCCGTCCAAGTGCCTTAAGAGGTGTTGTTTCCCGGTTGCCGCCGGTGCCTGCTCAACCACTTCTCGTCTGTTTCTCATCGTCAAACACTCCCGCTGTATAAAGTAATCAGGTCTTCGTAGTCCTTTATGGCCAACTTCTCCGCATTCTTTGAGAGCCATTCCAAGCTATCGTAATCGCTTCCAATCTGGCCCATCCAAAATCTATGGAATTCGCTCTGGTGCTCTTGGGCATACCGGTGGCATGACGGGCAGAGGCTAGCCAGATTGGCAAGCATGTACCAGGTAATCTCGCGGCTCGACCCCCGGGGGAAGACATGGTGGCACTCCAATCCCAACTTCGTGCAGCCGTCACGCTTCCACCGGCACATACCCTTGTCCCTGATCTTAGCTGCCCTGACCGCCAGATTCATCAGCCTCTTCCTCAACTCCCTTCTTCCGTTTCCCGCAGTTCCGGCAGACGTAGATTGTCTTTTCGATCCACTCGACGCAATCGCAGACTTCTTTCCCCGTGATTTCGTCGATCCGTTTCTTGAGGTCCGTGTAACTGAGCGCGGCAGCTTCGCGCAGCCATTCCTCCTTTGCTTCATCAGTCGCCCCTTTCGCAACTTTCAGCAGTAATTTCAATGAACTAGATGGAATCGAGGCGTATTCGCAATGCACATCCCACCCGTCATCGCCATCATGTCCGTCTATCTGATACAATAGTAAGTTCCTGAATTCCTTGTAAATCTGAATTCCTGCCAATAAGCTGGACCGCTTGAGTCTCAGGTGCTCCCACAGGACATTCTTCCAATCGTCCGGCAAAGCCCCCTTTACGACCTCTGCATCACGATACTGAAGCAACTCCGTCTTGAGTGACCACTTCGCCATGTTTCCGCTTCGCCGCGACATCCTGTGCAATATGAGTCCTACGTCCTCCATTGTGCCTCCCTATCTTCTTTCGCTGTGCCCATCTCTTGAGATAACCGCAATACGCCGTAATCTTTCCGTTTTCTTCCCAGCAGGGCAGTCTCTCGTGCTGCATCAAGAATTCTGTTTGCTTGATACTGACGCCGATAAATTCAGATATTGCCTTAATTCCAGCCACGGTGGGCATACGCTTCGGCTTGTACTTGCTTATTTTCGTTGTCGGTTCCCATTCGATATGCGAATTGCCGAACATTTCAATCGCCGCCTCCAGCAGATTTGCCTCAGTAAACGGCACCCTGAAAACGCATGAAAAATAATAAGGATTGCTCACCATGTACCTTACCCAGTTCGCCAAGATACCTCTATCCAACGATCCATTCACTCCCCGTACCTCCTGTCCGGCACATCGTCCAAATCGTCAAAGTCGTCGTAATACCGCTTAGCCCGCTCGTCGTAGGTCAGCCTGATTCTGCCGATAGTTCCCATCTCACGGTTTTTCTTGAGGTACAGCACGCCTCCCGGTATGTTTTTCTTCTTCTCTTTCGCCTTCGTCACCTCCTCCTCTGTCGGTCGCCAATGCACGATCACGTTGTGCGCCAGGTCTGTGATATGCCCCGATCCACGAATATCAACTACCCCCGGCAACTCGTTGTCCTTCGCCGCCTTCCTTGGGTGCGCGACCAGGTGAACGTGCGCCCTGTACTGTTTGGCAAAGCTTACAAGCCTGTCCGTAAACTCTCCCTCTTCCTGCAACTCGTTAATCCTAGGCAACTTAATCCGCATGAGAGAATCGACGATGTAGTGCTTGCAATCATATCTTCTCGCCGCATACTCAAAGATCTCAAACAGATCGTCCGGCCCTATGGATTCGTGCGTGTTTACGATGTATACCTTCCCTTGCAGCCTCCTCAGCCCATCCCGCACCTGTTTCTCCGTAAGGTCTGGCGTGCCATACATCTGGATCAGCGCCCATCTCATATATCGCGGGGCCGGTAGTTCCAAGGAAGCGATGCAGACCTGTATCCCTTTCTCGGCCATGTCTATCATGTGCTGGTTCAGTATTGTTGATTTGCCCGCCCCGGTACGCCCAGTCCAGACCGTCAATTCCTCCTCTCTCCATCCTCCCAATAAATCGTCCAGCTTCTTCCAGATCGTCGGTACGCCCGACATACGGCTGTCGCTACAGCACAGTTCCACAACATCATTTTCGACCACACAGACATCAATGAGCATGGCCGGGCGGTACTCCCTGGCTTGCGCCATACACTCTGACATCTGCTCGACGGTCATTCCCTTAAGCAGGCACTCGTTGACGTCCTTGTGCGGCAGCAGGACATCCTTGCATCGCCACGCGCCAAGCTTCTTGGATAATTCTATAGCCGCCTTTCTCCCAGCATCGTCTGCGTCCATGAGCAGATAAATTTCTCTGAATCGCTCAAGCCATTCCCATTCAGTGTCGATCCATCGAAAATCTGCAACCCCGTTGCATACCGACACGACGCCGTCGTCGAACCCCATCTGGTACAGGGCCATCGCATCGTATTCTCCCTCACAGACATACAACACGTTGCCTTTGACCAAGTCGCGACCGAACAGGCACGGCTCCGCGTCCTTCTCTGCCCACATCTTCTTTTCGCGTATTGACCTGTACTTGACATTCACAAGCTCGCCGTCCTTGCGGTACGGCAGACGGATGATACCTTCGCTGCCGGTCACCCCGTATCGGTTGGCTGTGGCTGCGGATATACCCCTTCCCTCCAAGTATTTCCTCTCCTCTTCCCCGAGATTGCCAAGTTCCACCTGTGGCCTCACATAGCGAGGCTTGGCTGTAGAGATGAACGGGTTGTGGTAGGTTCTCTGCGGCTCGTCACCTAGTCTGCGCTGGAAATCAGCAAAAGAACCCTTTAATCCGCAGGAATTCTCATGAAAACATCTGTAAGCACCAGAAACAACATTGATTGAGAATTTCTTCTCACGGTCTGAGCAAAACGGGCAATTCATGATCGCCTCGCTGCCCCGGAGAACAAATGAGAACCCGCGCTTGTGAAGATATTCCTGCACCCCGATCATTCCCAGTGCTCCTTCTGCTGTGTGTACGATTTTTGGGTATCGAAGTTCCACATTTCGTGCTTCAGCCACCGTTCGGGGTCTTTCCACTGCGGTCGGAACTCACCGTTGGCTGTGTCTCTCCATTCAACCTGTCTGTTTATTGCTTCGATTATCTCTTCTATCGGAGGACGCTTGCCGTTCAATTTATTCCATTCCTTGAACGCAGCTTTCTTGCTTCCACTCTTCGGATACACATCCCAAAAAGCGAGAAAATCGGTAGTGTATTCTTTATCTATATCTTTATCTTTTATCTTCTTCTTATTCTGTACGGAATTTTTTCGGAAGGATTCCGGAATGATTCCGGAATTTTTTTCTGAATATCGCAGCTTCTTTATTGTGCTTTCGTCCATTAACTCCTTGAATTTAGGAATGAATATCGAAACCGTGTCTCCATTAATCTCAATGTCCCATTTGTAAATTTTTGATAGAATTTTTTTAAGTTTTGACCGAGAAATGAGCAATTTATGACGAAAAAATGACAACTTTTCGATCAATTTCCAGTCATTTTCTGGTCGAAATTCCCTCGCATATATCTCAAGAATTCCGAAAAACACAAGATAACCGTCTGCTTTAAATTCTTCCATTAGTGAGAAAATGAACGGATCGTCGAGACTGTCAGAGATATGCTTGAACCACTTCATAGACAACTCCTCCAGACGCAAGAAACCCGATTGGTGTCCACAGAACAGGCAAGGCCAATTCTCCAATCGGGTTTCAATACGTCTGTTTTAGTTGTCATTTACCTTGCCTACACATAGTTCTATGGACGCGAGAATAATACCATAAAAACATACCTTGTGCAAGCATTATTTTCATTTTTCTTGAAATTTTTTCGGTTAGAAGTTCGAGATTGATGCTCATTTGATGCTCATTTGATGCTCATTTTGATGCTCATTCGGATTGTCTTTGTGGTTTAAAGCCATCGTAATTATTACTAATTCTATTATTTTTTGTTGCTCAATTTGATGTTCATTTTCAATGCACGATTAAAACAAATAATTCCCAGACAGCAAAAACCCCAAGAGGCCAATAGGAGATGCGTAGCACCACCACTCCTGGGGTTCTTATCTGTCTGGTTTGTAGTTGCCATAGTGATGTCCCAGTGTGTTGTTGAACCACGGTTAAGCCATGGTTGAACAGCGGTTGAACCACGGTTAAGCCACGGATTCAACTCATTTTCGCAGCCAGGAAGAAGCCGAGAATCACGCCAAGGAGTGCTCCCCAGAATCCGGCAACAAGGAACCCGATCAGCCCGATAATCGTCGGCAGGGGAAGAATAATGATGAAAATAATCGTCGTAATAATCGAGATGACCTCTATCATTTTCCTCTCCTTTTCTCGATCCTCTTCATTTTCCTGTTCAAGACGGCAGGCCAATGCAAAGGACACATTTCGTCGATCCAGTACATTGGGTTGCCGAACTCGTCAAGATACCCGCAGCCTTTGCCGTGTCCGTTGTCGAGCACGGAACAGGTGCAGCCCTTAAGGATCGCTTCTCTGCTCCCCGGTGCGTCCATGCCATGCCTCCCAATCCCTGAGCCTGATCATCACAATGTCGTTACTGTGTTGCTTTCCAAAAATATGGACGATGGCGATCGGGGTCTTTCCCGGCTGTGCGTTGCGTTCCGCCTGCTCAAGGAATGCCTCGCCGGCGAATTTTTTCCGTGACTTGACCTCGATCGAGAAAGGTCCGCAGTCTATGTCGTCTTTACCCATCAGCCCTACCCTTCTGCCTCCTAATCTGCTTGCTAATGCTTTTTCGCATCTCTTGCCCATGCGCCGGTTATGGTTCGGGTTCATCTTGTCTCCATATTGTTAATTTCTTGGGCGCAAAAGACCGCTAAACAATAAAAGGAAAAAATCTGGGAAAATGGACATAATTTTATTCCCGTCTCTGTTTAATTTTTGGAAGACGGTTACTATCTTCCATTTCTGATATTTGTCCCGACCTGATTAGGGCGCACATCACCAGCACAGCGATAGACACTGCAATAATCCCGACGCAGCACAGGAATATCATCATATCAGCAAATCCTTCTCGTCTAGATTGAGGACTTTTGCGATCCGAGAAACCTTGCGGAGGCTAGTCTGGGGCCTGAGATAGTAATACGCGGATGTGCGCTTTAGCCCCATCCTCCTTGCCATCTCGTCCTTACTCAGGCCCAGCCGGGCCATCTCACTTTCCACCTTTTTGACGTTTAGTCTCAGCATATACACCACCTGCTTTTTGCTGCATGTAACCATAAAATTTTTACCCTGTCAAGAATTTTCGTTATTTTTTTTGTTGGCGTGGGTTAAGTGTGCGTAATCACTAGCGAATAAATTTAGTAAATTTTTCTTGACATTATTCCGATGATATAGTAGGCATAATCATCGGCCCTCATCATCTACATCTGGATCATTCGGGAATCGGTGATCTGGTAAGAAGCAAGGAAACGCGCAATGATGCGAGGGGGCAATTTAATTGGGCCGCTCATCCCCTCTGGGCGGCCCCGGAAAGGAGACTCACATGAAGGGCGAGAAGATTGACATGGTGGATTACGCAACGAGGCTGTGTACTGGCAAGGGGGAGGTGACAAAAGATGAGCACGCTGCTCTGCGGGAAATCAAGGTCGTGCCGTATGTTATGCCGTCCCTCGACGAGATGGTGGAGGCGAAGGATAAGGTCAGTAACTTGACCATCCTGCGTACCATCCGCCACAATGTCGAACAATGGCGAGACGGCGCAAGGAGCATGATCGGGAAAAACAATACTCTCGACGATGAGATGTATTGGGCTGGTCGTTCCAATGCGTATAGCAAGGTGCTTGAATTCCTGGACGATATGGAAAAGGGACTGAAATGAAGACGGCGTTGCTTGCTATTATGTGTGGATTGTTGTTGGCACCTATGCTGTGGATTATGCTCATTGCCCTCCAGATCATTGCGGAGGCATTGGGATGAGAACGGCATTTGGTGTTATCATCAACATCATGGCAGCGATTCTTTTCTTAGCAATGCTGCTTATCCCCGCCGCACACTATGTGACGGCGAACCTCCCGAGGTGACAACATGAAGCAGATTGAAAGAAATTGGGGACACGACCAGTGGGCGGAAGACTGGGAGAAATTCGTCAAGGCCGAGGGGGTGAAGTGATGCACACTGAAAAAGATGCCTGCAAGCTGTGGTGTCCGATGGTGCGGTTCACGCCTATCATTAATAGCGGAATAATCATACCCGGAGACAGGAAGAGAACTGAGGACGGGAAGATTGATGATTCCTGCATCGCCTCTCAGTGCGTGATGTGGCAATGGCTGGACGATGAAGAGCGCATGGAAGAAAGGCGTGGCTTTTGCGGGTTAGCGAGGAGGTAGCCATGAGGATCAGCGCCTACCTGTCCAACTCTGAGATCGCCCTCGCCGCCCTGTGCGGGCTGCTGCTGGCCCCGGCGCTGTGGGTGCTCCTGATCATGCTGCAGATAATCGTGGAGGCGATCGGATGAAGATCATCAAGGTCAAGTCATGCGTCAATTTAAACGGCAGTGAAATCGAGCCCATCACGCTGATGTGGAACGGCCAGGCCGTTTCTTTGCCGGGCACCTACGAGCTGGTGCCCGACGAAATGGTGAAGCACCTGCACAAGCGCGTCATGGCAATCGCGCTGCACGAGCGCAAGCGGATACCGTTCTGCGGGAAATTGGTCGGGCAGGCGCGCAACGGGAACGGCAAGGGGTCCGTCTGGCTCATCGAGGACGACCGGGGGCAGTTAATCAAATCGCAAAAGCCGATGGTAGTGGAGGGAGTATGAACCTGAAATTTTGGGACAGGAAGGCCCGCCTGGTCGCCGCCCTTGCCCGTCTCACGGACGACGAGGCGCGGGAGGTGGTGCGGAAGGCGAGGCCGGGGTGGACGCTGTCAATCATCGGGAAGAGGGCGCGAAAGGGTGCCCTTGACGATTACGCGAAGGCAATGATTGCAGAAGCAGAGAAGGAGGTGGAGAGCAATGCAGAATGAAGTAGCGATCCGTGATAGTTACGGCGTGGTCAATTTCGAGGAATCGGCCATGAACGTGGAATCGGTCACGCGTCAGGTCGCCATCATCCAGAACGTTATGAAAAGCGTGATGAAGCAGGATGAGCACTATGGCACGATCCCCGGCACGAACAAGCCTAGCCTTCTGAAACCGGGAGCCGAAAAGCTCAACCTCGTTTTCCGGCTTCGTCCCGAGTACCAGATCACGAAAACCGAACTGTATAACGGGCATCGTGAGTACGAGGTCGTCTGTACCCTGTATCACATCCCCACGGGGCAGAGCGTCGGGCAGGGCGTCGGGTCGGCAACGACGATGGAGGGCAAGTACCGATTCCGGGGCGGCGAGAAGAAAGACACGGGCAAGCCGGTCCCGAAGGACTACTGGAACCTGAAAAAGACCGACCCCGCGAAGGCGAAAGAACTGATCGGTGGGGACGGTTTCGGAACGGCGAAGTTCGACGGCGAGTGGCGGATCTGTGAACTGGGAGAAAAGATCGAGCATGACAATCCCGCCGACTATTACAACACGGTCCTTAAAATGGCGAAGAAACGCGCCCACGTTGACGCCATCCTGACGGCAACCGCCGCCTCAGACATCTTTACCCAGGACACGGAGGACATGACGGAAGTGATCCCCGGAGCAGCAGAGGCCAAGAAGGAATCCAAGCCGCCCTTGCAGGAACCACAGAAGAAGAGCGGCAACGGGGAGAAGAAAGCGGAACCGACGCCGACCGGAGAGAAGGTGACGGCCATCATCGAAAACGTCACGGCGAAGGAAGGCGAAAAGAACGGCAAGAAGTACAAGCTCTACACGATTACCGGGGAAGGCGTGGACTACAAGACATTTGACCGAACTTTCGCGGAAAGAGCATGGGAGGCCAAGAGCGCAAACATTCATGCCATCATCACGTTCACAAAATCGAAGTGGGGCAATGACATTGTCAACCTCGACCTGGATGTGCCCGATATGGGAATGGAGGAAGCACAGTGATCCGCGTCACCGCCCTATTGGCCGAGGCTGGCCTGATCGACCGGACGTGGTTCAGCGACGAAGGAGCCACGCGGGGTCGCTACGTCCATCAGGCTTGCCACTACTACGACATGGGCGAGTTGGACGAGGACTCGCTCGATCCGGTTCTTATCCCCTACGTCGAGGGGTGGAAGAAGTTCACGGCCGATACTCAGGTGACGATCCTGAGAGCCGAGGAGCGGATTGTCAATGAGCGGCTAGGGATCACCGGAACTCCTGACCGGGTAGTTGAGTGGCCGGGCGTCGGGTACGCCGTTATCGACATTAAGAGCGGGAGCCTGTCCGACTGGACGGCAATTCAACTCGCTGCGTATAAGCTCCTGCTTACTGATGCCGTAAAGGATGATGATTGGCCCCGGGTGCTCAAGCGTTTCGCCGTGAACCTGCCCGGCGACGGCACCTATAAGGTGAAGGAATACAAGGATCGGGCCGACGAGGGGATCTTCCTTGCGGCCCTGAGCATCCACAACTGGAAGAAAAATCATGGAGGGAGAGGATAATGGAAGCATCCCGCGTTCTAACCCCCGAGGTTCAGGAAGTGACGACGACGGCCCTTGCGGTGCCTGACCAGGCCCGCGCCATCGTCGTGACCGATAACGCATCCTACGCCGCCGCTGCCGAATTGCTCATCACCATCAAGGGGATTCGGCGCAAGATCGAGGACACGTTCAAGCCCATCAAGCAGAAGATGGACGCAGCCAAAAAGGAAGTGCTCGCCCAGGAGCGGGCGGCAGACGCCCCGCTGCGGCAGGCTGAGGACTACCTCAAGCCCCAACTGGCAAAGTGGGACGCCGAACAGGAACGCATCCGGCGCGAGGAAGAAGCACGGCTCCGCGAAGAGGCCCGGAAGCGCGAGGAAGAGGCCCGCCTCCAGGCCGCCCTCGAGGCCGAGAAGAACGGCCAGAAGGACGAGGCCGACGAGATCATTTCCGCCCCGGCCTACGTCCCGCCCGTGGTGCTCCCGAAGGCCACCCCGAAGGTGCAGGGAATCAGCTACCGGGACAACTGGAAATTCCGAATCACGGACCCCAACAAGATCCCCAGGGAGTACATGGTGCCAGATGAAAAAGCAATCGGCGTTATCGTTGGAAGGCTCAAGGAGCGGTGCAACATCCCCGGAATCGAGGTCTACTGCGAGAAGGTTGTCGCCGCAGGAAGACGCTGACCTTCCCCCCGGCTTCATTACCTGCCTACACCCTGCCGGGACGTGGGCGATAGTGAGGCCGGAGATGTGTCGGCGGTGCAAGAAAGATTGTGAGGTGAAACGTGCGAGAGATCAAATTTAGAGCAAAAGTTGAAAACGAGGACGGAATTATCGAACTTAAAATAGTCAGTAGGTTGACAATGTTCAGTGGCGGCGGCGTGGTGGGAACACGCATGACTGAAGGGCATCGGTCAGGCTGGAGAAGTAGTTGGATGCAGTTCACCCACTAGAGTGGTGACGCCACTGCAACCCGCAAAAGGCGCGGGGTCCAGCGAAACAAGGCAAGCCGGTTCAAATCCGGCCCGCCACTAATTTAGAGAGGACCTCGATTTCTAC
>Ga0209506_1003964_pt1 | contig 11485 bp, 15 predicted proteins | sample AD_JPNHG2_MetaG_FD_184409 | JGI IMG/M metagenome (GOLD analysis project Ga0209506, IMG submission 184409) | Active sludge microbial communities of municipal wastewater-treating anaerobic digesters from Japan - AD_JPNHG2_MetaG (SPAdes) (version 2) | ecosystem: Engineered > Bioreactor > Anaerobic...
CCCGAAAAGCGACGGGCCGTCCCGATGTCCCGGACCCGAATCTCGGGCGGGCCGCCGTTGAGCGTCCCCACGAGGTCCGGGATGGTCTCCTTTTCCGCGGTGCCGGCCACGAGGCGCACGTTGGGCAGCGCCTGGAGACGATCCGGCGCCACCTGGGCGTAGCAGCCCGTCACGATGACTTGGGCCCGGGGGTTTCGACGGGCCGCCCGGCGGATGAGCTGCCGCGACTGATAGTCCGTCCGTGCCGTGACCGTGCAGGTGTTGACGATGCAGACGTCGGCCTCGTCATCGAAGCCAACCAGGGTGTGACCCCTCTCGCGGAGGCGCTCCGCGATCCCCGCCGACTCGCACTGGTTGACCTTGCAGCCCAGCGTCACCAGGGCGACTCTCCTGGGCCTTTCATCCGGGGCGTGCCCGCCGCGGACCTGCTTCCCGAGGTTCTGATCCATGATCCATCCCGCGCAGACCGCCTGCGTCAGCCCGCGACCCGGCGCCGAAAACGCAGGGATTTCCCCTGTCGGCACGTTTCTTGAAGTTGCAATCTAGAACGCGGTCGATGCTTTGTCAAGGCGCAATAATTAGTGGATATCACGACGGAATCGTGCTATTCATCTCAAAACCGAACCAGGGGGGATCGTGATGGATGCCATTGCCGGGTTCATGTCCGAGAATGGGGTCATCGTCCTTCTCATCATCCTTGCCGCCGTCGGCCTGTTCTGGCTGCTCAGCCGCTTCTTCAAACTCACGCTTGTCGTCGCCGTCGTCGTCCTGGCCCTGCTCGCCTTTCAGCACTTCAGCCCGTCGGGGGACCTGAAAACGAAGTTCAGGGGCGTCATGGACCAGATCACGGCCAAGGCGGGGGATATCAAGGAGAACATGAAGGACTTCTTTTCGGACAAGAAGAGCAAGATGCAGAAGCACATGCATGAGGCCCTGCAGGACGGCGACAAGAAGAACGCGGGCGCGGGGAATAAAAAATGACCCGTGAAGGACCCCGCCCCCCCTTTCGCAAGGGGGAGGCGAACGGGGATTCCCCGGGCTCGAGGGTCATGACCGGTGTCCCGGGGCCCGTTCAGAACAGGTCGATCGACATCGCCCTTGCAGGGCACGCGGTGACGCAGAATTCGCACCCGTTGCAGCGCTCGGGGTCGAAGATCACCTTCGAGGTCTCGGGGTCCATGTGCAGGGCCTCGGTGGGGCAGAAGGCAATGCAGGCCCCGCAGTGAACGCACCTGTCGGTGTTCTGGGTCACGCTTTTCGAAAGGGGTTCCACGCGGAGCCCCTTTTCTTTCATGAAACGGATGCCGGCGTCGAAATTCTCCTTCGTGCCGCTGAGTTCGAGGACCATCACGCCTTCTCGGCGCGGGAAGATCCTGGCCTTGAGGATGTTGAAGTCCAGGTCGTACTTCTTCGCGAGATGGCACGCGATCGGCTGATCGACGTTTTCGGCGCTGTATCGGATGATCACTTTCCGGGTGACGGTGGCGGTCATGGGTCCTTCCTGCCTGTTGGGCCAACCCTAAGGGATCCCCCGGGATTTGTCAAGGAGCTTCTCCCGCGTCCGGTGCCCGGCCGGGTCCGAGAAGCGCCTCCCAGTCCATGAGGGGAAAGGTGACGTGCAGCGAGTGGTCGTCGTCGACCAGGCGGTAGTCGAGGTTTTCGAAAACCCTCTCGGCGATGGCTTTCACCGCGGCCGGCGGCACGACGTCGTCGTTCTTCCCGTGAAAGAGCGAAACGGGGATTTTGATCCTCCTGCCGAGGAAGCGGGAGAAGTCCGGGACGTGCAGGGCCGGAGCCAGCAGGATGACCTTCCGCACCCGGGCTTCGTTCTCGCAGGCGTAGATGGCGGCCATCAGGCCGCCGTAGCTCGAACCCACGAGGACGAGGTCCTGACGGCCCGCCAGCAGGCCGTTGAGCTTCGCCATGCGCTGCTCCAGCGCACTGCCGTAGTCCTCGATGATCATGTCCGGCCAGCGTTCCCGGAAGAAGACCCCCTTCGTCCCCCGGCTGCTGCTCTCGAGACCGTGAATGAAGACGCGAGTCATCTCTCACCCCCTGGCATGGGCTGGACTCTTATAACCGCTCAGACGGAATTTCGCAACAGGGAGCAGCGATGAGCGGGGTGACGGGCTCTCCCTGCTGCGGGACACCCGGCACGTGGGACATTCTCGGGGTCGAAACGCCGTCGCTGCTCATTGCTTTGCCCGCTGCGTTATGCTAAACAATCGCTTTCCGGAGGTGCTTATGGCGCTGGTGATCCCGTTCAGGGCCGTGCGGCCGCAAAGGCGATTCGCCCGTGACGTGGCCTCGTTTCCCTACGACGTCCTCGACAGGGAGGAGGGGCGGGCGATCATCCGGGACAACCCGCTGAATTTCCTGCGCGTGGAAAAATCCGAGATCGATGTCCCGGAAGAAATCCCGGATGACGACCCCCGGGTCTTCGAGAAGGCCCGCGAGAACCTGCGGCATTTCATGCGGGAGGGCGTCCTGCACCAGGAGGACCGCCCCTGTTTCTACGTCTACAGGCAGAAGGACGCCGCGAGGCAGCAGGTGGGGATCGTGGGTTGCGTCAGCGTGGCCGAGTACGAAGCGGGACGGATCAGGAAGCACGAGCTGACGCGGGTGGACAAGGAAAACGAGCGGGTGAGCCACATCGACACGGCAGGCGCCCAGACAGGCCTCGTCTTTCTGCTGTATCGAGCCAGGCAGGAGATCGACCGGATCGTCGCCGGGATCGTGCAGGGCCCCCCCGAGTACGATTTCTCGACGCCCGACGGCGTGACCCACACGGCGTGGGTCGTCGGCGACGACGAGACCCTCGGGGCGCTGCAAAGGGAATTTTCGAAGGTGGAGTGCCTGTACATCGCCGACGGGCATCACCGGGCGGCCTCGGCCGCCACGGTCGCCCGGCTGAGGCGGGAACGGAATCCGGCGCACACCGGCAGGGAGGAATACAACTTTTTCGTCGCGACCCTCTTCCCCCACGAGCAGCTGAAGATCCTGGATTACAACCGGGCCGTGAAGGACCTGCGGGGGCTGAGCGTGGAGGGCTTCATGGAAAAGGTTCGGGAGAAGTTCGTCCTTACGCCGGGCTTCAGGGAGCGAGCCCCCTCCGCTGCCCATCAGTTCGGCATGTACCTCGGCGGGCAGTGGTACCGGCTCGAGGCGAAGCCGGAGCTCTACGAGCAGGCCGATCTCATCGGGAAACTGGACGTGTCGATCCTCCAGGACCATCTCCTCGGACCGATCCTGGGGATCCGGGACCCGCGCACCGACGAGCGGATCAAGTTCATCGGCGGCATCCGCGGCATGGACGAACTGGAGCGGATGGTGGATCAGCGGGGCTACGCCGTCGCGTTTTCGATGTGCCCGCCGGGGATATCGGAGCTCATCGCCATCGCCGATGCGGGGATGATCATGCCCCCGAAATCCACCTGGTTCGAGCCGAAGCTCCGAAGCGGGCTGTTCGTGCACCTGATCGACTGATATCGACGGGACGGAGCGGCAAGCAGCAAGGCACAACGCAGAGGCAGGATCTCCCCCCGCGGAGGGCCTTGCCGCGTCAGCGCCGCTGCTTGTCGCAGGCCATCGAGGCGTCCGTGAAGGCAGGGCAGGGTGTTATGCCGGACGATCCGCTGATTCACGAAGATGAAACCGTGGAGTCCCTCTGCGGCGGGCGCCTGAGGGTCATCCAGAAGAAGCGGGGGTACCGGTACACGATCGATTCCGTCCTGCTGGCCGGATTCGTGGAACCGAAAGAGACGGATCGCGTCCTCGAACTCGGCGCCGGCAGTGCCGTGATCAGCCTCCTGCTGGCGCACCGCCACCGCGGACTGCGGGTCACGGCCGTGGAGCTCCAGGCCGGCCTCGCGGAGATGGCCAGGCGCAGCGTCTCCCTCAACGGCCTCGACGGCAGGGTGACGATCCTGCAGGGGGACCTCCGGAAGGCCGACGCGTTCCTGGAGGCGCAGGCCTGGGATGCGGCGGTCTTCAACCCCCCCTACCGGAAGATGGGCACGGGGCGGGTCAACCCCGGGGAGGAGAAGGCCCTTTCGAGGCACGAGATCGCCGGTTCCGCGGCCGACTTCCTCCGGGCCGCTTCCCGGGCGCTGAGGCCCGGCGGACGGGCCTGTCTGGTCTACCCCTGCTCGCGCATGGTGGAGGTCCTCCACGGCATGCGTTCTCTGAGGCTGGAACCGAAGCGGTTCCGCATGGTTCATGCAAAACCGGGATCGAGGGGCGATTTCGTCCTCGTGGAGGGCCTGAAGGGGGGCGGCGAGGAGTTGAGCGTCCTTCCGCCGCTGTTCATCTACGGGGAGCAGGGCGGCTACTCCGGGGAGATGGAAACCCTCCTCAGGTCGATTGCCGCCCCCGCAGAATAGACCGGATCATCGTTTCCCGGAGGATTGCCTTCAGTTCGGGGTCTGCGACACCGGCGAGCGTCCCTTCGATGTACTTCCGTTCGTCCGCCTTCAGGGCGGCGGCATCGGGCGGCACGACCTTCGCGGGGGGCTTGACGGGCCGGTCCTCGACATCGCCGATGAAGAACCGGATCTGCGAGACCGCCGCATCGCCGAGGGTCCCGTTGAGCTTTTCGATGATGTCCTGCTTCATGAACTGCAGCTCGTGCATCCACACGGACGACGAGACGCGCACGTACAGCACGTCCTCCCGCAGCCTGTCGGGCTGGGCCTTCGCTGCGATCTGGGGCCCCACGGCCCTGTTCCACGCGTCGATCAGGCGACGGTCCTGCATGGGAAGATGAATGGACTTCTTCCGCAGGGTCTCCGGGAGAATGTCCCCGAGAAGACTCGGTGCCGATGACTTCCTTCGCCGTCTCATGCCCGAACCATGGCACAGGCCGTGGCGGGAGTCAAGAAGGGCGGCTGCGGGGTACAGGAGGTCCTCCATCTCGCCTCCTGATGGGGAAAGAGGGGAGGCCGACGGCTGGAATCCATAAAAACGGAGGTCCATCCATGAATCTGAGCACGCTGGTTGAACAGGTCAAGAAGCACCCCGAGTTTCACAGGGCGGGGATGATCCTCTGCCACAACGGGGTCGTTCGGGCCACATCGCGGGACGGCAGGCCCGTCTCCGAGGTGACCGTCCGTGCGGACCGAAAACGCCTCGAGGCCGTCCTTGCCGAGATCAAGGCCATGCCGGGGATCATCGAGGTTTTGGCCCACGTCAACGAGGGGACCCTCAAGGTGGGCCAGGACGTGATGGTTGTCGTCGTGGCCGGCGATTTCCGGGAAAACGTGTTCAACGCCACCTTCGCGGCCGTGAACCGGATCAAGGCGGAGGTCACGTCCAAGACAGAAAGATAATGGCTCAGGGCATACGGCTTGAGGCCAGGGCAGAGAAGGCCGTGCCGTTCGCCTTGTGCCCCGGGCCTTGAGCCGGTTTCACGAGGTGCGCATGAACCCCGTTGTCGTCAAGGCGAACGTCGTCGTCTTCATCGCGAGCTTCTGCACGCTGGTCATCGAGCTGGTGGCGGGGCGGATCATGGCCCCCTACGTGGGCGTTTCCCTCTACACCTGGACGAGCATCATCGGGGTCGTCCTGGCGGGGATCAGCATCGGCGCCTGGGGATCGCCACCTGCGTGGTCGTGGCAAGCCCCCGGAAGCGGGACATGGAAGATTTCGTGCGGGTGACCGCCGGAAGGGCCGGCGGGAAGATGACCGCCCATCTCGTCCCCCAGGGGACGCTGCAGGAGATCCTCCGGGAGCGCCCCTCGGTGATCCTCACGGACGACGACGTCCCCGTGGACAACCTGACGGCGCCCATCTTCGAGGCGCGGTACGGGTACAAGAGAAAATAGGATCAAGCCACAGGCAACAGGCAAGGACAGGGGTGAGGCGGAAGGAAGCCGGCAGGCGGCAAGACCCGATCGTTGCCTTCGGGCCCTGAATGGTGTAGAGAGAATACAGGCGCTGAGGATTTCGGAAACCGTCACGACGGGGTGCAGCCATGGATGAGCGAGAGCGCCGGAAACTGATCGCGAAACTCAAGACCGTCAGGACGTCCGAGGAGCGTGACCGGATCCTGTGGTACCTGGCGGGACAGGACAAGGCGGCCCGGGGAGCGGCCCGGACGCCCGTGCCGACGGGGACGGGAAGGCCGGCAACGGAAGCTGCGGAGGGCAAGACCCAGGCCGGTCCGCCCACGGGAAAGCTGGGCGGTGTCGGTTCCATCACGGCGCTGCTGTTTCTGTTCTACGGCCTGGTCTCGATCGTCACCGCCGTGATGAAGATCATGCAGGGCCAGATGGAGGGCGACGAGATCAAGCAGCTCGTCATGGGCGGCGCGTTCCTCGTGATCGGCGTCTTCATCTACCTCAAGGCGAAACGGGCCCAGCGAAAGGCCGCCGAGGAGGCTTGAACGGGCCCGGAGGGGCCGCGGAGCCGGTTGGCGCCCTCATGCCCCCCGACCGCTATTTCAGCCTGAAGTCGACGCGGCTCCTCTTGACGTCCTTCTTGTCTTCGGGCTGGAGCGTCCTGGGCTCGACGACGAACACCCTGCCCGCATCGAACGACCCCTCACTCCGGATGGCATCGGCCACCGTCTCGGCCCGCTTCGTGGCCAGCAGTCGCAGGTCGTCGTCCTTGACCACGATGTGGGTCATCATGAGCTTCTCCATCTCCTCGTTGGGAAGGCTCTTCTCCAGGCCGATCAGGTTCCTCGGCTTGGGAAACTTCTCGGCACCGTAGGCTCTCTTCAGGTACCGATCGTATTCCTGGGGCTCTATGGTGATCGCGTCGACGGACTCCACCTTCTCGCCCTTCCGGATCAGGTCGTTCATTTTCTGCGCCTTCAGCTTCCTCTCGAACTGATGGCGGATGAGCCCTTCGCGATCCCTCTCGAGGTCCACGCCGCCCACGATGTCGAGCCTCAGGGCGGGCTTGGCCTTCAGGGCCTTCACCAGCGTCTCCACTTTCTTCAGGTTCGGTTCGGTGATGACGGCGGAGCCCGCGTCGAACTCGATGTAGCTCAGCTCCTCCCCGCCGCCGAAGAGGGAGCCCAGCAGGGCAAACGGCGCTGTGGCCACCTTGGTGAGCAGGTTGACGATCACCTGCAGGACGAGGCGCCAGACGCTGAATTCCGGGTCGTCGATGCGGCCCGTCACGGGGATGTCGAGGTTGATCTTGCCGTCGGCATCGCGCAGGAGCGTGACGGCCAGGCCGACGGGAAGCTTCGTGGCCTGGGGGCTTTCCACGCGGTCCCCCAGGGTGAGCTGGTCGATGACCACCCTGTTCTCTGCGTCGAGCTTCATGCCCGAGATCAGGTACTTCAGGTCGAAGGAGAGCGAGCCCTTCTCGATCTTGTATCCCGCGTAGGTACCGGAATAGGGCGTCAGGGGGCTCAGGTTGAAGTCCCGCAGCGAGGCCTTGAGATCCACGAAGAGATTGTCTTTGAAGGGGTGGACCTTGCCCGTGATCTCCATGGGGATCTGGCGTCCGATCTTGCCGCGGATGTCCACCTCGGCCGGCTTGGTCGTGATCGAGGTCACCCCGGTCACGCGTCCCGTGAGTTCCGTGAGCGTCGACGAAAAGTTGGGCTTGATCTTTCGGTCGTCGAACACGAGGGTCCCGTTCTGCAGGGAAATGCGGTTGATCTCGATGTTCTTCGCGAGGATGTCGCCGAGGTATTCCTTCTTTTCGCCGGATTCGGCCTCTTCCTTTTTCCCCGGTTTCGCGGCTTCCGCCTCTTCGGCTTCCTCCCCCTCGGCCGTCTCGGGTTTTGCCACGTTCTTCACGTTCAGGGTGCCGTCCTCGTTGACAATGATCCGTGCGAAGAAATCGGCGATCGCGATATCCTTGATCCGCACGAACAGGGGGTTATAGCCGGCGGAGACGCTGTTGATGAACAGCGACTTGAATTTGACGAAATCGTCCCCATTGACCTTGTCCACCGTTGCGACGCGGCCCAGGAGGAGATTCCCCTCGTATTTGACCGTCACGTCCTTGTCCGGGGGCCTGCCGGCCGAAAGGGTTCCCTTGGCGGAGATGTCGCCGTCGGTGAAGTTCACGCGGAATTTGTCGGTGAAGTATTCCTGGAAAGGCCGGATTCGTATCCTCTTGAGATCGACCTCGAGGCCGGCGAACAGGGGGTTCAGGCCGATGAGGCCGCTGACGGCAGCGGAGCCCCTTCCTTTGTTGAGGTCCATCGAGAGCATCAGCTTGCCCCGGCTGTCCTTCAGGGTGGAGATCTGTTCCCCCTTGATCGAGAGATCCTGGATCAGGGAGCTGACCGGTTCCGCAGGCACGTCGTCGCGATAGGCGATCCGGCCCCCCTTGAGCTCGAACTCGTCCAGGATCAGCGTCGGGATGGGCTCCTGCCCGGCCGGGGCGGCGGGTCTTGCCGCGGCGGCAGGCCGTGCGCCTTCCTTCTCCATCAGGGTCAGGAGGTTGATCGTCCCGTTCTTGTCCCTGCGGACGTTCAGATCGGGGGAGTCCAGGGCGATCTTCGCGAAGTGAAACCTCGACTGGAGCGGCTCGAGGGCCGTCATGACCACGTCGAGCCTTTTGAACCGGGCCACGGGACTCTTTTCCCGGTCCTGCAGCGAGAAGTCCTTCAGCGACACGTTGCCGGCAAGGCTGACGGAAGGCGTCCGGGCCGGTCCCATGGAAAAGGTGATCGTGGATTGCACGTCGAGTTTCCCGGCGGGGATCGTGACATTCAGCCCGTGCGGCAGGTACGCCATGTAGAAGGGCAGATCGAGGTCCTCGATGAGGATGTTGAAGAAGGTCTCCCGCGTGTCCTTGAAGATCTTCGTCTTCCCCTCGAGGATGTAGGGGTCGCCGTTGATCACCGCTGCAAACCTCGGCTGGACGTAGGAATCGACATACTCGGGGATGTTCGAAATGAACGGGATGCCCAGCTGAATCTCGCGGACCTCGTGCATCGTCTTGAAGGGCCGGTCATCGAATTCGACACGGCCGTTCTCGATGACGATGTTGCTCACCGAGAACTGCAACGGCTCTTTCTTCTCGTCCTTCGGCTCCTCCTTCTGCAGCAGCGCGAGAAGGTCCGAGAAGTTGTAGGTGTTGTCCGGATTCCGGACGAGGTGGATGTAGGGCTGCCTGACGGCCAGTTCCTCGATGATGGGCGACCGTTTGAAGATGGACCGGATGTCGAGATTCACGACGAGCTCGCCGAGGGAGACAAACGTCTTGTCGCCCGGGGGCTCCTTGATCTCGAGGCCCTTCAGCGTCAGCGTGAGCGTGAAGGGATTCAGGCCCACGTCCGAGACGATCACCTTGCGGCGGAGCTGCTGCGACAAATTGTCCAGCAGATAGGATTTCACGAAGGGGGGCACGACGAAGAACCCGATGGCGGTGAAGAGGAAGAGGACGACGGCCGCGCCTATCACCCATTTCTTGAATCGGCCCATCTTGCACTCCGTTTGCGAAGGGTTGCGGGTACGGTTTTATGGACGTTGAAGCCGGAAATGGCGAGTGTCGAGATCGACGTTTCGTCGAAACCAATTTCGCACAGTCGATCCTTTTTTTCAATAGACAAAGCGGCGGCCGCGGCCCGTGCCGGGAGGGAGGCAGAGGCCATCTGCGTGCAGCCGAATCGTTCGCGGCGCGCTCCCGAGATGACACGGTCCGCGAGGTGCCCGAAAAGCCGCCAGGGGAGCGGCTTCGGGGGGAGCACAACGATGCGATGCCCGGGCGCCTCGAGGGACACGGAGCCGGGAGGGTCTTTCGCACGGGGGCGGCAAATGCAGAAAGTGCTTGAAATGCGGAAAAAAACCGGCTAGAAAAAACTCACTCCTGATGCGGGAACCGCGAGAACGACGAAACACAACAACCAAGGAGGAGAGCGAGATGGCAAAAGCGAAGAAGGGTGATCTGTTCACGTGCGACGTGTGCGGTCTGGTCGTCGCCGTTGACGAGAGCTGCGACTGTGCCGTCGGGGAACTGATCTGCTGCGACGTGCCGATGGAAAAGGGCAAGGCAGCCGCTGCAAGGGCCAAGAAAGCCGCCAAGCCCGCCAAGAAGGCGAAGAAACCCGCCAAGGCGAAGACGGTGAAGGCCGCCCCGAAGAAGAAAGCCAAGGCTGCCAAACCCAAGGCGAAGGCGAAGCCCAAGGCAAAGGCGAAGAAAAAGTAGGGTGTCGAGGCGACGGCGCCACAGGGCCTGCCGGTCCCGATTCCGCGGCGGGATCGGACCCGGGCGGATTCCCGATCGAGTGCAGACAAAGAACCCCGCTCCGCGACGGAGCGGGGTTTTCTGTCTGCGCCCGCAGGGCCTGAGCGGCGTTCAAAATCGTTGACGGATGACCCAAGATCCTCTATTTTACGAACAACACGAAACCGGAAAAGGAGACCCGCCATGGCAAGCAAGAAACTGTTGGAACTGTTGAACAAGGGAATCGCCCGGGAGATCCAGGTGTCGGTCCAGTACATGTGGCAGCACGTCCAGTGGTCCGGGATCCCCCATTACGCCATCAAGGACGAACTGAAGAAGATCGCCGTCGCGGAGATGAAGCATGCCGAGGCCATCGCCGAGCGGTTGTTCTACCTGGGCGGCGTCCCGACGACGAAGCCGGACCCGATCTTCGTCGGCACGACCCTGAAGGAGATGCTGACCAAGGACCTCAAGGACGAGGAGGGGGCCGTGAAGCTCTACAAGCAGACCATCGAGGTTGCCGAGAAGGAAGGCGACGTCACGACGGCGCAGCTCTTCAAGAAGATCCTCGCCGACGAGGAGGAGCATCACGATTTCTTCCAGGGTGTCCTCGAGGGCCTGAAGTAGCGCACCCGGTGAATCGGGACGATTCAGAGCGAAAGCCCACGATGCCGTGGGCTTTTCTTTTGGGGTGCGCCGGCGCGGTGTTGTTTGGCATGCAAAATAATCCTTGACAGGTTTTATTTGGCATGCCAAACATAAGTCGAAAATCGGAAGGGCGGAAGGGATGAAGGGCGGAAGAAACGGGAGGCAGAAGGGTTCCATGCCGAAGGACGATCGGCTGATCTATCTCGTCTTCTCCGCGCAGCACAAGCTGCGCACGCACCTGAAAGACCGGATGGCCGAGTCCGGCGTCACCATCACGCCGGCGCAATCGGGGATCCTCTTCCTGCTGAAGAAGAAGGACGGCCAGACCATGTCGGAGCTCTCCTCGCAGCTCTCCCTGGACAACTCGACCCTCACGGGGCTCGTCGACCGGCTCGAGCGGTCGGGCTTTGTCAAGCGCAACGCGGGCACGGCGGACCGCCGCGCCTCCCATGTCTTCATCACCGACCGCGGCGGCGAGGAGATCGAGCGGGCACGGGTCGTGATCCGGCGGGTCAACGATCGGATCCGGGAGGGCTTCACGGAGGGCGAGATCGAGGCGTTCAAGAAAATCCTGCGGTCGTTTTTCGAGCGGTTCGGCGCCTAGCCGAACGGGGAGGCTGCGATGGCCGTGCCGAAGGATCATGGGGGGCTGCGGCGGCAGGTGTTGTCCCTGGCGCGTCGGGATGCCGCGCTGTGCGGA
>Ga0209506_1003976_pt1 | contig 11463 bp, 9 predicted proteins | sample AD_JPNHG2_MetaG_FD_184409 | JGI IMG/M metagenome (GOLD analysis project Ga0209506, IMG submission 184409) | Active sludge microbial communities of municipal wastewater-treating anaerobic digesters from Japan - AD_JPNHG2_MetaG (SPAdes) (version 2) | ecosystem: Engineered > Bioreactor > Anaerobic >...
CGAAATCGAAACCGTGCTGGTCTTGAGCGGAGTCACCGCCCGGGAAGACCTCGGCAAATACGCCTACCGGCCACATCACGTCCTGCCCGAAGTCGGCGCCATCGTGCCCGGCTGATCCGGAACAATTCCGGCTCCGCCCCCATTCCCCCCTGGCCTGCATAGCTCCCGGGGTTTTACCGGCGAAAGCCGCTCAACATTCAATAGCCATGCCGCTGACTCCATCCCCCCGAAAATTCGAGGAAGCAGCGGCCCAAGCAGTCGAGCTTGCCCAAGCAGTAGCTCCAGCAGACCCTTTATTTAACAATTTCAACGGCATAGCCGCCGAACCTCGCCCCTTTCGCCAGTAAAATCAATGGTTTAACTATAAAGAGAGATAGAATAGAGGCAGAACTCTTCCAACTTCCGCGTACCCCGCAAATACCTCGCATTCACCCTGCTCCTGCGCCGTGTACAAGGGGTGTACAACGGATGCTCACCGGAAAAACATGAGATTTTAGCTGGTACACCCGATGAGCATCCCTTGTACACCCCTTGTACACGACGTAGAAGCAGGGAAAAATCGAGGTATCTGAATGAAAGCGCGCCCAGAACGGAATAATTTGGATACCACCCCGATTTCACCCCTCCTCGCAATCGTAAACCGATGATTTTACAGCCGAAAACCAACGTGGATTCGACAGTTATATCGTGGAAATCGCCAACAAAAAGGCCTAAGAAGGCTACGACCTGAGCGGCCATACCTACCCAAATTCCGATAAAATGACGCCAAACCGTTGTATTTTCCAACTAAACCGCTACAGTTTAGAATACCATTAACGTTAACGTTCCCTCAAACTGCGCGCCGAAAGTCAAAAATTACCCAAAATATGCCGCCCCGGCGCGCGGGCCTCCGGCCCGCTTTCAATGTTCTACAATCAGCAGCGGGACTACACTCTGTAATCCAGCGAATTGTTCTTCCACACAACCTCCAAATCCAACCCGGATGCAAAAATAGCCAAGACAGCCAATGCTGAGAGGCAAATCCGCCACACTTTGTTGATAGGACGTTAAAAGCGGGCCAGAGGCCCGCGCGCCGACGGGTTGCCCTTCCCCACAACCCTCAAATCCCACCGACTGCAAAAATAGCCAGGACTGCCAGTGCTGAGAGGCAAACCTCCACGCTTTGTTAATAGACCGCTAAAAGCGGGCCAGAGGCCCGCGCGCCGGCGGATTGCCTTTGCAGCGCATGCTTCCGGCGGGCGTTGTCAATCAGGATACGGCGTATTGCTTCGGCGACGGCAGCGAAAAAATGGGCGCGGTTCTGGTAAGTTTGTATGCCCCGGGCCACTCACGCGCAGCCACGCCTCATGCACCAATGCGATCGGCTGGAGGGTCTGGCCGGCAGTTCGCGCGCCATCTTCGCTGCCGCGAGCTTGCGCAGCTCCGTATAGACCCGCGGCAGTAATTGCGTGGCCGCTTGCGGATCGTCCCGTTGGGCCGCCTCCAGCACCCGGGCAATGTCAGCCATGCCCGGATCCTCACAGCAAGTACTTGGGATCGTAATTCACACCGTGCCTGGCCAGGAGTGCTTTCAACTCCTCCTTAAAGCTCCGCTTCCGATGATGCTCCTCCTGGCGCTCAATGTACCGGCTCACCGTCTCCCGCAAACTCGCGCTCACCGTGAAAAGCGAATACCCCTCCTGCCATTCAAATGCGCGCTCGTGCCGCGCTGCCGCCCAGACCGAAGTCGCCTTCTTGAGTTCGCGCACGAAGTCGGAAAGGCAATGCGTGGGCTTCAGCCCGATCAGCGCGTGGACATGGTCTTGGACGCCGCCGACCTTCAACGGCACGCCCTCCAGTCCGCGCACGGTGCCGCCCAGATATTCGTGAAGGCGCGGACGCCACTCCGGCCGAATGAACGGCCGGCGTTCCTTGGTGGAGCAGACCCAGTGATAATGCAGGCTATGGTAAGTGGAACCCATATCCGGACACTACTCACCCCGCGTTCCCAGGCAAGCGATTTCAGCCCGCAGGGCTGACAGACGGTAGCCGGTGGTCGGTTCGGGCTACAGGGACCGACCACCGGACCCCGATCGCACGAAATCCGCGCACCCCAAAGGGGTGCCAGAACTCTTCGACCAAACCCACATTGAACAAAACCATCGCCCGGCCCATTGGAGGCTCCGTCATTACCGGACGCGGGCTCATCCGCATCCGGCACGCTGGCACCCCTCAGGGGTGCATCCCTCCTCGCGCCGCCGCTTCCCGGAGGTCGCCCCCCCCCTCTCCCCGCGACCTCCGGCTATCGTCTGCCAACCCTCCGGGTTGAACTCCGATCGCCTGCTTCTTCTCCGATGCCTCGCGCCTCAATCGCCTCACCCCGCGTTCCCAGGCAAGCGATTTCAGCCCGCAGGGCTGACAGACGGTAGCCGGTGGTCGGTTCGGGCAACAGGAACCGACCACCGGACCCCGATCGCACGAAATCCGCGCACCCCAAAGGGGTGCCAGAACTCTTCAACCAAACCCACATTGAGCAAAATCATCGCCCGGCCCATTGGAGGCTCCGTCATTACCGGACGCGGGCTCATTCGCACCCGGCACGCTGGCACCCCTCTGGGGTGCATCCCTCCTCGCCCGCCGCTTCCCGGAGGTCGCCCCCCTCTCCCCCGCGACCTCCGGCTATCGTCTGCCAACCCTCCGGGTTGAACTCCGATCGCCTGCTTCTTCTCCGATGCCTCGCGCCTCAATCGCCTCGCCCCGCGTTCCCAGGCAAGCAGTTTCAGCCCGCAGGGCTGACAGAGGGTAGCCGGTGGTCGGTTCGGGCAACAGGGACCGACCACCGGACCCCGGTCGCACGAAACCCGCGCACCCCAAAGGGGTGCCAGAACTCTTCGACCAGCCCCACATTGAGCAAAACCATCGCCTGGTCCATTGGAGGCTCCGTCGTTACCGGACGCGGGCTCATCCGCACCCGGCACGCTGGCACCCCTCTGGGGTGCATCCCACTCGAGCCGCCGCTTCCCGGAGGTCGCCCCCCCTCTCCCCCGCGACCTCCGGCTATCGTCTGCCAACCCTTCGGGTTGAACTCCCATATTATCCCGCTGAAAGGGTTGTTAAGGGTGGAGGGGATGTCCCTGCCCGCGCCGTTGGACACCCATCCTGTTCCGTGGCGTCCTCTCGGCGCTCAGGAGAGGCCGCGGAAACTTACGGGGGTAATGTGTGCATAAAGAATTTGCGGCCCAGGCTTGCTCTTAATACGTTCGCCGCATGCCGGGTGAAACCCAAAAACTAATTCTACCTCACCGGCGCGGCGCTTCGCGGCTGCGGGCGCGCCCCAGGCAACCTTTTATTCACAGCTAATGAAAGACGCGTCCCAGGCCGTCTGCCAGGCGGCGGGGTTGTCGCGGGCCTGGTACGAAGCGCCCGTGGCGGAGTTTCGACGCCACGAGCCGGACTTTATAATTGGGCGACTGACGCGCAATAATTGTCCCCTTGAAAGGGTTGGTTTAGTGGAGCAAGCCCTTTGGATGCCAGCCGTCAGCGGCAACGGCTTTTAACGGCTGGCGCCCGGCGAAAACCGCCTTTCAACTGCCTGCCGTTTATGCCATTAATCGGTTATGAGGAAGACGAACCGGCAAGGATAGTTGCGAATGCGGGATCGGCTGACAAAAGCGCGGCGCAGTTGGAATATGAGCCGCATCCGGGGGAAGGATACGACGCCTGAGCGGGTTGTCCGGTCGGCGCTTCACCGCCTGGGCTACCGATTCCGGCTGCACAGCCGGAAATTGCCCGGGCGCCCGGATATTGTTCTGCCCCGGCACCGCTTGGCCGTGTTTGTGCATGGCTGCTTCTGGCATCGGCACCGGGGTTGCCGAAATTGCACCACCCCAACCAACAACCGGCGGTTCTGGGTGGCCAAACTTGAAGGCAACGCCGCCCGCGACCGGATGCACATGCGAACCCTCCGAAAACTGGGCTGGCGCGTGGTCGTCGTCTGGGAGTGCGAAACTGAAAAAAAGGGGTTTGCTCAACAGTTGAAGAGGCGCATTGCCAAGTCAACGGGCAACCGGCCTCCTCTGGGAAGGGGACAGGGCGTGGCGCAGCGGTCTGGCTTGCGGCAGGTCAGCCCTGGGCGGCGATCGCAAACATCTCAACCAGGGCACGAATCTTCCTGAGTCCGAGTCCGGGACGCAGACTTAGTTGATCCCAAGTCAAAACTGCGTAGGAAGAAACCAGTTCACGGCGACGGTTGCGAACCCACTCACGGCCTGTGCGAATTTCGAGTTCTCCGAGGGTTCGAGGGTCGCCCAGGAATTGGTGGCGAAGCTGTTCCCAAGCGGCGGAAAGGGCTTCTACTTCGGTTTGCGGTGTGATGAAGGCCACTTGCGCAAGTTCGTCCTGCCAAGCGTTATTGAGGGCAATGTCTTTCCTGCGAAAGGCTTCCCAACATTCTGCCTTCTTGGAGGCCTCGCCAATGTTCCCTTGTTGGCGGTTGAGGTGTTCCCAAGCCTCTTTACAGACCGCTTTTAGAGCCTCGCAGAGCGCTTGCGACAGTCGCTGTTCTGACCAGAGCCGATTGAGGTCGATGCGGCGCCCGGATTTTTCGGCAAGCCACGCTACGGCGTAGGCGACACTGTTGGCTCGGTAGCCCTCCAACTCATGGGTATCGAACAACTTCTCCGCGGTCCGCCAGAGGATGGCCTTGGCCACCGTGTGGCGGAAATAGTCGAGGTTGACTTTCGGCTCACCGTCGTCTTCCATGCGTTCTGCGAAGCGGACGAAGTTCTTTTCCGCACCGAGGCAGACCAGGTGGGGAAGCCCCATCCAGGCGTGTTCGTACTTTGCGAGGTCGGTCTTGGTGAATTTCTGATTCGGCGGGTTTTGCATCTCCCAGTCACGGCGCCGCGCAGGCGTGCCCTGGCGCGCCTTATCGTCCAGGTAGGAGCCGCGGGCGCGCTCGTAGTACCAATGGGTCCGGACCTGGAGGCCGGCGATGGCAGGTGCGGTCACATCTCGCGACTGCGTTTCCAGGTCGCGGTGAAAGGTTCCGTTGGCTGCCAAGTCGGCCGCGTTCACTTTGTTCTGGCTGTTGGCGTATCTGGCGATGAGCGGCACCAGTTCACCAATGCGATCCGGTTCCCTCAGGAGGGTGAGCTTGACTTGCACTACCACATCCGAGATGTCCAACCGCTCCCTCATCGCCGCATGGTAGATGCTGGCGGTGGTCTGGCCGCCGTTGACAATCTGGAAATCGCGAACCCAGGCGAGACCCGTCTGGCCGTCATTCCGCTGTTGCAGGCGAACTTCGGCGGCAGTGCAACACAGGCCATTGTTATAAGCGAGAAAGCGATGAGGGGTCTCGCGCAACGTCTGCTGCAGGCCTTTATTGACTTTGCCCTTTACCTGCAGGAACGCCCTTACGTTCCGCTCCAGGAGCCGCTGGCCGTATTCACCGTAAATGCGCGACAGGACTCGGCCGGGCATGAATGCAAGGTAGGTCTGATATTCATTGGTGTTATTGACGCCGGCGAGACAGGGGATCGCGCCGCCGAATTTATTTTCAAAATCAAGGTCGATGACTTTACGCTCTCCAACTCGCAACTGGCTCAGTTTCTTGAGGTCCCAAAGAACATAGCGAAGCTCCAAGCCATCGATTCCTTCCTCTTCGATGTTCTCGGCTCGTGCCACCCCGTTCGTGAGGAAAAACAGGCGGACAGTAGTGAGAGTATCCCTGGCTTCGTGGATTTGGCGTGCGACGTTGAATACGTCACGGCGATCGTTAACTTGAGTGTGAAAGCCCTGGAGCGCGCGACGAAGGAAGCCCCGCAGGAGACTAAAATGGCGGCGCGTCTCGGGGATTCCGACGGTTGAGACCGTGTCGTTCGCCTGGTACAGGGCGACGAATAGATCGAGTGTCGCGGCATCGCCGGACAGAGCCCAGGCATTCAGCTTGGCTGCGGGCCAGCGGCCGCGGCTTACTGCACGGAAGTTGACGATTTCGGCGCCGTTGACCTCATTGTATTCGGCCAACTGTTCGAGAACCCACTCCGTGAACCCGCGTTCCAGTTCGTCGGTGTGTGCGTCGTCGGCGCACCGACGGCGGACTTCCTCTCGAACATCCTGCGCAAATTGTTCAAGTGGGGTTAGTGGCTCTTGTCGTTGTTCTGGCATGTTGTATCTCCGGCTTTACTGGTTGTGATCAGAGGAGGCCGCTGCGGCCTCCAGGAGTTGGAGAAGGCGGCTGCGCTTGTGGCTGCTCAGCCCTTGTGCCTTCAGCTTCTTCCAGGGAAGTTTTGCGTAGCTGGCGACTTTTTCCCGGCGGCGTGATTGGTCCCAGTCCAATCCCGTCACCGCCTCCAGGTCGCCGATTGCACGGGTGTCCCTGGCGAATACCTTGCGGACTTTGTCCCAACGAGATTGTTCGGACTGGTCCCGGCCCTCGGGCGGGGTGGAGTCGCCGTTCTCATGCTTCGGCGCCGTCCCTCTACCTTTTGGCCTCCGGTCCGGAAGGCGGCTCAACTGCTGGAGTTTTCCTGCGACTCTCTCCCTCACGGGGGCATGCTTATCGGGCTTCCAGTCCCGAGCCTGCTTCAGGAAGTTCTCGTCGCCAAGGTCCGTATAGATCAGGTCTTCGTCCATGCGGATGCGGGCGAGGAGTGGAAATCGAACGGCCTGGCCGCTAATGATGCCCTGTCCAGGTCCGAAGCCGGGCAGCATCCGGGCGTCCTGCTCGCTCAGGTTTTCCATGATTTGTTTCACGAAGTTCTGATCGCGCGGATTCACCAGGCGCAGGATGAGGAAGGAGTTGCACTGGGATAGGATCGTTTCATCCACGCGGCTGGGGCGCTGGCTGATCAGGACGAGCCCAGTGCCGAACTTGCGGCCTTCCGTGATAAGTTTGCGGATTGTTTCCAGGGAAGGCACGTCGGATGCGCCTTCACGTGAGGAGGGGATGAACGTGTGGGCCTCCTCGATGACCGCGAGGAATGGCGGGATGCGGTTCGAAAGGTTGGCGCGGTGCTCGTAGATCGCCTCCAGCAGAATGGAGGCTATGGTCGTTTGAGTCAGGTGGTCGTAGCCGCCAAGGTAGAGGATGGAAATCGTCCTGGGGGAGATGATGGCTTCGGGACGACCCTGGGGATCCGGCATTTGCTCGAATTCCAAATGGCGCAGACGCTGACGCATTCGTTCGTTTGTGAGTTCCATTCGTTCAAGGCGACTTTCCACAACGCCGAGTTGACGGCGGCATACTGAGAGCGTGGGCAGTTTGCGCCTGTCAGACACCCGGTTGGTTTTGCATGCGATGGTCTTCCTAAGGCGTTTGATGTATAGCAGGACCGACTCTCCCTCCTCGGGATCAACCTCCGAGAGGCACTCGGAAAGGACCTCCCGCTGTGGTTCGGTTAGTCCCTCGGTCATCTTGTTGATGAGAATCTCGACGATATGCCGATTCTGCTCGGTCATGGCAATGTGGGGGTATAAGAGGCGGACGGTCGAGCCTTGGAATAGTTCGCGCTTCTGCCACAGGCCGAGATAATCACCGTGGGGGTCGAGGATGAGGAGGGGATAGCCCAAATCAATTAACTCACGCAGGATTCGGCGGGCCGCGACGGTTTTGCCTCCCCCCGTCATAGCCAGGATTGCCATGTGCCGGGCCACAACCCGATCCACGGAAATAGAAATGTCAACGTCCTGACGGGCGATGAGTGTGCCGATACGCATCGGGGTGTGACCCGGGATGCCGCCCGCCAGCAATTCCTTGATGGCTTTCGCCGGGGGATACAGGACCTCTGCTGCCGGTTGGACCGGGTACGTGAGCGGGTAGAGGTTCTTGAAGTTACCGTCGGCGGCGGTGCAACCAAGGATCAGGACGCCAGCTTCGAGTTGATCGCGGCTGTTGGAGAGTATGGTGTCTTGGAGCGAAAGGCCTTCGTTAGACAGTTCCTGCGCGGCCTCGTAGGGAAAGAACGGGTTGAAGCGGTTGATGGTGACGACCCGGCCCCACACGTAAATGGATTGCTTGCCTTGACGCGCCTCGTCCGGGACCTCCATTTGGACTGCGACCAAGTCGCCAACCCGTGATTTGAAGCTCTTGAGGATAAATGAGAACTCACTTGTCGTTGCATTGCCGACGACGGTGCCGATGGGGGTCCAATTGTTGTTTTCGGTCATGTTTCCTTTCGTGTTAGCCTTTGAAATCCGGACGGAATAGCCAGTCGCGTTTTGTGCCGCAAAGCATTCGCTTTGCGGCTTCGATGATCCTGGGGTTGCCGTTGTCTATGGCGTTTTTCAGGAGTTGAACTGCCATGGTGGAATTGATGGGGCGGCTCATCCAGTTGGGAACTTTGGCGAACTTGTCTACGATGTCCAGGCCGGCCGGGAAGGCGTAATTGGGCATGAGGCGGCAGGCATGAATGACCAGGCGGATGCAGGTTTCATAGCCGGCGGGCGGCGAGTCGAAGAATTCGACGCGAAGCGGCTGGACAAAGTGGCCGACCCCGACGTAGGTGACTTTGGGCAGGGGATACAGGCCGATAACATCAAAGGAGTATTGAGGGCGCTTCGACTCAACATTGCGATCAACGGCAACGGGGGTGATGTATTCGCCTTCATTGAGAATTGCATGGAAAAGCAATGAGTCGGGGATGCGGAAGTCACGAATGCGGCGCACTGCCGCCTCGAGATCGGTAGCGCCAGGGGAAACCGGGAGTTTTTTGAGGTCCTGCAGGAGGGTGGTGCTGACCAGCATTGATGCTGAGGCACGCTCGACGACGGAGGCGACATTGGCGCCGGAACGGGCGAGGGCCTCCAGCATATAGAGATAAACGCATACGAAAGTGGCTTCACGGCCCTTGCGGTTGCGTTCTTGCGGTGGCAGGAGAATGTCGATGCCCCGCTGTGAGAAAGCGGGGAAGTGCTGATCGGCGTAGGCTGAGACCGGATTGACCAACGCGCCGTGGAGGAAGAGGAATTCCGGCTTTGGATGGCGCTCAAGACACTGCACCGCCGCGGAGGTTTCGAGGCAGAATCGGGCAGCGTCGCGTAATTTGGAGGGGTCCTCGAACAGGTCATCGAAGATGCCCTTCGAGCTGCTGGTATCGAACAACTCGGCTACAAGCTGCTTCTCCATGTTGAAGGTCTCGCGGTCCTCGCCGGCGTTGCCCGGGGTTACGGTGTAGCTGCCGACGCGAACGGCAATGGGTTCGGTGCCAAGACTGGTAACGTTTGCCATGCCGCCGTCAACGAAGCTAATGGGCTTGCCGGCGACTTCCGCCCACATCCTTCGGTGGTCAATTTCGACGGCGTGGATCAATCCTGCGTTCTCCAGCATGTCGCGGATCGCGCCTGCCAGCCCCTCAAGCACCTGAAGAAATTCCTTCTGTGATGCGGAGGACTGGTTTAGGGAGAGTTTCACCATCTCGGCCAGGATATGCGGCTCGCGGAGACGTTCCTTGACCGTGAGCTTCTTGCGTCCGGTATTGAGGGGTGAGTCTGGCATCAGGCTTGTCCTCCATTCTTCAATCGGCGTGCCCCAGCCATCTGGGCATCCGAGCAATAAAACTCCTCCTCGCGGAGGAGGCCGCTGTCAAATCTGCGGAGTGCTTCTTTGGCAACGGGCACAAGTTTCACCGGCCAGCCGCTTTGGGCAAAGACCGGGGAGATAGCGTCCGGGGCAAGGCGGGCGACCAGTGGCATTTCAGTTTGCCCTGCAAGCTGACGTTTGCCGTTTTCAGCGGCACTGTCCGGATGGAGTCTGCTATGAATGAATCCGATTGAGAACCAGCCGCGCTTGAATTCGGAATCGGGCAACCTTCCAAGGGTATTATTACTGACGGCTTCCAATAAGGGCAGCAACCATGCCACCGCCTGACGTTCGTCGCGGGGGAGAGGTCGGAGTTTTGCTTTATGGACCGCGGCACGACGCGCGTCAGCCAGATAGCAACGAACAGCATGTCCCACCGCTTCGCCGAGGAGTGGTGGCACGGCGTTTCCGATCAGGCGAAACTGATGGGTGAATGCCACCGGGAACTCAAACCAGTCCGGAAAAGACTGGATTCGCGCGGCTTCGCGGGGGGTGAGCGAGCGAACCTGGGTTGGGTGTATAAACATGAGCCCGTCTTTGCTCATGTGGGCCACAATTGTGGAGCAAAGCCGGTTTCGGTGCTGCCGCGTATATCGATCCTTAAAATGCTCCTTGCTGTATGGCCATTCGAATTGGAGATGACGCTCCCGCATTGCGACGGCTGAACTTTCGCCTTCCCGGAGCCGTTGAAAATCACGCAGATCGCGGTCACTATGGAACCGGGCACAGTGGGCGGTCAGTTTCCTGGCACGATGAACCTGGAGAACGCTTTCTAAATAGCGCCCGGTGTAGCGGGCGAGGTGGAACCGCCGGCGCCGGAAGTCGTATCGGCGGTGTTCCTGCATATCACCGGCGGCAAGTGGGGGCAGGTCCCCAATAGCTTCCCAAAGGGTAACCGGCAGCGGCAGAACTGCCTCTGACTCATCCTCTGAAGCCGCGAACCAGGGGGGCATATACCGGCGGGTGGTGAAGATGGGGAGATCGAAGCGCGTGCCAATAATAAGCTGCCGAATGCGTTTCTGCGGGACGCCGTAGCGCCAGGCGTGGACTCGCTCCCCATGCACGCGATAGCCGAGCGCCCGCGCTTCCGCTTGCACTCGCGTAAAAAATTCACCGCCAGCGGCACTCTTGATGCCCTGGACGTTTTCCATGACGAAGACCTTCGGCTGATAGTAAGCCACGTAGCCGAGAAATTCCTGATAAAGTTCGCGCCGGGCGTCCGTAATGACGCGGGGGCCATGATTGGCACCGTCGCGGCGGCGGGCGGGCGAAAATCCCTGGCACGGAGGCCCTCCGATTATGAGGTCGACACGCGCGTTATGGATCAAGGCATCCAGGTGTTCCGGTTTAAACACGGTGAGGTCTTTTTCCAACACGTGAGCGATGTGGGGGAAGTTATGGCGATGAACCGCGATTGCCTGGGGATTGGAGTCGATCGCAGCGAGTGTATGAAGCCCGGCGCGCTCCATGCCAAGGGTAAACCCGCCGCATCCGCAGAAGAGATCAATAACGCTGAGCTTGGGATCCGTGGATGAGGAGAACCGCCAGGGCGGTGCGCCTTTGTGAAGCGGGAATTCGTCGGTCTTGCGACGGCTCATTGCTCGATTCCGCAGGTAAGCCGGGAGATGGTTGTGCGAAGCGCTTTGGCGAGCCGGGCCACATTTTTTATTCCCGGGTTGCGCAGGCCGCGTTCGATGCCGCTGATGTAGGTGGGGTCAAGGCCCGCCAGCCCGGCCAGCGTCTCTTGCGTCAGGCCCTGGGCTTCGCGCTGCGTGCGGACGGCGCGGCCCAGGGCTGACAGCAACGGATCTCGTTTTGGCATGTGCACCAGTCCACGCCAAAACCGGGCAAACGTCTATGGACTATCCGTCAAGTCAGACGGGGCGGCGCGCGGGTGGGGG
>Ga0209506_1003981_pt1 | contig 11458 bp, 19 predicted proteins | sample AD_JPNHG2_MetaG_FD_184409 | JGI IMG/M metagenome (GOLD analysis project Ga0209506, IMG submission 184409) | Active sludge microbial communities of municipal wastewater-treating anaerobic digesters from Japan - AD_JPNHG2_MetaG (SPAdes) (version 2) | ecosystem: Engineered > Bioreactor > Anaerobic...
CAAGGTGTTCAACAAGCTCGCACTCACTTGAGTCAAGGAACAGAAGGCCAGAAAGGAAGGGAAGTACCATGATCGCAACGCAAGAATTCATCCCCGATAAAGACTGCAAACACAGCATCCGCTTTGCCCCCAACAGCAATACCATCGTCAACGAACGCGAAACCACCGAAGACGACATCACATCGGGAATCTACATCGGTCGGGCCATGCTCGCGCGCCTGGGCGATCCCAAGAAGATCATCGTCAGCATCGAAGCCAAATAGGGTCTCATCACCCTCACTCCGAAGGGCCGCGTCCAGCGGCCCTTTTTGTTCCATCTGCCCGAAAACAGCTCTACTTGGGCTCCTGTGCGGCCCGCTGGCGGGCGATCTCGGTCTGGACCCTACGCCAGTACCCCTCCGTTTCGGCCTGCTGCGGTCCGTCCGGCCCACCGTTCCACGCACGCGCCCATTGCTCGGGGCCACCCGCCGGCCAGTAGTGCAGACAGTAGATCACGAACATCTCGACGCTCTTGCGGACGTCGCGGCGATCCGCCAGGGTGTACCGCTGCTGCTGCCCCACAATCCTGTTCACGTCCGCAACCATGATCGGGCGGATTTGCAGGATGCCGACCGCCCTGCCGCCGTCGCCGGTCGCGCACGGATCGCCACCGCTCTCGACCATCGCGACCGCCAACAGGGTCTTGACCAGGGCGTCAGCCTGGACATCTGTCAGACCGGCATTGCAAAGGGACATGAGAATCGCTACACTCACCATCGCTGGAACCTCCTACTAATCAGGTTTCGGCCACGGCCCCGGTGGTTGCCGCCACGCGGGGCCTCTCTCAAACCATTGCATCTATCGGCCATCGAGACAACCGGCTCCACAAGATTTCTCAAGGAAACTCAAGTCTACCACGCGAAGTCACGCATCTGGATTTCCTCGACTCGCGGCTGCCACGTGCGGGCCTTGCCACCACGGTTGACCAGGAGCTTGCGCCAGGAGATCAGCCATATCCGCCCCCCGGCCTGTAGCCAGTCGATCGCGCGGGACTCTGCCAGTATCTTCCGCCGGTGGTCGGCGTGGCCGGTCGGGCCGGTAGACTGCACGCCGATGATCCTGCCGCCCTCGACATCCAGGGCAATGATGTCGATGAACCCGAACAGGTCGTTCTTGCCGCCCGCCCAATCGTTGAACCGCTCCGCGATGTCCGCCACGAGGCCGTGTTGACGGAGCCACGCCAGGGTCCGCTGTGTGTAGGATTTCGTCATTTCTGCGTTTCGCCTCCCTGCGAATTGCCGACACGGCGTGTCGGGTTGGTGTTGGTGTGTGTCCCGTGTCCCGTGAAATTCCCTATTGTTTATTATATGCGCTCTTTTCCCCTTTTCTTTTACTATTTTCTATACTTTTTTTAAGCCATAGGACACATAGGACACATAGTACACAGGCTGTTTTTGCCCCTGCCAGTGCGGTTTTGGTGTCCCATGCGTGTCCTGTGTGTCTTATAAAACCCCTGTTTTCGCGTTAAGATACACAAGGTATGCTGTTTACTTAACACGCAATGTCACTCACTTTCTGCTCGAAAATCCGCGTTCTTGGTATCAAAAACGCATGTTAAAATGGGTCGGCGTCTACCTCTTTTGGGGTAGTTTCAGCCCTTTTCCCACCCCAAATGAGGCTCCGTGTCCCGTGTAGCTTCATCCTCATTGGACACAGGGTAGAGGCCGGAATACGTCCAAACGCGCTCGATGCGGTTGCCTAATTTGCGACGTATCATGTCGGGAAATAGCTTCGCTACTTCCTTGCCGAATGACCTTTCGTTGACGGGGCGAAAACCGTTATGCTGGCAATACTCCTTGTACGCGCCATATAGCTCCTTGACCGCGATTCCGTGGGCGTTGGGGCTCCAGGCGTAGTTCTCCGCCAGGAAGGCTCTGGCCGGGTCACAATCCCGTTTGTAGTCCTCGATTATGGCCGCGTAGTCGCTGGGCTCCATGAACCGGCCCATCGTGTTGAGGCTGCGCAGGCCCTTGATTGCCCAATTGAGGATACCCGGTAGCTCTGTGTTGGTGATCTGGTCTGCCAGATCGGGAATCTGTCGCTCCGGCGGGATCGTCACCTTGAACGGGATCAGGACGATCCGCCGCCACGTCCCGTCGGTTTTGTCGTTGAACCTGGGCAAGGCATTGGTGGAGATCATCACCTTGGTCTTGGGCTTGGTGGTTATGGAGCCCTTGTACTTGCGGTTGAAGGTCAATTCGATGTCGGCGCCTGTGAAGGCTTTGAGTTGGTTTTCGGCCTCCAATTCGACCAGGCCGGACGATTCGCTCGTGATGTTGGCTACCTTACCAAGGGTCTCCACCAGCGCGAAGTCCTTGCCAAACTGTATGAGGGGCACGTGAGAGCAGTTTGCCGGCCCGATCATGCGTTCGACCACCTGGAACACCACTCCCTTGCCGTTTGCCCCGTCTCCGACCGCCAGGAGAAACTTCTGGAGGCGTTGATCGGGCCGCAAGAGATACCCGCACCACTGTTGGAGTAGGGCCGCGTACTCCGCTCCGAGCATGTCGTCTACGAACGCCTCCCACAAGGGACAGGTGGCGTCGGGATCGTAGTTGTAGGGCAGCCTCGTGGTCGTGAACCAGTTGGGGGTATGTTCGAGCCGGTCCACCTTGCCGGTGGCCGGGTCAATGGCGATCATGGCGTTGGCCATCGAGAGGATGTTCCTGGTTTCCGGGCGTCCATCGAGCCAGGAATTGAGTTCCTGGGTCTCGCGGATATGGACGAGCGGCTGCAAGTTCAGGATCACGTTGGACAAGACGGTCTTGGTCAGCCGGAAGTCCGTGGCCTCGCGTGCCTCGATGTCGAACTTTTGTTGTTGAATCCACGCCGACACGACCACACTCACAGTGTCGTCGGCAATCTGGTGATAGGCCCCGTCTTTCCATGCGTAGTAGTCCTCTCGCCATCGCCGGAGCGTGTAGTACGGGATGTCTCGGTCCCCCGTGCTGTCCACGTGGAGGTATCCGTCTTCGAGAAAGCTCTTGGCGAGCCAGAACGGGTCCGTGCTCGAATCGGCCCGGTGTTTGCGTTTCTTTGTTGCCTTGGGTTTGGGTGGGGATTTCTCCCCACCCTTACCCTTCTTCGACGACGTCTTCTTGCCATCCGCGGCTGTCATGGTGATCCTCGTTTATGAATGTGCTTGCTGCAATTGCTCTCCACCACGTACAGGCCGGGTCTTTGGCCCGGATGTCCGTGCCGGATCCGTGGGTCCAGTAGAGTTTCATCAGGCCGCACTTGCGGTAAACCTTGTCGTGGTACTCGACACGTGTGTAGTAGCCGCACGTGCCGCACGTCTCGCCGGCGGGTCCGGTTCCGGGCGCATCGGCGTGTGCGTTGGTCTTCTTGTAGAACTCGATATCACCGAACAGGGTCTTCATCGGTCTTCATCGCTTTCCATAAGCCACGATTGGTATCGTCGCGGGTTGAAGTCGTCACCGTAGTTGTCTTCATTGCACTCGTGTGTTCGTTCGTGCATATCCAATGAAGATCGGTCCTTTCCTTCTGTGTGGCGAGTCCTCGGTTCATCGAACCCAAACGCGGTTCTCCGACAATCCGAGCAGACTCCGAACCGTTCATCCGACGTTTTTGCTGTGACGACGCGACTACTCCCACACACTTTGCATGTCCATTTGGCTGATAGCATGGTTTGGCCTCCGAAAAGTCGCCCTCCCCGCCACGGTGGACAAGGGAGGGCGAACAACCGATTCGGGGTTACAGGGCTGCTTCGAGGATGTCCCCGGTGGAGATCATTTCCGGCCCCTCAAGGGGCACAAGCGGCTGATTCATGTCTCGACTCCTTTCGACCGCCATGTAGACGGGTCCGTTCTATTTGAGGTACGACCACGGGTGGTATTGTATGGTTCCGTAGCCGACGGTTGCGTTGGGGAGGGCCTCTTTGACTTTGTCAAACATGGCTTTCACCGCGACCATCGTCTTAATCACAACGTCCGGCGACGTGAGCGTGCAGCACACCTGCGACTCTGGCGACTTCGCATCGACGCACACATCGAACGTGATGTCCTGTTGGCCCTCGTCACCAACGAACAGCGGGCAACGGATCGTGATCGTCTCGGGGATTTCCACGATCTCCTGATTGACCTTGCCCTTGATCGTCTGTGTGACCATCAGGCCGTTGGTCTTGGTCTTGCCCGCTCCCTGTTGGGCCTCGACCGTGGCGTTGACCTTGATCTGCGAGAAGATCAGGTAGAGCAACTTCGGGTCTGGATCAATGACGACGCTGTGGTTGCCCAGTATGAACTTCGCGATGTCATGGATAGGCTTCGCAGTTCCCAACAGGTTTCGCCAGGGGGCGAACAACGGATGCTTCATCGGGGCAAAGCCAATGATCTCCCGCCCTTCTGTGTCCAGTTCATCGAGCACGGCCTGCATGTGCCCGGTGTATGCGTCCGCCAACACAACGAGGCCGTGCGGGTCGCCGTAGGTTTTGAGGTACGCGATGAACCCGGTCAATTCCGTGAACCAGTGGCCCCTGGCCTCTGGTTCCCGGCGAACCGGCTTCTGTACCGGCTTCTGGAACGTGACGACGATGTTCTCCTTGCCGTCCAGGAGCCGCTTGGCGACCTCGACCGTGTTGTTGTGGGTCTCGGCCACGTCTTGGAGAAAGCTGTTGATCTTGTCCATTCAGGACTCCTTTCCGCCCTTCTGTGAAGGGCACTTGTGTTTCCTCAAGGAAACTCGATCCTCAGTTGATGCGAATGGCGAGGTCGATGGTCCGCTCGTGGGGGAAGCGGTCCACAATCGCCGACTTGCTGCCCCGGACACTGAGACCGTGGGCCTTGGCCATCGCCATCAACGCGGGCTTGGGCAGCCTGTGCAGGATGTTCCGCATCATCCCGGCGTGGATCTTGATGTTCTGGTACTTCCATGTGCTCATGTTGACTCCTTTCGTTTCTTGTACTTCTTGATGTGTGGCACACACCGAACCTCATGGCCAGTTACCGGGCAGTAGCTCGGTTGCGTGCAGACAGTGGTTCCGTCGGGCGGGTCGGTCATGGGCTTATGGCATCGTGCGTGTTCGCAGTCTACGCCACGGCACAGACGATCCTCTTTGCGGTAGCAGCGTACCAGCCGAACCAGCTTGCTCATGGTTACTCCTTTCAGCAGTTCAAGGCCCCTCGGAGCACAATCACCAGGGCGTCGTCCAGTTTTCCGGCCCGCCGCTTCGCTCGGGCCTCCATTTCGTCGCACAGAGCAACCAGTGCGACGGATGTTTCCTTGGGGCGAAGGACCGGGTCCAGCACCCGTTGCAGGATCGCGACACCGGCGTTGTCGGCATGGGTCGGTGACATTTCGGCCCACAACGCCAGGGCGTCAAGCTCTCGTGGGATTTGTGTCCTCAGTTTCTTGGCGATCTGGCGGGCTGCCCACATCATCGCCTTGTCCGCGAACCACTTCTTGATTCTCAGGATCATGGGATACTCCTTCCTTGGGTTTGATATGACCGTCCTCGTTGACGATCTTTACTTGGGGTCTCCTTTCAGGTATTCCAGCACCGCGTCCGACAGGTCTCGCTTGCTGTGCAGCACGTCGTAAATGACCTTGTCGATGGTGTCGGCGGCGATCAGGTAGTAGTAGGTGCAGGGCCAGTGTTGACCGATTCGATGGATACGGTCCATCGACTGCTTCCATAGCTCGTAGGAGTAGTTGAGGCTGTAGTAGACCGCGTAGCGGCAGTTGGTGAACGTCAGGCCATGACCGGCGGTTTGCGGGTTGGCGACGAGGTACTGATACCGACCCGCCTTGAAGCCCTCGATAACCTCGTCTCGATCCTTGGTCCCCGACCACAGGGCCGGGCACTTCAATTCGGCGGTCAGTTGCTCGACTTCATCTTGGAAGTTGCACCAGACGATAACCTGCTCGGCTCCGAGTTCTTCGAGTAGCTCCTTGAGTTCGGCCAGCTTCGACTTGCCGATCTGGATCGTCCCGGTCTCGCCGACGCCGTCCATGCAGTAGGCAAAGCCCGACGTGATCTGCCGGAGTTTCATAATGGTCCCGATGGCGTTCAATGCGATCGCGCTCTTGTCGGCGTACTCAATCCGCATGGACTCCCGCATGGCGTTGTAGGCTGCCTGTTCCTTGTGGTCCAGATACACCGTGCGAATCTCGTGGATCTGCTCGGGCAGGTCCACCGCGTCGGCCTTGCGAACGATGTGGGCGAAGGGCTTCATGGCATCCATGAACTCCTGCCGCATGTACTCCCGGAACGTCCATTTCTTGAACCGCCGTCCACCTGGAGCATAGCCGGTCCCGACCTCGAAGAACTTGCCCCGGAAGGCGTAGAAGCTCGACGGGAACGCCTGTCTGGGCGCGATGAACGTGATCTGCGTCCAGTATTCTTCCAGGCTGTTCGGCGCCGGCGTGCCCGAGAGCACGTACCGATATGGCACGGTCCAGTCGCCCTTGTACTTCGTGCGACCGGCCTTGATCCCTGCAAAGGTCAACAGGGCCTTGGCCGTTTCGCTCTGAGGGTTCTTCATCTTGCTGGACTCGTCCACGACCAAGACGTGATACCGTTGGGCCACCAGGGCGTCGTACAGGCCCCGGAAGCCCTCGAAGTTGATTACGTGGATGTCGGCGTCGCCGTTGAGCCGTGCGAGACGTTCTTCAGGCTTCCTGCAATGCAGGGACACGGCCTTCAATTCCGGCGTGAACTTGCGGCAGTCCTCGATCCAGGCCGACTCGATGATCGACAACGGGCAGACGACCAGGGCCTTGAAACCGCCCATCGAGTAGAGCTTGTGGTGACGGATCAGTTGCAGGGCCGAGAACGTCTTGCCGCAGCCCGGCTCATGGAACAGGGCCAGACTTCCTTCCCGCCCTCGGCGTATGGCTTCGATCTGGTGTGCGTAGGGCGTCCAGCTACTTTGGCATGGTGGTTCTCCTTGTTCTTCTGGATCAAAAGAAGGGGCGGCATTTGCCGCCCCCGGAGCGAAGTCCCCGTCAGAAGTCGGGGAGGTTGTCGTCGGGAAACCCGTCGCCCTGGTCGGGCTGTCCCTCCTGTGCGTGCGTCGTCTCTGCGCCGACATCGTGTTTGATGCGACCGAGATAGTTCGCCATGAAATCCTGGTACAGTCGTGCGAGTCTGCGGAGCTTGTCCGCGTCGTCGTCGTAAAACGCTCCTTGTCCATCGTCCAGTGGCTTCAATACCCGCACGGTCTCGATGTCGATGCAGGAGGCACTGTACTGGTCGAAGGTCTTGGTGTGCAGGCTGAACTTGACCACAATGGGTTGGTACTTCGTCCCGATGCCTGCCTTGGCCGCGATGTTCGGGGCGTTGGTCAGCCACCGCACGAGACTATCCTTGGGTGACAGGCTCGCGGGCGATGCCTTTATCACACAGGGCAGGATTTCCCCATCCACCAGGACGTAGAGCCGGATGGTGTTCTGACACGCCTTGCCCTTGCCGCCCTTTATGTCGCTGCCGTACTGGTTCTTGAGGCACGTGCGACACGGCCCGGTATACGGGTTGGTTCCACCATCGGGCACGATCCCGTTGGACGATGCACACACGGGTGGGCCGTTTTCGCCGTCGCCGAACTCGACGTTGTAGAACTGGTTGGCGTTGTGCCAGTAGAGGATGTTGCCGATGAAGCTCTTGACGGTTGTGCCGTCGGGCATTTCGTACTGCGGTGTCTCCCGAAGAATCTTGATCTGCGGGAGAGGGGCATCGACGGGAATCTGAATCCCGGTATCGCCCCCAAACATTTCCGTGATCTGTTTCGCGGCCAGTGCCGCACTGTCTCGCTGTGCCAGTTCTGTTGGACTCATGTTCTGTGCTCCTTGTTCTTTGTTCTTTGTTCTCTGTTCTCTGTTCTTGGACTTGAGTTTGATCGAGAAAATTCGATGCTACGGTTGCAGATCAGGTGACCCGCGAAAGAAAGCGAGGAACTTGCCTTTACCGATCATGGTGACGACGGGTTCCTCGACCACGTTGAATATCTCGGACGGGATTTCGTTCCCGGCGTCCTCGTATTCCTTCATGGTGCTGGATAGCGTACCCCAATGGACGGTGGGCTTGATGATGCTGTCGAGTCCGTTGTTGTGCAGCCACTCAAATAGCTGCTCATCGGATACGCCCTTGGCCTTGAACACCTTCTTGTTGAGCCGCGTGTGCGGCCACAGCCCGTTGGGGCACTTGAACTCCGTTTTGCCTGCACTGGCCAGTAGGTCATACAGGGCCTTCCTGGCCCGGTAGAGTTGTTCTTCCTTGGCCGCGACCTGTGCTTTGAGGTTGTCCAGTTCCGCGTCCCCCATGACGATTTCCTCGGCGAGTGCTTGGACTTGCTCGGTCGCCACTTGCACGGCGTTCGGCGCCTCGAAGGCGTTCAGGATGCTGGCGTCTGACTCCTTCGGTGTTGCGTCCGTTGGTTTGTTGTCGGATGGCATCATCGCCGCCAGGCCGTTTACCACGTTGTCTAAGTAGTGCGCCTGGGAAGCCGTCCTTCGTCGCAACCAGAAGTACATCATGTTACCCTGCCTTTCTGTCCAGCGCCGTGTAGACGGCGTCGAGGGCGTTATGGATCAGGCGAGTTTCGATAGGTTGTGCTGCCCGCTCGAACTGGGCACGGTTGAACCGGTCGGCTTTGCTGTAGCCAAGCCGCCTCCACCATCGGCTGCTGTACCAGTCCACGAGGTCTTGGGCGGTGATCCGTGACGGCGGGACACCCGTTGCCGCCGCGACCCTGTAAATGGCCTTGGTCAGAGACCAAAAGAATCGGTGGTTGGGGTCGCAGTCCCATTGCAGGCACAGGTAGGCCGTGTTGCTCTGGTCGAACCCCGGCGGCGTGGCCGCGAAGTACCTTCGACCGCGAAAGCGGTCTTTGCGATAGTAGCGAGTCATGCGTCACCTCCTTTCGGTTTGATGGCACAGGCAAGCTCGAAGGCTTTGTGCAACTGTTCTCTCAGGGACTTGATGTGCATCTCCAGGATGGCTTCGATGGCCTGTCGTGTGGGGTCGTCGGAATCGAGGGGGACGTTCATCGCCATCAGCCGCGAGGCCCACTTGGCCTGTCGGTAGTCCCGTTCGACACGGTCAAGGGCCTCCATTTCCGCCAAGATGTTGTTGATCTTGGCCCGTTTCTCCGTCAACGTCATTGTGATTGCCATATCTTCGCTCCTTTCTGGAAAATAGAGGGGGAGGGGCCAGCTTGGCGGAACACCCGCCTTGGTACACATCCCGTCCAAGTTTGTGCTGGCCCGCCCCCATCGCCCCCCGGCGGAAGTCGAACCACCGAACGCCACGCGGAGATAAAGAAGAAAAGTAGGCGGGCCGCCGTGGACGCGGCGGCCCAGAGGAACGCGACGACTCGAAGATACCCTCGGGTATCCTGGCAAGCAAGTACAATCAACGGGCCTCGATACGTCGTGACGTTGTCCAACAGGGGCAAAACCAGGGCCGTGACCCTGGCTTCGGAGGAGGGTGACGAAAAGATAGCGGGGCCGGGAATCGAACCCGGTGATTTACGGTGCATGATACCGTCGAGCCGCCGTTGCTCCATCCCCGCGATGATCGTGTCGGCAGCATTCGTACCGGAGAGAGGGGCGGGTATTTGGCCGCCCCCGACCTGATTACTTTGTCGTAGTGCTGCCACAAGCTCATGCCGGACCTCCCGTCATCTGGTGACATTCGCTACATTCAAGCGGCACCTGCGGACTGGTAGCCTCGACGGGGATTTCCACAACACCCTGCCATGCGTGGCCACATGCGTGGCATATGCACGGCCCTTGCCACCAGTGCGTTTCGGACGAAAACCCGCCCGCTGTTCTGATCGTCTGGCGAAGCTCGTGGTACAGGTCCATGTCATCCTGGTTAAAATCGCACGCGGCCATGCACTCTTCCATCCACAGCAATAGCTTCTGGGCGACCTTGAGGAGCGGTGGAGCCGCACAGATCAAACGTGCATTTTCAATCTTGTAATCGCGTGGTTCGAGATTGCATATGGCGCGCTCTCGGTGGGGGCTTACGATAACACCGTAGTCGTCTTCTGGATTGCCACCGAAACCCATCGTCCAGGGTTGTTCCGTGGCGTCATAGACCAGCATTGAGGGATCTGTTTTGATCATAAAGAACCTCCTTTGGTCGGAAAATCCTCTCCCACTCCTCACGCTGCCATTTCTCCCATTTCGCAAACCAAATAGCATTTGCCATCTGGCTATACTCAGCCTCGGCCTTGGAAAACCGATCAGCAATCGGGCCATCTGTCGGCCTGCCAGCGGAGACAAAAGATTCTCCGCACCGAGCGTACTCAGCCGCTATATCAGTTGCCCTTAACCATACCTTCGGAGGGATGGAGTTACCTCCGTGGATCACCTCAAACATTGAAACCTCCTTTGAGACCTTGGTCACATAAGATTTGGAGGCGACACGAGCCGCCTCAGCGACCAACGCCAGGCTCGATTTCCTGTCATAGTGTTTCGTCTGATTGACACTCGCATGGCCGACCAGCTTCGCCACTCGGCCAATGTCTACGCCTGCGTCCAACAGGACCAGAACGGCTTGAAATTGTCGATGTAGCCACGAACCGACTTCGGCTTCAAGGTCTTCGAGAGCATGGCCCGGTAATCCTCCGCGTGCGTCACATTGATGGACGCCACCGGCAGGTCGCCGAACCAGTCCGTGAATTTGTTCAGTGTTCGCTGTTTGAACTCGGTTGTGGCTTCTCGAAAATCAGACCGTTCCAGGTACAGCTTGAAAAGACTCGCGACCGACTGTTGCATGGTAATCCTCCTTTCTCGTCGGTCGTCGTAGGCCGACGGGATCATACCACAGTCGATGGTCGTCTGTCATGTCATGTTTCTGGTGAACCCGATTCACTTGTCAAAGAGCACGTCGCCTGTCTACGAGGCCGATTTCGCCTTCTCGGCGACCTCTGCCCCGATGTTCGCTGCCGCTACGATTTCCTCGATCTGCGGGCCGATTTCCCGGTTGTAGGACGGAGCCGTATACCGCAGCAACGGACGGTTCTTGCCGTCCGAGATCGTGTGTTGCACGTAACGCCCGCCGTTGAACACGGTCTCTTGGTGGCGCAACGGAAACTGAACAACGGGCTCTGTGGCTTCGGCTTCCGTCATAGAATCCTCCAGGCAACGATGAACGGACGGCGGCTGTCATGGGCGTGATACCACGGTCGAAACGTGACGCCGCCGCCCGTCGAGGTTCGCGAATTGTTCTTGACATCCTTGTCGCGATTCTGTAGGCTTCCTGCTACGGAGAGCATGTCGCGAACGGATTCCCTGCACCGGATTGTGTTTAACGTTTCGACCATGCGGATATTCTACGTGACGGAGCGTGACGATGTCAACAAGAAAATTGAAATTTTCTGAAGAAAGAATAACTCGGGTTTTTGTTTGCACATAGCAAATCTTTGTGGCACAACGACTTGGAGCGTCACGGACA
>Ga0209506_1003987_pt1 | contig 11440 bp, 10 predicted proteins | sample AD_JPNHG2_MetaG_FD_184409 | JGI IMG/M metagenome (GOLD analysis project Ga0209506, IMG submission 184409) | Active sludge microbial communities of municipal wastewater-treating anaerobic digesters from Japan - AD_JPNHG2_MetaG (SPAdes) (version 2) | ecosystem: Engineered > Bioreactor > Anaerobic...
GGTAAGTCAGGCCAAAATCTTTTTTTAAATCTTTGAGCAAATTCAAAATTTGCGCCTGAATGGATACATCCAGCGCGGATACCGGCTCGTCGGCGACAATCATCTCCGGCCGCAAAACAAGGGCGCGGGCAATGCCGATGCGTTGCCTCTGACCACCGCTGAATTCATGGGGATACCGGCCGGCCTGCTGTTCGTTTAAGCCCACTTTTTCCATCAAATCCAAAACAGTTTTGTGCCGTGATTCTTTATCGCCTGTTTTGTGTATAATCAGCGGTTCACTGATAATAGAAAGGGCCGATTTGCGGGCATTGAGGGATGAATAGGGATCCTGAAAAACCAGTTGAACGCTGCGGCGGTATTTTTTGAGCGCGTCTCCGCTATAATGGAAAATATTTTCACCCTGGAAATAAATACAGCCGGCCGAAGGTTTTTCCAGCAAGGTCATCATCCTGGCCAGCGTCGATTTACCGCAACCGGATTCACCAACCAGACCGAGTGTTTCTCCTTTGTGTATGCGCAAATCAACGTTATCCACGGCGGTAATGACCCTTTTCTTGTCTTTCCACGCGGTGCCGGCAATAGTATATTTTTTGCTGAGCTCTTTTATGTCAAACAGTGCTGCGGGCATATAATTATTTATTTCCCCTGTTCCAATAACTGACGGGCTTTCCAGCAGGCGACAAAATGCTCTTGTTCTATCTGCTCCAGCGGCGGGTGCACACGCGCGCAATGGTCATCTCCGTGGGAGCAACGCTCATAAAAGCGGCAGCCCGGCGAGAGATTATAAAGGTCGGGAACCGTGCCGGGAATCGCCTTCAGATATCCGGGCGTCGCGGCGTTTTCTTCCGTACCGGCCATGGGTATTGAATCCATCAGCCCCCGCGTGTAGGGATGAGCGGGGCGGGAGAAGATTTTTCCCGCTCCAGAGCTTTCCATGATTTTTCCCGCGTACATGACGGCGATTTTCTGCGCCGTCCGGGCAATAACTCCTAGGTCGTGCGTAATCAGCATCACGGCCATTTTATTTTTGTTTTTCAGTTCGGAAATCAAATCGAGAATCTGCGCCTGAATGGTGACATCAAGGGCGGTCGTCGGCTCATCAGCCAGAAGCAACCGCGGGCGGCAGGACATCGCCATCGCAATCATCACGCGCTGGCGCATGCCGCCGCTGAGCTGATGCGGGTAATCGCGCGCCCTTTTTTCCGGATAAGGAATCCCCACTTCGCGCAACTGTTCCACGGCCATTTCCATCGCTTCGCGAGACGGAATTTTTTTATGCAGGCGAATAACCTCGGCAATCTGCTCGCCCACGCGGAAGACGGGATTTAGAGAAGTCATCGGCTCCTGAAATATCATTGATATTTCGCTGCCGCGTTTTTCCCGCATTTTTTCTTCCGAAAGCGTCAGCAAATTCTTTCCGGAAAACAATATTTCGCCCTGGATTATTTTACCGACGCCGGGAACAAGCCGCATGATGGAAAGGGCAAGCATTGTTTTCCCGCAGCCCGATTCGCCGACGATACCCAGCGTTTCGCCGGAATCGACGCTTAGCGACAACGAATCCACGGCCTTAATCCTTCCCTGTGCCGTGTCAAATACGGTCGTCAGATCCTTTACTTCCAGAAGCGCCATTTTTCAGCCCTAAAAAATCGGATTATACAATCGCGGCGCGACGAGTCGCCTGGGGAAAAAAGACGGCGGATTTTATTTTCCTGCCCGTTTCTTCAAAAACTCAACCAGCAGCCGCACCGGAATTCCCGAGGCTCCTTTGGGAATATAGGATCTGTCCTTTTCGAACCAGGCGGGCCCGGCGATGTCCAGATGCACCCAGGGAAAATCTCCGACGAACTTGCTCAGAAACATTGCGGCGGTAATGGTGCCGGCGGCCCGCCCGCCGCTATTCTTGTAATCGGCGATGTCGCTTTTGATTTGGTCGGAATAAATGTCCCACAGCGGCAGTTCCCAGACCAGTTCCCCGCTTTCCCGCGCGGCTTGGCTGATTTCAGATTTAAGTTTTTCATCGGTTCCCAGCATACCGATAACATCGTCACCCAGAGCAACCACGCAGGCGCCGGTGAGCGTGGCGATATCGATGATTGCCTGCGGTTTAAATTTGGAGGCATAAGACAGAGCGTCAGCCAATATCAGACGGCCTTCCGCGTCCGTATTGACGATTTCAATTGTTTTACCTGAATATGATTTTAAAATATCGCCGGGTTTCAGCGCGCTGCCGCCCGGCATGTTCTCCGTGGCGGGAATCAGTCCGACAACATTAAGCGGCAGGCGCAAATCAGCCGCGGCCATTACCGCGCCGATAACCGCCGCGCCTCCCGACATATCCGTTTTCATTTCATCCATTTTTTCCGCGGGCTTTATGCTGATACCGCCGCTATCAAAGGTGAGACCTTTGCCGACAAGCACAATCGGCGCGTTTCCTTTCTTGCCGCCCGAATATTCCAGAATAATAAATTTTGGTTCCTGCGCGCTGCCGGAAGCGACGCCCAGAAGAGCGTTCATGCCCGTTTTTTTCATCGCCGCTCTATCCAGCACTCTGCAGGAAACATTTTTTCTGCGGGCTACTGACCGCGCCTTTTGCGCCATGATGCCTGGCGTCATTTCATTGGCGGGCGCGGATACCAAATCCCTGGTGAAATAAACGGCCCCGGCAAGGATACGGACTTTTTTTGCCACATTCTCCAGCAAAGAATAATCCCCCGCCGGCACAATAAAATCCAGTTGTTTGATGTTTTTTATGTTTTCACGCTCCACAGTTTTAAACGGCGTATATTGATAAAGGCCCAGGACGGCTCCTTCCAGCGCCGCCTGCGCTACCTTCTCTTTTGGACCGGGAATCATATTGAAATCCAGGGATGTCGCCGCCTGCGTAACGTTAATGGCGCGCAGACTCTGCATGACTTTGGCATAGGCGCCGCGCAGTGTGTCCAGCTTAAATTCCTTTTTTTTGCCCAAACCGACCAGCGCAATTCTTTTCGCCGGCTTCAATCCCGGCGCATAAACGACAGAAACCTGCGACGGTTTTGCCTCAAAATCACGGGCGCGTATAAGCTCAGTGACTAAGCCACCGTGTTTTTCATCAACCTGACGCGCCAAACCGCTTAATTTTTTTTCCTCCTCAAACAATGGCAGAATTATCGCTTCGCTTTTTGTCTGCGCCAGTATTCCTTTTCTGACCGATATTTTCACTTTCTTCCTCCTTTGCCTGCTCGCAAAAATATGCGCTCGCCGTTTGTGGAAGATAGCATATGCCTTAAAAAAGTCAACGCATTAACGGGGACAATTTACTGAATCGTTACGGCATTGCGCCGCAGGAAAATACCGAGGTTTTTCTCGTTGTGCTTAAGAACAAATCTCAGGTAGTTTATATTTCCATCGATTGCTTCCTGATATATGTTTTTCTCCATATTCCACCTCTCCCGGAAATGAGAGACCATGAAGCGCTGAACATTGTCCAAATCCTTTTTCAGGCGGGTTTGGGCGACATGATAGAAATTTGATGTTTTTTTAAACAAATCATATTCGCTGGCGAACCCGGGCACCTTGCCCTCCTCAAATTCCTTAAAAAGCGGTATCAGCTTTTCCAGATAAAGACGGTCGGCCATTTGTCCCAGCAGGTCCGCCGTGCCGAGCATTTTGCCCAAAGCTTCCATATTGGCCGAGGCGAACCTTATGCTGTCCATGCTGACGCTGATGGCCGTGCAGTTTATTATGTCGCTGAAGTTTGCCAACTCATCCTGAAAATACCCGTCATTGCGGTAATGATTCCGGACGAACAAAATGCTTTTTCTGACGTGCAGAAGCGTATATTTCGCGCCCGTCCCTTCGGTATCGTCCTTCGGCTGGATGTAACCGGTATCATGCATCAGCGCGCTGATTAGACCCAGGTTTATTTCCTTTTCGGTAAAACTCATTCCCTCCAGCGCCGCGCCGTGCATCAGGCGGGCCATGGCCAGCAAAACATGCAGTGTATGCCGGAAATCGTGATAATCGGTATTGCAGGCGCGGAATCCGGGATAATGACCGCGGAAAAGCCTTTCCATATCCTGGAAAGCTCGTTCGAAATGGCGGAAATCAAACTGGGGTTCGATGGAAGAAACGGTGTATTTTGTTTCTTGAATAACCAGATTTTTATCACGAATATCCAGCAGCTGCGGATACAAAATCTGTCCTGTCTGAATCACTTGCGCTTATTGCTCCAAAACAATTAATTTACTGTTTATAAGCCTTATCTGCACGCATAAACTATTTAGAATGTGTCGTCAAGAAAAAGACAAAATTTGGCCGGTCAAGTCAAAAACTGACAAAACCGACCAAATTTAAAAATAGAACAATTATCCAAGAAGTTAACGGTGCCTTTGAATTTATCCTTCTAACGGTTAACGATCACCTAGCGTGTCGTTACCGTTGTAGTTCACCACACAATTGCCGTTAGAATCAGCAGTTACAGCGTCCGTGTAACCGGCAGAACCTTGCCCCCAAACGCAAGACCTGTCTGAATCACCATACCTTGTAACCGTTCCGCCTGAAGTCAGAGTTCCGGGGATTGCAGAGTTATTACTTACCCTGCTACATGATGAGCCGCTAATTCTGAAATAGCGCCGCTGCCCTGTGTTATTATAAACTGTGTAGCCTGAACAGGCGGCGGACTGCGTCACCGTGAATACTGTAAATGACAGATGGTCGCCGATTGTAATTGTACCAGTCCTCTGCGCGCCGGTATTATTGGCGGTAATGCTGTAGGTGACAGTTCCGTTGCCGGTGCCGCTGGTGCCGCCGGTAATTGTAATCCAATCATCATTGCTTACCGCTGTCCAGGCGCAGGTGGAAGAAGCGGCTATTATACTAATAGTTTGATTGCTGGCAGCGCTTCCTGGATGTGACCTGCTTGTTGGATTAAGCGTATAGCCGGCGCAAACATAGGGAGCCTGCGTCACGGTGAACGACTGACGACCAATCGTTATCGTGCCGGTTCTCTGGGCACCATTATTTGCGGCAATACTGTAAGTAACACTCCCGTTGCCGGTGCCGCTGGCACCGTTTGTAATTGTAATCCAACTATTATTGCTTATTGCTGTCCAGGCGCAGGTGGAAGAAGCAGCCGACACATTGATTGTCTGGCCGCTGGCGGAGCTATACGTATGAGACCTCCCCGTTGGTTCAATCAACGTGGTGGGAAAATAAAAGGCGAAGTTCTTTATTTTCACTCCCTGCAATGATTGGCCGGTCGCCACGGAAAAGCCAAAGATTATATTATCAAGCATGCTGTCAAATGACGCGGATAGCTGCTGTGTTCTGTTTATCTTAGGCGGGTAACTGCTGTTATCATAGGGATTGAAAAGGTTTTCGAAATATTGATATTCAGTTGCGGGACACGCGTTATAAGGCGAAGAGTAAGTCTCGCAATCAACCCATGCTTTTACCTGATACGTGTTGGTGGATGGTGTGCGGATAACTTCAATACGAACGTTATGCCAGTCGCCGTCTTCCAGCCAGTTGTATGTGGACTTTGTCCGCGAGTAGTAACCGCCCAATCCGGAGCCGTTGCCGCTGCCCGCGGAGTTATGCCGCCGCCCGTCTTGTAATATGTGAGAAAATTTTTGCCGCCGTTATTTTCCGCCAATCCGTCTATCAGGGGTCTGGCGTCCATTTGCGGATTTATTCCCCGCATGTTTACGGCGTTTTCCGACAACTCAATCCTGTATTCATCGCCTTTGGCTTGTTTGTACTGTACGGATGACATATCGGCATCACTGATACTTTTGGCATCCACCAGTTCCTTATTTATCCGGGCCAGGGCAAGCTGGGCTTTTTGCGCTAACTGGTCGGCCTCACGGCTAAAAAAATAATTCCGCACGCCGTAAAAAATAGTATCGCTGAATCCCACCGCCACAATAGACAAAATAACCAGCACAACGATTATTTCCAACAAAGTAAAACCCTGCTTTTTGCCCGACTGGGAATAACTCATTGCTTTGCGCCTATGGGGTAAAAATACTTACCACAGTTTGGTTCGCCTCCGCGTCTGAAAGCGTGACGAGCAAAACTTCCCTCGTGGTATAGGTGTCACTGGCCAGCGTGGTCTTGACCGCGTTAGCCGTGTCATAGTTTTCTTCTATATATTTTTTAAAACTATCCAGATCCAACGCCCCGTCGTTTATTTCCTCGCGGTATTTGCTGGTAATAGATTCCATCTGCTCAACAATCGCGTACTGCCTGGCCACCATGCCGGAAGAAGCGGTGCTCTGCACTGCGGGTATCCCCATTGCCACAACGAGAGCGGCGGCAACCGCAAGAAGAGTTAAAGTGGCGATGATTTCAATAAGCGTAAATCCACGATTTAATTTCATGGCACATATCCCGTGAAAGGAGTGACCTCAATGTTAACGGTGAAACCGTTTCCGTTGCTTGGTTTTACCTCTATTATTGTGCCCGGCCACGGCGTTGCAGGATAATCGGCATAGGAAATGCCCCGCTCATCAAAAAAAACCGTAAAATCGCTTACAGTGATTCTTTTTTTGTTTAAATTTATGGTGCTGTCGTCCGCATTCAGATATTTTTCGTCATCAGGCAGGCGTATGATATCCGCGTCCGGATCTGTCCCCCTGAACAACCAGTAACTGCCGCCGGAACAACTTATTCCCCAAACTGTTTCATCCCCCGCGTCAGGATTGGAATTCATCGCCATGGTCTGCGCGTAACGCAGGTGCACTTTTAAAGTGTCCGCCCCGGTAACTACCTCGGCGTCAAAATTATTTATACGGCTTGCCGCCACCGCCGCCAGAATACCCAGTATAATCAGCGCAAGGACAATTTCCCAGAAAGCAAATCCTTTTTGCGAGAGATTAAACTCCTTAAGCAAAGCTATCTCTTTCCTCATCAGGACCCGTTTTCAGAAAACGGAAGATGTAATGGGTTTTCCCGATTTTTTTTACTGCGGGCCCGCATAACAATACCACAACCCGCTAAAATACCTTGTTCCGTGCCGGCAACTAGCAGATATGAATTTCTATATTTATGAAGTTTGATTTTTTTTAATTACTTAATTTAAACATTATCGTCAAGTGAAAAAACTCGCTGATTTTTTTCACTTCGTTTCCTTTTTCCGTTCTTCTAAAAGCTGCCGGTAATATGCGGTGCCGCGGAAGTTTTTGAAGTCTTTATCTTTCGATAAAAGGTCGAAAACGTCAAAGCCGTCGTTTAAAGCTTTTTCCAGCAGGCGGCGTGATTCTTCATAATTTTTCCGTTGCGCGTACACCCCGGCCATTTTATAATAAACAAACCCTTTTTTATCCGGCACCGTCTTATCCAGAATGTCGTACTGGGCCAGCGCCTCCTTATGGAGACCCCTTTCCTGATAGATTTGCGCCAGATGGAGGCGGGCGGGAATGTGGCGGGAATCTTTATCCAGCACAAATATAAGATGAGATATAGCTTCGTCATGCCTGCCCTGTTTCGCCAGTATATCGCTGTAACTAATCCGAACGCCGAAATCGTCCGGCTCTATTTCCCTGGCTTTGTCCAAAAACTGCAGCGCTTCTTTGTTGTCGCCCTGACGGCTGCGAATCATCGCCAAGCTGACGTACGCTTTGTAATATTTCGGGTCCAGTTTCACCGCCTGCTGAAAATAAAAAACGGCTTTTTCATCTTCTTCCTTCGCCACCAGGCTGGCCCCGTAATTATGGTAAAATCCGGGCGACTTCGGGTAAAGCTTGATTCCCCGCTCCAGATATTTCATGGCGTCATCATGGCGTCCCAGATAGCCGAAATGCACGGCGATGTTATTCAACGCGAGGGCGTTGTCTTTAACCACTTCCAGAGACCTTTTGAATAAAGAATAACTGTTGGAATAGTAAGTGTTCTGTATTCTGGTCAGAAAAACGAGATAAATTACGGCCGCGACACAGAGAACGATTTTCAAAAAATCCGCGTAACGTCCCTTCAATCTCTCGTCCACTTCCCAAACCAGCAGGATGAAAAATCCCATCAGGGGAAGATACATAAACCGGCAGGAAAAGGCCGGCCAAAGCCCCGCCTGAATCAGTCCGCTCACGGGCAGCAAAGCGACAATAAACCAGCACCAGCCGGCAAGAAGCCACGGCCGCTTTGTGCGCAGGTAAAAAGCGACAACCGTCGCGCCGACGACAAAAAGCAACGCCGCCAAAAAATACATGGGGACAATTTGCTGGGGGAACGGATAATAAATGGATAATTCCACCGGCCAGAAAATGAGGCGCAGATACTCCAAAATGGAAGTAAAGAAATTGGCGACGCGCAGATAAAAAGGTATGACTTTATAGTGAACAACGCCTCCCTCTTCCATGAGCGAAAGCATGGATATAAACACGGAAATCATGGACAGCGCGTACAAGGGCAGTTTTTCCCAGATAATGATGCGCAAATTCAGACGGAAAAAAGCGGCAAATTCCCGCAGCCGGCCGCGCAGTTTCGACGCCGTCCCGCCGCCGGCGGCGGCAGGAATCTTGAACCGGGCGAGCGGCCAGTAATCCAGCGCCAAAAGCAGGAGCGGAAAGACGATAATTACCGGCTTGGCCATCAGCCCCAGGGCAAAAAGAGCCAGAACCAGCCCGTACAGCCAGTGGTTTTTTTTCTGCGTGTAAAAGACGTAGGCGTATAAGGCGGAAAGCAGAAAAAAACCGCTCAGGACGGCCTTCCTCTCCACCATCCAGGAAACGGATTCCACGTTAAGCGGATGAAGGGCAAAAAATAAGGCCGCCACCGCTGACTTGCCGCGGGCGCCGGTCATTTTCAGCAGAATCAGAAACAACAGAAGAGCGTTGAGAATGTGCCAGACGAGATTCCCCAAAAGAAGCGGTCCGGGCTTGTGGCCGAACAAATGGCAGTCCAGCATCAGCGAAAGCCAGGTCAGGGGATGCCAGTAGCATTTGTCGTTAAACCCGAACGCCCACTTGAAATTCTGCCAGCTCAAGCCGTTTCTGATGTGCTGATTGCTCTGGACATAAAGGTCATCGTCGAAATTAAGAAACTCATGCTGATGAAGACCCCAGTAGGCAAGAACAATGCATCCCGCAATTGCCGCCATCAAAACGGCATTCATCAAAAAAGGCGATGATTTTAGTTTTTTCTTCCCCATGGTCATCAAAATAAAAGAGATAGCCGGCCGCGAAAAAACCGGCTATCTCTTTTTTTATGCTTGCGCCAGCTGGGCGGCAAAAGTAAATGTCGCGGTTATAAGATTCCGTGTATTTAATTTATTAATACAACGAGAATGACTTTGAATTCGTCCCGGCACTGCTATTGAACCAGGATGGGCCCGCCGTAATAGTAATGGTCACCACACCGGCGGCATTGGCAATAGTTCCGGTAAATTCACCCACGACAACCTGGCTGGCCGTCGGTGTATAGGTCGTAGTTGACGGCGTGGTCAGCAGCTGTTTGGCATAGTCCATAGTCACCGTTGACTGCAGTGCGCCCAGCGCTCCGTCGACGGCGTATTGGCGTGCCTCCACCTGCATATCGACAAACTTGGGCACGGCCACCGCCGCGATAACGCCCAGTATAATCAACACGGCGATAATTTCAATCAGCGTGAAACCTTTCTGGTTTCCCAACAATTTTTTCCTTTTCACGATTTTATACCTCTTTAAACATATTTAATAAAGTTTAATCGTCTTTGTGAGGTAAGACGCGCCCGTATCCAACCAGACGGGACCGCCGGTCACGGTCAGCGTTACTTCCCCGTTATCTGCCTCAATCTTCCCCGTAAAGTCACCCACGCCAACTTCGCTGCTCGTCGGCATGTATTCGGTGTTCGTGGGCGACTGCAACAATCTGTAGGCGTAATCCATGTATGCCGTCGCCGCCAGCGCTCCTAACGCGCCCTCCACGGCATACTGGCGCGCTTCTTCCTGCAGAGCCATGTAGCGCGGCACGGCCATCGCGGCCAGAATGCCCAGAATAATCAGGACGGCAATCATCTCAATGAGCGTAAAACCTTTTTGATTTCTCAAAAAGCCTTTAGTATTCAAGATGTTATCTCGTTTCTTAACTCTTGCGCAAACATCTTTTGCGGACAAAGCCCGCCAAATGAAAATGCGCAACATGTATTGACAAAGTTACTAAACTTTATCAATACAGTTGAAAGCTTTTTGAATTATTCGCGATATTCGTGCTCCACCAGTCCGGTCCACCTGTAACCTCAATAGTTACCTGACCGGCGTTATTTGTAATCTCGCCCGTAAATTCCCCTACCGTAACCTGACTGGGATCCGGCGAATATGTCGTCGTGGAAGGAGACTGCAACAGAGCGTAGGCGTACTGCATATAAGCAGTCGATGCCAGGGCGCCCAGAGCTCCCTCTACCGCGTATTCCTGCGCTTCTCCCTGCATATCCACAAACTTCGGCACGGCCACCGCCGCCAGAATGCCCAGAATGACCAGGACAGCGATGATTTCAATCAACGTAAAACCTTTCTGATTTCTCATTTTTTTCTCCTTTTCTTGGGTTAATCTATAAAACATCTTTGCATTTATAATGCAGAAATTATACCGGCGCATTTAATTTTCAAAAGATAAAAAATAATTTTTCAACATATTGATTTAACTCAATTTATCATTTGTATCCATGAACAGGCAGTAACTTTGCGTTGCTCTTTCTTTAACATTATATGCAAAAATTGTTGCTGTATCTACAATTATTGTAGATGTTTGACGCTGTTTACGTCAATATTGAGCTTTTTTATTCTGTGCCAGAGGCTTCTTTGATTGATGCCGAGGATACCGGCCGCCTTTACCTGCACGCCGCGGGCGGCCCTCAAGGCATCCAAAATCATCTCCTTTTCCAAAATCATGAGTCTTTCGTTAAGGCCGATATTGTTATTATCATTTTCCGCCAAAACGGCCGCGGGAGACCGCCGCCGGAGCGCTTCCGGCAGGTGATGCGGTTCGATGACGTCTTTATCCGCCAAAACAGCGGCCTGCTCGAGGACATTCCTCAATTCGCGTATATTCCCGGGCCAGGAATAACCGATTAAAATCTGCAAAACCCCCGGCGACAAAGCAACCTTCCTCGGCTGCTTTGCCAAAAAGAAACCGGCCAGAAGCGGAATGTCTTCTCTTCTGTCCCGCAGCGGAGGCAGAGAAACGGAAAAAACGTTAAGGCGGAAGTATAAATCCTCCCGGAAAAGCCCTTCTCTGATTAATCTGGGCAAATCCTTGTTCGTCGCCGCGATGAACCGGACATCGACGCGGATAGAAGCGGAGCCGCCCACTCTTTCAAATTCCTTCTCCTGCAAAACGCGCAGCAGTTTCGCCTGCGTCGCCAGAGGCATATCGCCTATTTCATCAAGAAATATCGTTCCGCCGTCAGCCAGCTCGAATTTCCCCTTTTTTTGCGCGACGGCGCCGGTGAACGCCCCCTTTTCATGACCGAAAAGCTCGCTTT
>Ga0209506_1003989_pt1 | contig 11433 bp, 10 predicted proteins | sample AD_JPNHG2_MetaG_FD_184409 | JGI IMG/M metagenome (GOLD analysis project Ga0209506, IMG submission 184409) | Active sludge microbial communities of municipal wastewater-treating anaerobic digesters from Japan - AD_JPNHG2_MetaG (SPAdes) (version 2) | ecosystem: Engineered > Bioreactor > Anaerobic...
TTTTTATAAAATTCAGGGGTTGACGGTTTTCGCCCCCCCCCGCATAATAGGTGCCAATCATGGGAACCGGTGTGTTTCCGGTCTGCCCTATGGGATGGTAGTGAAGTGCTTTCGTATTGCCGTCCACCTGCGTACTATGGTACGCTCCCCTATCACGATAACAGTGAAGCTGCGTCGGGCGTGAGGCCCGCGTCAATCGGAGTCATTTTATGCCCAAATTCGCGTATATCGCTGTGGATTCCGCGGGGAAAGAGAGCCGCGGCACGATTGAAGCCCCCAATCAGGCGCAGGCGGTCGCCAAGGTGCGCAGCCAGGGTCTTTTCCCCACGGCGATCGGGGCGGCCGGCGGGGCCGAGGGCGGCGGCGCGAAGGCCGCGCCGGCGGCCAAGAAGGCCGGGCCGGCCGGCAAGAAGTCCATGGGGCAGATGAAGATCGAGATCAAGCTGCCTAAGTTCCTGCGCCCCAAGGTGAAGCAGAAGGATCTCACGACGCTGACACGCCAGCTCGCGACACTGGTGGACGCGGGTCTGCCGCTGTTGCGCGGCCTGCATGTGTTGCAGCGCCAGACCCCCAATCCGACGCTCAAGGAGGCCTTGAGCGGGATGTGCGACTCGGTGGAGAGCGGCAGCACCTTCTCGGAGTCGCTGTTGAACTATCCCAAGATTTTCGATAACCTCTACGTGAACATGGTCAAGGCCGGCGAGGCCGGGGGTGTGCTCGAAGTGGTGCTCAACCGTTTGGCTGAGTTCGCGGAAAAGGCCGAAAAGATCAAGAACAAGGTCAAGGGCGCCATGGTCTACCCGATCGTGGTTCTGGTCGCGGCCGTGGGCATCACCGGCTTCCTGCTGGTCGCGGTGATCCCGAAGTTCAAGGACATCTTCAACGACCTGCTGGAAGGCAAGCCCCTGCCGGCGATCACGCAGTTCGTGATGGACGCCAGCAACGCGGTGATGAACAACGGCCTGGTGGTGGTCGGGATCATCGGGGCGATCGTGGTGCTCTTCAAGGCTTTCGCCAAAACCAAGGTCGGGCGCTTCGTGCTCGATACGGCCAAGCTGAACGCGCCGATGTTCGGCTCGCTGGTGCGCAGGACCGCCGTGGCGCGCATGACACGCACGCTCGGCACGCTGCTGGCATCAGGCGTTCCGGTGCTGCAGGCGCTCAACATCGTGCGGGACACCACCGGCAACGAGGTGATCGCGCGCGCCATGCAATCCGTGCATGACGCGGTCAAAGAGGGCGAAAGCATGACCGCGCCGCTGGCGGCCTCCAAGGTCTTCCCGCCGATGGTGATCTCGATGGTGGAGGTCGGCGAGGAGACCGGCGCCCTGCCGGACATGCTGACGCGCATCGCCAACACGTACGACGATGAGGTGGACAACGCCGTGGCGGGACTGACCTCGGTGATCGAGCCGCTGATGATCATCGTGCTGGCCGTGATCGTCGGCACGATCGTCATCGCGATGTTCATGCCGATGATCCAGATCATCAGCTCGCTCGGGTCTCAGGCGTAACGGATCACGGCGCAGCCAAGCCGCGCGTCCGGCGCCCAGGTGCCGGACGCGCACGGACCGGCCCGGCAGGAGAGAAACGATGACAATGCATTTGATGGATGACAGAGCGGTCAGGCCGGACGCCCAGCGGGAAGCTTTCACGCTGATCGAGATGATGGTGGTGGTGGCGCTGGTCGGCATCCTGATCGGCGGCGTCTTCCGCCTGATCAACGCGGCCGGCGATGCCGCCAAGTGCGCCGAGACGATCGATCGCATTCAGCGCCTGGAGAACGCGATATCCGGCTTCTACGCGAAATACGGCATGTATCCCCCGGTGGCGCCGCACGGGTCGCCCGATCCCTTTGTCGAGGAGGATGATGACGGCAAGACGAAACATGCTGGAAAACTGAGTCCCGCCAACGCCAACCGCGCGGCGCGCTGCCAGCCGGTCGCTTTCGAATTCCCCACAATGGTGTCGCTCGACGATTTTATTTCTTACAATCAACAGGTTTCGGCCAACGTCAACGAAAGCTTTTTTGACGACGATAAGACAAGGTGGCAGGATGTCAAGCTGTTCAAGCTGGGCGTCACGTCGTTCATCGTCCCGCGTTGGGATGCGGTGTGCGAATTTAAAGACGATGGCGAGCTTGTAGAGCCGAAAGCGGCGCCCAAGTCCATATTCTTTGATTACGCGCAGTGGTCCAAGACCAACAAGAAGTACAATAACAGGAAAGATCAACTGATGGCCGAACGCGCGGCCTGCGCCGAGTGGCTGCCGAATCTCAAAAATTTGATCTATGGCGGCAAAGTTTTCATGGGCGTGGACACCGCGGAAAAAGAGCACGGGTTCCCGCGGATAACAAGTAGGTCTTACAAACCGTCCGGGGCCACCCCGTATGTCTTGGGCATCATGACCGTGCGGGATGCCTGGGGTCGGGATCTGTACTACTATTCGGCACCGCCCTATCAGTCCTACCGGATCTGGTCCGCCGGCCCGGACGGCAACACCTTCCCGGCCGACTACCCGTTGAGCAAACTCACCCCGGACGAACGCAAAACGGTCGGCAACTGGATCAAGGACGACATCGTGCGCTCGTCGCGGTAAGGGGGCCCTGGTCAATGAAGGCAACAATGGGAATGATCATGAAAAACAACCGTCGCGGTTTCACGCTGGTCGAGATGCTGGTGGTGATCGGCATTCTGGGCATCCTTTCGGCCGCACTGCTCTCCTCTTTCGCGCATGTCAGAAACGCGGCCCTCAAGGCCGAGGCGCAAAAGCAGGTTGGGGAAGTCGCGACGGCACTGACCGTGTTTTTGCAGCTTGAGCGCGCCTGGCCGCAGGAGTGGCTGGACAAGGGAAAGCACGAGATGGACATCGAGATGTGCTGGTATATGCAAGACCGCAAACTGCTCGATGTCACAACCTTTCTCTACAATGATGGATCATCGGTCACGAACATGGCCGGAGGCGGCATCAATCAGCAGAGCCTCGACCGGTTCGGCCTGCTGGATCCGTGGGGGCGGCGTGTGTTGAAAAGAGACAAGGACTCCCAGGCCAAAAGCTTGGATGCCAAACCGCCTGCCGGAGCTGTAAACAACCTGATACAGTTCGCCCTTGACCGGAACTACGACGGGTGGATCGATCAGAGCGAGGGGCTCCCCGGAAAGGGCGCAAAGGTTCGCGCCTCGGCGGTGGCGTGGTCGCGCGGCCCGAACGGGGAGGACGATCTGGAACGCCATGGCAAGCCGATGGATGACATCCTGAGCTGGCCTTTTGCCAAGTATGAGAAATAGCAGCAAGCATGACGCGCAAGGGAGCCGCAAGAAATCGAAGGGGTAACTTTCAACGCTCAACGTTCAAGTTATAGGACGAGGATGACGCCCATGACACGATCGCAGAAACAGGCTCAAAGACGCGGCTTTACGATTGTCGAGCTGCTGGTGGTGATTTCCATCATGGCCGTGCTCGCCACCCTGGCCACCGGTGCGGCCATCAAATCGATCCGGCAAAGCCGCAACAAGCGCGTGGAGATGACGGCCAAATCACTCGAAGCCGCGCTGATGGGTTACCGGGCGCTGAAGGGCGGCTGGCCGGAGGATGTGTTCAACCCCAGCGTCATAGACGAGGTCTGTAGCGAACTGAAAGAATCATCCGCGTATGCCCGAACCGTGACCTACGGAGAACATTCACATTCACACGGCGGCAGTTACTGCAGCCGAAGCGCCGGCCGGTTCAAGGCCAAGGATAACCACCGGATCTTCAAGGAAGTCTTTGCGGAGGTCAAGAGAGGGCGTGCCCTGCTCGACACTTCCAGCATCCTGACCAGCGTGACGGGTGGCGGCCGCATGACAGTGCGGGAGGCTTTGGATCAGAATAAAGGTGAGATCCCGGTCGGTTACGTGAATCCCGACAACCAGGGAGAGTTTAAGTTTTTCAAGGTGCAGTACAATTTCGATACCGATTCAGTCACGGTCGGGAAAGACGACTAGTGCACGGCATAACCCCCAACGCCGGTTTTATAGCCAGGATGAACAGGATGAACAGGATGAGGATAAAGCAGTGGGTAGGGACGCCTCGCCGAGGCGTCCGCGGCGGTCTCGGCGAGACCGCCCTACCGGATGTGTGTCCGTGTCGCGTGCGGGCTTTCACCTTGCGTGCGGAATCCCGCCTGCGTAAGGGACGCTCATACGGAAAAGGCGGCTTTTCCCTGCTCGAGCTGCTGGCGGTGATGGCGATCATGGCGATGCTCTCCACGCTGGCTGTTACGAGCTACTTCAGTGCGATCCGCGGCATGGGCAGCCAAACCGCGCGCCGCAATTTCACCAACGCCCTCTCGATGGCGCGCCAGCGCGCCTGCGTCGACGGCTGCCGGGTCAGCCTGGTCGTCTTCAACGAGGTCGCCGAATTCGCGCCGGACGGCAAGGCCAAGGATCTGGCCGCCTCGTATGTCGTGTGCCGCGAGCTGGGACGACTCTCCTTTGTCAGCGGCGATAAACTGGTCGATGAGTTTACCGATCTCGACAAGCTGTTTGCAGGTGATTCCTCCGGCGGTTCCGCCGGGAGCTCGGTGGCCGGCGCGGTCAAGATCTACAATCTGAGCCGAGGATCCTGGACCCTGGTCGAGCCTAAGGCCGTGAAGGAAAAGAGGGGGGGGAGGTTGCTCTATTCCGATCCAGAAGACACATTCGAGATCGAGGCGTACGCGCTGCGACGGTTGCCGGGTTTGGAATCAAATGGTGGCGGATCCTGGCAGGTCGGCGATTCGTATGGCATCGAGGTCATGCCGGTTCAGTCTTTGCCTAAAGGATTTTTCTTCCAAGAGTTGAACCACACCCCTGGTAACGATGCGGCTCTGACCGACGTGAAGTACGTGACCTTCGAACCGGACGGCACTCGGCTAGGAAATCAAACACCGTCGTTTACGGTGGTCAGCAACGACCCGAACACGAAACGCATCACGTTTGAGGTCGAAAAAAAAGGTCTTATCACTGTCAGCGACTAAGCCTTTCTGACTGTACGAGGGCAACATAACATGACGCATACACGATCCAGCGGCGGCTTTTCGCTCATCGAGGTCAACATGGCGGTCTTTGTCATGGCGATCGGCATCCTGGGCCTGGTGGCGCTCTTCCCGCTCGGACTGCGCGAGGGGGTGAAGGCGCGCGCCGACCTCAAGCAGTCGATGTTCGCCGACCACGCGCTCAACCAGATCGTCGCGGTTCTTTCGCAGACCAATATGACGTGGTCAAAATGGCAGGATCTGGACGAATTTTCCTCTGACACCGACGACCTTCAGGCTACACTTTCCAGCGTTAAGCCGATCCAATGGGATCCGTTCACCAAGCATTGGTCCATCGGCGTCGGCAGCGACGCCATGCAGTCTGACCACTATCTTATCGAGATCGCCGTCCCCGAAGACGTGCCCTCCGCGCGCATTCTGGGCATTACGGTCCGATCAGCGGACACCAAAGATCGCTATCCTTCAGGCACTGAAGCACGAAAAGCCTGGAAAAACCGGCACGCGCCCTACTATGCCGAGGTGTTGTTCAACGGCGACCCCACGAAATGATCTTGGAAAAAGCGTGATGAAGAACAGAAACAGAGACGGTTTCTCAATGATCGAGGTGATGGTCGCAGCGACCATCCTGGTGGTGATCGTCATGATGCTCGGCATGCTCTTCCAGCAGACCAGCATCGCCTGGCGCACCGGCCTGATGCGCAGCGACGGCTACATGCAGCTCCGCGCCCTGATCGGCGCGATCCAACGCGATGCCAGCGCGATGATCGACGCCAACCAGATACCGAAGGATCTGCGTGGAAAAGGTGACCAATCGTTTGGAGAAACGGAGATCCGGTTCTACACCCTGTCGAGTGATCTGCCAGCCAAGTCGGACAACAGCCCCGTAGGTTTCCGTGCCCTGAATTTTGTCGAGTATAGAATTGAGGGACTGCGAACGATGCGAACACAGTACAGGCTACAATCGGACGGCAGTTGGGAAGATGCTGGGGAAGATGCTGGAACACCGTTAGACATTCTGGATTTCTTAAGCGATTCGACAAACCCCAACTCCGAGGACGATCCTCAGGTCAGCGTGAGCGGTTTTAACGTCACCTTCCGGGACGGCAATGATACCGATATTGACGGCAAAACAGTAAGCGGCAACAACCGTTTCCCGCTCTTTATCACGGTGGAGGCGAAGGTGACCCAGCGCGGCCGGCTGTACGACGTGGGAGCCGAGAGCTGGGGGCGGGACAAGACTCCCGATACCAAAGATGACATCCGGACATGGGTCAATGAATGATCGGCGGGGCGGGTCGACCCCGGGGAGGACGTAAACGCCCAACGTTCAACGTCCAACTTTCAACGCTCAACGTTCAAGGCATTAAGGAGAGAGACGTGGACAAGCAACGAAGAGAGGCCTTCACGCTGATGGAGATGATGGTGGTCGTCGGCATGCTGGGCCTGCTGATGGCGGTCACTTTCTCAGGTGTCGGACAGGCCCGTGAGCGGGCGCGTCGCGCCAAAGCCAACGCCGAGGTGCGCGAGCTGGTCAACGCCATCCTGGCCTACGAGGCCGCCGAGGGGGAACTGCCCGTCACGCAAGAGCCCGTTGACGCCACCGAAGAATCACTCGCCGACCTGCTCGGCAACTCGGGCGGCCCGGTCTATCTCAACATCCCCGTGAAAGGGGCCTTCCTTGACCCCTGGGGCAAGCCCTACCGCTTCAGGATCGGTCTCGAACGGGAGACGGGGGAGGAGGAAAAGTTCTCCGCCACCGTGACCTTCCCGAACCGCCACCGGAACATCCGGTGGTAGTTCACCATGGCGCACGTACAAACAGGTGAGGTGAGCCCGCCGTCTGCGGAGCGGGAACACACGACGGGATAACTTTCAACGCTCAACGTTCAACTCTCAACTCTTAAGTATGGGCAAGTGATAGTATGCTGAACCTTTTAAAAACCTTCCGATGCGGCGTCCGGCGCCGCGGCTCGGCCCTGCTGATCGTGCTGGGCTTTCTGAGCTTCATGATCATCAGCGGCGTCTCGTTCGCCATCTATATGCGTATCGAGCGGCAGGCCTCCTCGAACTATCGCCACACGGTCACCGCACGCCACATGCTCAACACCGCGCTCGTCCGCGCCATCGAGGAGGTGGACGCCGAGTTGCGGCGCGTGGATAACAAGAGCCTGAAGTTTCCGGTCTGGCAGATGGAAGGCGGCAAGTTCAGCCGTGTGCTGGCCTCGGCGCTTCCCCGCAAGGATGATAATGCTGCCATTGACAACGACGCGCGCGTGCTCTCGCTGGAGGCGCTGAGTTACCTGCCGCCTTTCCTGGTCAACGACGTGCGGCGTTATGCGGCTTGGCAAGGCGAAAAAGATGACAAAACGGGGAAAAAAACAAGCGGCGACCCAGATTATTACGGTGCCAAGTGGCGCAAACTGGATGGAAAAGATGTCAACGGCCGCTACGCCTACGTCTGCGTCAATGTTTCCGACATGTTCAACATCAACACCTGCCGGGCGCAGTACCGCGACGCCACGACCAACCGCGTGAGCCTCGGTCACCTCTTCCAAGACGGAGGCACGAAGTTCTACGATGAGTTCATTCGAGATGGCGAGTCATATTTTTTGTCGTTGCACGATTTCCATTCGGCGTGCTACGACTTGGCCGATCCACCCAAATTGCGAAAAGATGTCGGCGACTCAGGTAATGAATCGATGGGCAGCCCGTTCCATGAGCATTGGTACAGCGGCGGCGGGGATTGGACGAAATTTAATAAAGATGCCCTGATGAAACAGGTCTTCATCACCGACGGCATCGCCAAGCCCGAGCCGGCCGACAGCGACGCCTGCAACATCTGGCTCCACCCGCCGATCGCGCCCGCACTCCTGGCGAAACGCGTGCCGGATTCAGCCGAACTGACGTTCGCTCCGGATGGGGAGTTCTGGAAGGCGTTGACAAGGGTTTTCACCCCAGCGCCCGATGAAATGGTCATGGCGGCCATGATCAAAGATTATCTCGATGAAGAAGACAACGTGCCCTCCCTGCTCAACGCGCCGTGCCTGGAAATGGTGCCGATGATCAGCCAGGTCACCATTCCGGATCACATTCTGAAATATTCCATCACTGCCGATATTCCGCCTGTCGAGCCGGGCCAATCCGCGGTCACGGTCTACACGCTCCACCTATTGGACGATTCCGCGCTCGAGTTCCCGATTGAGGTTGAGCTCGTCTGGCCGTTTAAGAACGCGCAATATAGAAAAAACTTCTCGCCTTCTTACTCTCTGGAGGTCGAAGCTGCCCTTGTGGTGGATAAAAGCGGGGCAGAAAGGTCGACCCGCAGTTTCAATAAAAATACTCTCGGCAACGATGAGTGGATTCCGCTGCCCATGAAAAGCGTGGATACGATTCCGGAGGTTTGGAAAAATCCGATCACGAATGAAAAGGACTGCTTCAGAAAAATCCGCGCGTACTTTCAGGTGGACAAGTCAAAAGTTTCTTTTGAGGTGTTCCGCACGGAGGGCGGTACGACAACCGGCCCTTTGAACGGTTTTGCCTCTGAATTCAGACTTTCTCTCTGCATGCTCGTCCGTATCAAAGAGGGCGATGTCTGGGTTGACAGTGTGCCGCATCTGATACCTCCCAATGAGTTGCCGGAGAATTTGAGAAATGGGGATCATCCCAAACTTTATTTCCAAACGGAGAGAACCGCGCTAAGTGCCGCACCAACGGTTGAGCCCCAATCCTACGGCTGGGGATGGACAAGCCTCGAGGTGGCTGATCCGCGTTTCAATCACAAGGCCTCTAACTGGGTTAAGAGCGATGAGACATTCGGTGCCGCTGCCGACGTCAACGAATCCACCCGCGATATCCTCGGCCAGGATGGCCGTGACGCCGATCTTTTCATGTTTGTCGCCAATACGGGCGCCTTGCTGTCGCCTGGCGAATTGGGGTTCATCATCCGGCCGCACAATTTCAAAAATACAATCGACCCAGATCGTAAGTTTGGCGACCCGAGTGCGGACGAGCCGGAAGAAAAAGAGAACATGTTCCGGACCATCCGCCTGTATGACCACGGTGGTGTCGGCAAGGACGAGGTCTATAAATATTTTTATGCCCAGCGTCCCGATGGTGTACTGCCCGGCGCGCGCGTCGATCCGCTCTCGGACATTGACGAGGTGCTGGAGGCCGCGATCTGGGACACGCCGCTCGATTACTGGATCGCCTCAACCAACAACGGGCTGGCCGCAGCGGAGCGCAAAGACCTGACGTTCACGCGCGATAACAACTATTTTGGCATTAATTCTCCCGAGGACAGCATATGGGCGACATTCCGTGACGCATGGGTGGATGGCCTGGATAAAATTATTGATGGCGAGAAGCTCAATGCCTCGTGGGAGAAGTCGCTCTCCGACTATTACGGCGACGCGCAAGGGCTGGCGTGGTACTCGAATGACGTTGAGCGCAAAGATATCTTCGGGATCAAGGTGCCGAAAGCGTTGCACGAGATCGACCGCAAGATGCTCTACTCGTTCTCGCTTGACTCTTTCTCGGACCGCCAGCAGCTTTTCCTTTACTTCATCCGCGCCGAGGTGACCATGCCCGCGTACGGCGGAGGCGCCGGGATGCAGTCCCTGGCCGGAGGCCGCGCCGTGGCGCTGGTCTGGCGCGATCCCTATCCGCGCGGGTTCACGAAGGATGGCGCTTACATCGAGAAGAAGAGCGACTGGTATCCTCAAGCCAAAGAATCAGACAAGGCAGATCGAAATACGCGTGAATCGCCTTGGCGACAGTATCCCGGGCATAAAGACAGTGATAAAGAACAGCGTTATGCCACCCATCACGACACCCGCGTGCTCTTCTTCCAGCAGCTCGTGCAGTAGCGCGGATGCAGGGAGGAGTTAGGAGTTAGGAATTAGTGCCTTACGAACCAGCACCAGCAATAAAAAACAAGTTGTTTCTCACACGAAGCCACGAAGGGCACGAAGGTGGATGCCGTTTTAAAAGAAGCCTTTGTGGCCTTTGCGCCTTTGTGTGAGATTGAATTGGGTTGCGGGCCTCGCCCGCATGAGAGAGGGGATCGACGTATGGAGAAGATCATTGCGGTGACCGTATTGGCGGCGGTGGCCGCCGTTGGTTTGGCTGAACCGGGGACAACGAAGGCGTCATCGCACGAGACCTTGGCGCCCGGCGCAGTGTATGGCGTGATCCCGGACGTGCTCAAGACGGTGTCCGGTCAAACGGTCACCACCGTCGAGACGTGGGAAAAGGTGCGCCGTCCCGAGGTGCTGGAACTTTTCAAGACGCATGTCTTTGGCCGCAACGCTGTTGAACGCCCCTCGACGCTGCGCTTTGAGCCGATCGAACCGGATCGCGACATGATGGACGGGCAGGCGCTGCGCAAGCGTGTCTACATCCGCTATAGCGGCCCCGGCGGCGAGGGTGCGATCGCCCTGACGGCCTTTATCCCCACCAAGTCCGAACGGCCGGCGCCGGCCTTCGTGCTGATCTGCAACCGCTCGTCCGCCAAGCACATTGATCCCGACCGTCTGGTCAAGAACCCCTTTTTCCCGGCCGAAGAGCTGATTGCGCGCGGTTATGCGGCGCTGGCGTTCTATAACGGCGACGTCGACCCCGATGTCCATGACGGCTTCACCAACGGTGTGCACGCCGTGTTCCAGCCCGATCCCTCCGTGCGTAAGCCTGACTCTTGGGGCACGATCGCCGCCTGGGCGTGGGGCGCGAGCCGCGTGATGGACTGGATCGAGACGCAGCCCCGCATCGACCGCACGCGCGTCGGCGTGGTGGGCCATTCGCGCGGCGGCAAGACCGCGCTCTGGTGCGGCGCGACCGACCGACGCTTTGCCTTGACCATCTCCAACAACTCCGGCTGCGGCGGGGCGAAGTTCAACCGTATGGCGCTGCCCAAGTCTGAGAGTATTGCCCGCATCAACAAAGTCTTCCCGCATTGGTTCTGCGAGAATTTTAAACAGTACGGCGACAACGAGGATGCGTTGCCGGTGGACCAGCATATGCTGGTCGCGCTGATCGCGCCGCGCCTCGCGTACGTGGCCTCGGCCACGTTGGACGATTGGGCCGGCCAGCCCGGCGAATTCCATTCCTGCGTGCTCGCCTCCCCCGTGTGGCGCCTCTACGGTCAGCAGGGGCTGGTCGGCAATGCCTTCCCCGCGCCAGACACGCCGCTGCAACAGGGGCGTATCGGTTACCACCTGCGTACCGGTAAGCACGACCTCACCCTCTACGACTGGCAGCGCTACATGGATTTCGCGGACAGACACCTCAAATAAGGTCACGGCGTGAAGTCGACCCGCAGTTTCAGGAAACGGCGCGGCGCGGTGGCGGGCGTGGTCTCGCGCAGTGTGACCGTTTCCCGTCCGTCGCCGAGCGGGACTGTCTGGTAGAGCGTAGAGCCGACC
>Ga0209506_1003997_pt1 | contig 11411 bp, 7 predicted proteins | sample AD_JPNHG2_MetaG_FD_184409 | JGI IMG/M metagenome (GOLD analysis project Ga0209506, IMG submission 184409) | Active sludge microbial communities of municipal wastewater-treating anaerobic digesters from Japan - AD_JPNHG2_MetaG (SPAdes) (version 2) | ecosystem: Engineered > Bioreactor > Anaerobic >...
TCAAGCAGGTCTAAGTCTTTTATCCACTAAACCAAGGATTGAAACTATGTTGATCGTTCACGCACCGCGTATGAACAAAGAAGTCTAAGTCTTTTATCCACTAAACCAAGGATTGAAACATCCCGCAATTGATCGTTCCGCAGATCAATATTAAGTCTAAGTCTTTTATCCACTAAACCAAGGATTGAAACCAAACGGGTCCCAATACGGATGGATGAGATTTGCAAGGTCTAAGTCTTTTATCCACTAAACCAAGGATTGAAACAATATAGTAATTCAAGTCAACCGGACAGATTTTCAATGTCTAAGTCTTTTATCCACTAAACCAAGGATTGAAACGTTGATCGTTCGCATACCACGTATGAACAAAGAAATGTCTAAGTCTTTTATCCACTAAACCAAGGATTGAAACTAGTTCGCCCGACCAATAGACTTTCCTGTGTCACCGGTCTAAGTCTTTTATCCACTAAACCAAGGATTGAAACGGAACTCCCATAGTTTCACCTCCAATTAAAATACCTGTCTAAGTCTTTTATCCACTAAACCAAGGATTGAAACGGTGCATTTTCCTCTTGACTTTTTATATCTTATTTTAGTCTAAGTCTTTTATCCACTAAACCAAGGATTGAAACGTGAGGCGCTCTCGCCAACCAGCAGGCGTTTGTAGCGTCTAAGTCTTTTATCCACTAAACCAAGGATTGAAACACCGCGCCGACGGAGTCGGCGTCACTGAAAGGAAAGTCTAAGTCTTTTATCCACTAAACCAAGGATTGAAACATGATGATAATTAATTATATTATATGCGAAATGAAAAAGTCTAAGTCTTTTATCCACTAAACCAAGGATTGAAACTACAAATCTATGACCGATATCCTCTCAGCGGTTAAGTCTAAGTCTTTTATCCACTAAACCAAGGATTGAAACCCGGCGGCAGGGTATAAGATGACCTGGCATACACCATGTCTAAGTCTTTTATCCACTAAACCAAGGATTGAAACCTGGGGACATATTGGGCAACTGCATGAAGCCGGGATGTCTAAGTCTTTTATCCACTAAACCAAGGATTGAAACAAACCACCCGTAATCCCTGATGGCACATAATATTTAGTCTAAGTCTTTTATCCACTAAACCAAGGATTGAAACCCCAGATTATCACCGCAATCCCGGCTGCCAGATTCAGGTCTAAGTCTTTTATCCACTAAACCAAGGATTGAAACCATAGTTTCCAATCCGAAATCTTTTCTGCGCAATAAAGTCTAAGTCTTTTATCCACTAAACCAAGGATTGAAACATAAATTCTAAAATGAGGCAAAACAAGAGGTATTTTAGTCTAAGTCTTTTATCCACTAAACCAAGGATTGAAACTGCGGAATTGGCAAAAAGAAGCAATTAGAGATTATCGTCTAAGTCTTTTATCCACTAAACCAAGGATTGAAACAATACCAATGACCCGCTATTATTGCAAGCGTAAACATGTCTAAGTCTTTTATCCACTAAACCAAGGATTGAAACATAAATTGACGATGAATATCGCCCACTAATATCAAGTCTAAGTCTTTTATCCACTAAACCAAGGATTGAAACAGGACGGCGCAGTTACCGCAAATAAACTCGGCGATGATGTCTAAGTCTTTTATCCACTAAACCAAGGATTGAAACATTTTTCCAATTTGGAATTTTTTCCTGCTAAATCAGAGTCTAAGTCTTTTATCCACTAAACCAAGGATTGAAACATTAAGAAAAATCAAAGGGATTTTTTAGCCTTACAAGTCTAAGTCTTTTATCCACTAAACCAAGGATTGAAACATAAATATCGTAATGAAAACCTTGAAGCATTTTGACGTCTAAGTCTTTTATCCACTAAACCAAGGATTGAAACGCCCGAGTGCTCACTTGTGGCACCCATTACCATACGTCTAAGTCTTTTATCCACTAAACCAAGGATTGAAACAGCAGGCAAAGCGTTTTTTTATCCCGCATGATCGTCGTCTAAGTCTTTTATCCACTAAACCAAGGATTGAAACAACAACATCCCATTAGAATTGCAGGCATAGACATAAGTCTAAGTCTTTTATCCACTAAACCAAGGATTGAAACCAAGCACTATATACATCTGCTTCAATATAGCGGTAACGTCTAAGTCTTTTATCCACTAAACCAAGGATTGAAACTTATTCGGGCCATTAAAGAAGAGCTGCTGTGGTTAAATGAGTTCGGCTCCTTTGAAGAAGCTGAGGGCAGAATCGGTGCCTGGATAGAGAAAGGCTATAATTGGCTTTATGTCCACTCGGCTCTACTCGGCTCTGGGGTATCTAAGTCCAGAAGAGTTTGCTCAGCAATGGGCTCAAACACAGGAAGCCACATCGCAGGGAGCCCAGATATGAACCAGATTAAAGCCACGGCCTGTAAGCCAAACCAGATGGATTATTCTTTTGAAAAGAACTCTATCTCTCAGTGCGAGAAAAAGTGTCTTGCTTTTCGGGGTTTACTACACTTATCTATCTTTTTTCTTGATAAAATCATCTAAATATTTTAGGTTCCTTTTCAAATTCAGTGGGTAAATTGGGAGAACATAATTTTAAAAAAGTTTATATTATAGCATCTTGCTCCTAAAAAAGGAGAAAGCAATGATGATTAAAAAACTGTTTGAAATGGCATTGTCAATTCACGAGTCCTGGTATGTAAAAGATCTCAAATTTGATGAAGAAAAGAAGCAATTAGATATCCATATTGATTTTAAACGAGGGAGTAAATTTTACTATAAAGACGATAAGAGTGGACAAGAGGGTTATTATTCTGTTCATGACACAACCGAGAAGAAGTGGCGTCATTTGAACTTTTTTGAACATGAGTGCTATTTAATTTGTCGTACGCCCCGGATCAAGTTGCCGGACGGAAGCGTTCGTTTGGTATCTCCACCCTGGGCGGGAGTCAATTCGGGATTTACGCTTCTGTTCGAGGCGTTGATCTTGGAGTTGTGTCGTAATATGCCGGTTGCTACGGTAGGGAAAATAATCCATGAGAGTGATGATAAACTCTGGCGTATTCTGGGAAAATATATTGATGAATCGAGAGAGCAGTCCGATTATTCGATTGTCAGCAAAGTGGGGATTGATGAGACCAGCCGGGCTAAGGGTCATGATTACGTTAGTCTTTTTGTGGATTTGGAGGAGAAACGAACCTTGTTTATTACAGAAGGAAAAGGTAGCGAGACGGTAACGGCATTTGCCCGTGATCTTGAGTTGCATCAGGGCAATCCTGAAAAGATTGATGGGATTTGTTGCGATATGTCTCCGGCTTTTATCAAGGGTGTATCCGATTCATTTCCGGCGGCGGAAATCACCTTTGATACATTCCATATTCTGAAACTCATCAATGAAGCCGTTGATGAGGTTCGCCGGCAGGAAGTAAAGCTACACTCCATATTAAAGGGAAATCGATACCTTTTCTTAAAGAACAGTGATAATCTGACTCAGCATCAGCGAGAGTTATTGTCCGAGATAAAACTATCCAAACTGAACCTGAAGACCGTCCGGGCCCTTCAAATCCGTGAGGCGTTCCAGGCGATTTATCAGGCACAAACTGTTCAGGAATTCGAGGTCCTGTTGAAGAAATGGTTTTGGTGGGCTACTCATAGTCGTATTAAGCCAATACAGGAAGTTGCGTATATGATTAAAAGACATTGGCAGGGGATCATTAACTGGAAAACATCCCGGATTTCCAATGGTCTTTTAGAAGGTCTGAATTCTGTGATTCAGGCGGCTAAGTCCAAAGCGAGAGGGTACGCGAGCCCAAAATATTTTAAGATCATTGCTTATCTGATTACGGGTAAATTGAATTTTGCTAATATTAATCCCACATATACGATGTTTAATCAATGATAATTACCCACTCTAAACAAGAAGAAACCAAAGTTTATCATAATAAAAGACTTAAAAACGGACAGCGATATCGCTTAGATAATAATTTTTGCAGTTTTCTCATTTATGCATCGCTTTTAACACCGGCTGGTAGCGATTTTAGTCTTTCAAGTCTTTAGGATAAATGGGAAGGAAGATCACATGAAGTTAATTATTATTTCTAATAGGCTCCCAGTCACGGTGGCCCTGGAAAAGCAGAATATCAAAATCCGACCGAGTGCTGGGGGTCTGGTTACAGGGTTGAGCGATTATCTGAATTCCTTAAAGGGTGAAAAAGATGAATCTGTATTCAGTTTTAAGCCGCTCTGGATAGGCTGGCCTGGGGAAGAGTTCAAAGAAAACCTGGCTGGTGAGGTGCGAACGATTTTACAGCGGGAATTTAATTCATACCCGGTATTTATTCCATCAGCCCTTATGGACAATTTTTATAACGGATTCTGCAACAAAACCATCTGGCCTCTTTTTCATTATTTTCCCTCCCATGCTGTTTTCGATGAGTCACAATGGACTGCTTACGAAAAGGTAAACGAACTCTTTTCTCAGGAAATTTCTCCTCTTCTTGAACCCGGCGACACAGTGTGGGTGCACGATTACCACTTGATGCTTCTGCCTCAACTTCTCCGGGAGAAACTTAATAATATAGCCATCGGGTTTTTTCTCCACATTCCTTTTCCTTCATATGAGATGTTCCGCATGCTGCCACGAAGATGGGGTGTGAAAATTCTGGAGGGAATGCTGGGGGCTGACCTGATCGGTTTTCACACTCATGATTATACTCAGCATTTTCTGAAATGTGTGCTGTCAATCCTGGGATATGAGCACAGCATGGGTAAGGTTTTGCTAAAGGACAGGATGATCAAAGCTGAAACTATTCCCATGGGCATTAATTTCAAGAAATTTTATGACCTGGCCGCTTCAAAAGAAATAGAAAAAGAGAAAGCTAACCTGAAGGCAAAATGGCTCGACCAGAAGGTTATTCTCTCCATAGACCGGCTGGATTACACCAAGGGTATACTTAATCGTCTGGAGGGATATGAAATTTTCCTGTCCAACAATCCCCACTGGCACGGGAAAGTTGTTTTGATAATGGTTATCGTCCCCTCCCGCATTGGAGTTGAGCACTACCGGATGATGAAAAGACAGATCGATGAACAGGTGGGAAAAATTAACGGCAAATTTGGCCGCCTTAACTGGATGCCTATCATCTATCAATATAAATTTCTGCCACTTAAACAGCTGGTAGCCCTCTACAGTTTAAGCGATGTGGCACTCGTCACTCCTATTAGAGACGGCATGAATTTGATTGCTAAAGAATATCTGGCTTCCAGAACTGACGGGACTGGAGTGCTAATCCTGAGCGAGATGGCGGGAGCTGCCAGAGAGTTAGGTGAAGCTTTGATAATTAACCCCAATGACCGGGCAGATATCGCGGCTGCTCTCAAACGGGCGCTGGAGATGCCCCCGGAAGAACAAAAAGGGCAAATAGAAGCTATACAGAGAAGACTGAGACGTTTTGATGTGGTCAAATGGGGTAGTGAGTTTATCAACGAGCTTTTTACGATCAAAGAAACCCAGAGACGTTTTGAGGCCCGGCTGCTTGGTGTTCAGCAGGAGGTCCTTATCAAAGATTATCTGCAGTCTCGAAGCCGGCTAATCCTTCTGGATTATGATGGAACGCTGGTGCCCTTCGCTTCGGACCCGCGGTTGGTCAGGCCCAATGAAGAAGTGGTAGAAGTTCTCAAGAGGCTGTCAGCCGACCCGAAAAATGAAATAGTCATTATCAGCGGCCGTGACCGGAAAACACTGGAAGAGTGGTTTGCCGGATTAGAAATTGGCCTGGTAGCTGAGTATGGAGTCTGGCTCAGGCGGAAGAATAAGAACTGGAGGATGCTTAAACCGCTGGAAAATGGTTGGAAGCAGGAGCTGCTGCCGGTTCTGGAAATTTATGTCGACCGGCTGCCAGGTTCGTTCATTGAGGAAAAAGAGTTTTCTCTGGCCTGGCACTACCGCGCCTGTCAGCCGGAGCTGGCTTCGGTCCGGGCTAATGAGCTGGTTGATTATCTGGTGGATTTCACCTCCAGCACGGATATTCAGGTGCTCCACGGGAGCAAAGTTGTCGAGATAAGATGTGCCGGGATAAACAAAGGTGTGGCCGGTCTTTCCTGGTTGATGGAAAATGATTATGATTTCATCCTGGCTGCAGGTGATGACTGGACGGATGAAGATTTATTTAAGGTTCTTCCAGAGAAAGCTTATTCGATTAGAGTGGGGATTGCCAATACCAATGCTAAATATAATTTGCTTAATTACCAGGATGTGTTAAAACTAATAAAAAAATTATGCGGGAGTGAAGAATGATAAAAAGAATTGAGGATTATCGAGAAATTGTCGGCGATGAAATTATCCATAATATTTTTAAGAAAGCCATAAAGTTCGCCCACAAACACGTTGTCCATATCAATTCAACCTACCAGGGTGGAGGAGTGGCCGAAATCCTGTCCAGCCTGGTAGCGCTGATGAATGATGTTGGAATATTTGCCGGCTGGAGAGTCCTACACGGTTCGCCCGACTTTTTTGCCATCACCAAAAAATTTCATAACGCCCTTCAGGGAGATCCAATTAACCTGACGGCTATGAAGGAAGAAATCTATCAGGAACAAAATGAGTATTTTTCCAGGTTTACCCATCTAAACCATGATCTGGTGGTCGTCCATGACCCGCAGCCACTGCCGATGATCAGATTTTACAGGAAAAGACAGCCCTGGGCCTGGAGATGCCATGTAGACCTGTCCAATCCCAATCCAGAGCTCTGGGAATATCTGAAGCGGTTCATCCTGAGATACGATATGGTCGTTGTCTCGCACGAAAATTATAAACATAAGGACCTGCCTGTCCCCCAGCGTATTGTGCATCCTTCTATTGACCCATTAGCGGCTAAGAATAAACCCCTCGATAAGAATACGATCAAAAAATACTTAAACAAATTTGGTATTCCTAATGGCAAACCAATCATCACCCAGATTTCCAGGTTTGACAAGTGGAAGGACCCTGAAGGTGTGCTGAAGGTTTTTGAACTGGTAAAAGAAGAAATAGATTGCCGGCTGGTGCTTTGTGGAAATCTAGCTACCGATGACCCGGAGGGACGGAAGATATATGAAAGAATAGCCCAAAAAGCCAGGAATATGAGTGATGTTATTTTGATCCTGGAGGAAAACAACATTTTAGTAAATGCCCTGCAGTCTACTGCGGCTGTTGTCCTTCAGAAGTCGCTCAGAGAGGGCTTCGGGTTAACAGTCACCGAAGCCCTGTGGAAAGGGCGACCGGTAGTGGCTTCTAACGTTGGGGGAATACCTCTGCAGATTATAGACGGGAAGACCGGTTTTCTGGTGGAACCGGAGGATATTGAAGGATGTGCCAGAAAGGTCGTCCATATCTTGAAAAACCCCGAACTCTGGCAGGAATTGGGAGCAAACGGCAAAGCCCATGTCAGAGAGAATTTTCTGGTGACCAGAAGCCTCCTTGATTACCTTGACATTATGGGTGAGCTTCTCTGTTAAAGCGGGGACTCGTAGTTATGCAACGTGTAATTCTATTCTCGCTAGTTTATAAGAATGTTCGCAATTTGATCTAGGAGGATGAGCCATCGTAATATCTCCTTTTAAAGACTTCAACCTTAAGAAAGGAGGTTTTTATTTACGATGGCTCACAGGGATTGTAAGAGAATTTTACAAGGATTGCTAACGGGATTTTTGGCGGAGGAAGATCCGATAAAGGCGATGCTGGAGCGGTTAAAGGGGGAAAAATCGGTAGCTGAGATTTGCCGGGAGCACCAGATAAGCCAGACATTGTATTATCGGTGGCGGGACAGGTTTTTGGAGGCAGGACAGAAAGGGTTAAGCAATGGGGGCGGTGAGAATGAGAAGGCATTGCAAGCTCAGATAGAGAAGCTGGAGAAGATAATAGGGCGGCAGACGATTGCGATTGAGGCTTTAAAAAAACTCAAGAGTTAATCTCGGGGAAGAAGACGAAGCTGATAAGGGAGAAAGGGATGAGTCTGAAATCGGCCTGTGAGGCTCTGGGGAAAGCCGAAGACAACCCGCTCTAACGAGTACTGGGGCATAGACATGACGAAGTTTATTTTAGGCTCTTTGGGCTGTTGTTATCTCATTGTGGTGCTGGACTGGTATACCAAAAAGATAGTTGGCTGGAAGCTATCGCTAAGGGGCAAAACGTCTGAATGGAAAGAAGCACTGGACAGGGCACTTTGCCAGAAGTTTCCCTTTGGAGTAAGAGGCCAGGGGCTAAATCTTATCTCAGACAATGGGTCGCAGCCGAACTCGGTGGCCTTTATGATAGAGACAGCCGGGTTGGGTATTAATCAGATTTTCTGTTCTTATGACAATCCACGGGGCAACGCTGAAGTCTAAGTCTTTTATCCATTAAACCAAGGATTGAAACCACTTGCGCGGGAAGTCGATATTTTGGTTAATCATGAATGGCAAAGAGTGAATAAATTTGTGGTTAATTGGCAACACAAAAGTCTCGCTATGGACTATACATTTACCGATTATCCATTAAATCTGCAAATTTTAAAAGAATACTGAACAAGAAATTGGTAATTATGGAGTAAAGGAATATGGAGTCCTTATGGAATATATATGGAGTGCAGTGACCATGTCACTGCATGCACCGACACAGTCGGTACACTCCTAAAAATTGCAAAATTGAAACCGCTGGAAAACTTATCAGCAATAGTTAACTTTTCACTGCCTTATGAAAAGATTTTTATTAACTATTATTCTCCATATAAGCATCACCACCTTCTCTCTAGCTCAGATTAGCTCCGATTGGATCGAGCAAGAAATCCGTACTAAAACCGAATGGCTGGAAAACCAGCGAACCGCACTGCTCCAACTACCGAGTTACGCAAATACAAACGCTTACGACGTAACTTATTACGCTCTGGATTTTCGGTTCGACATTGCCAGCTCAATTTTATACGGTAATGTCACCATCCGCGGTTCAGCCGCTGAATCTAACCTTCAACGAATTGACCTCGATATGGATGACAACCTATCGGTAACATCAATTGGCGGAGATGCCGACAGCTATACTCATCGCAATAACATTTTATCATTGCAACTGAATAAAATTCTGAACGAGAACGATACCTTCAACGTCTCGATTACCTATAGTTGCTTAGAAAAAAAGAATAATGACAGAGGGATATATTTTCAATATCACAATTCAACGCCGGTCATTTCAACTCTGAGTGAACCTTATTATGCTCATACCTGGTTTCCTTGCAAAGACCGGCTCGGTGATAAAGCCGATTCGGTGGACATTAATATTACCGTGCCGTCGGAATTGAAAGCTGTCTCCAATGGTACACTTGTAAAAATAATTGAAAATGATGACGGCACCTGCACTTATTGCTGGCAGGAACGCTACCCGATTGCCGTTTATCTAATTTCATTAGCAATTTCCGACTACACTTATTGGAGTGAAAATTATTTCGGTATAGACGGGTTCAGCTCGATGCCGTTGGAATTCTGGATTTATCCAGATTTTGACACAATTGCTCGTCCGTTTCTGAATATGACTGCCGATATGATGACTTGCTTTGCTTCCCTCTGGGGCGAATATCCGTTCTTCAAAGAAAAATACGGTCAAGCTCAATTTTCCTGGAGCGGTGGTATGGAACACCAAACCGCTACCAGTCTGGGATCGTTTTCTGAGATGCTGATTTGTCACGAATTGGCGCATTCCTGGTGGGGTAATGATGTTACTTGCACCAGCTGGAAGCACATCTGGCTGAATGAAGGCTTTGCGCGCTATGCAGAGGCACTTTGGCGGGAAAATAATGAAGGTGCCGTTGGATTAAAGAATTATATGACGGATCTGAATCGCCCTTCTCGCTGGCGCACCGGTAGTTTGTATGTTCAGGATACCAGTGACGTTAACAATATTTTCAATCAGATAGTTTACGATAAAGGCGCCTGGGTATTGCATATGCTAAGAGGCTTGACCGGAGATGAAAATTTTTCCGAAATTCTTAAACGATACCGCCAGGAATACTCCGGCGGTTTTGCCTCAACTGCCGATTTCCAGAAAAAGTGTGAAGAGATTTACGGCCAAAGTTTAGATTGGTTTTTCGAGCAATGGGTTTACGGCGTCGGTCAGCCTCATTACCAGGTTAATTGGCAAGCTTATCGTCATTCTCTTAATTCCTGGAAAATAAAAGTCGCTATCTCGCAAATCCAGACCAGTGCTACAATTTTCCGAATGCCGCTGACTTTGTTGTTTAGTGACAGCCTCAATGATACAACTTTTATAGTCACCGACAGTTTGGTAACTCAGTATTTCACTTTTTACTGCAATTTTAAACCGGATTCCATCGCCCTCGATCCAGACAATTGGGTATTAAAGAATGCAACTTATTTCAATTCCTACTCGGAGCCGCAGACTCGACCGGAAGAGTTCTGGCTTCATCCGCCTTACCCCAATCCTTTTAACCAATGGGTAAATATCAAAGTAGATTTGCCGTATGACATCTACGGGCGGCTAGCAATTTACGATTTAACCGGCCGGGAGGTCGCCATTCTACAAGATGGTTTATTCAAAGCCGGTCAATATAAAAGCCAGTGGCAACCGCAAGGTAGCGCCTCCGGTCTTTATTTCGTCAGTTTCAAAGCGAGGTACATTCATCTCCGGCAAAAAATTGTATATCTGAAGTAAGATTTATCTTAACCGCCAGAATTAATTTTTATAAATTCAGCCCAAAATATAAACAACGAGAATTTTGAGATAAATGCTGACTAAAATTAAAAATGCTTTGCGCCAACCGGAGAACCGGCGAATTATTGCCATTGTTATCTTGCTATTTATTATCATAAATGTGATAGCCTGGCTATCGCTTCGCCCGTATATGAAACAGCCGCCTTGTTATGTTTGCGGACGGGCAAAGACCCGTCCGGTCAAAACGCTTTATCAATACCGAGTTGAGGTTTTGCCCTATATGAAATCCGTTGACATTTGGTACTGCGAACGGCATTATCAACATGCGGCTGAGATTATCACCAAGTTACCAATTAAGAATGATTCGGTGGCTAGTCGTTTTAGAATCGCCGTTATCGCCGGAACTTTTTCACTTTTTTCGTTACTATTTATAATCATTTTACTGGAAATGAGTTTTAACTGGCTTTTTATCCATTCTGGATTAATTGCGCTTACTTACTTGATAGGAGGCGTGACTTCCAACTTAACTGTGGTAATATTATTAATTTCAACCTTTGCACTCGCAATCGGAATTTTTTATTTTTGGAATCGTTGGTTCAATAAATAATAGACTAAAATGGACAAGGTGGATATCGTAATTATCGGAGCTGGTGTGGTTGGATTAGCAATCGCACGTGAACTTTCCGCCAAACTTCAGGCAGAAATTGTGTTGCTGGAAAAACACCCTTATTTCGGAGCAGAAACCTCTTCGC
>Ga0209506_1004012_pt1 | contig 11364 bp, 7 predicted proteins | sample AD_JPNHG2_MetaG_FD_184409 | JGI IMG/M metagenome (GOLD analysis project Ga0209506, IMG submission 184409) | Active sludge microbial communities of municipal wastewater-treating anaerobic digesters from Japan - AD_JPNHG2_MetaG (SPAdes) (version 2) | ecosystem: Engineered > Bioreactor > Anaerobic >...
TGTCGTTGCTGACGTCCGTTCCATTAATGGTATTACTGTTTATCCGGGAAACAGTTCGCCGGCCTTCAATTTCAATTACCGACTCAACGAATGGTTCAAAATGACGCTGCTGGGGCTTTGAAAATATTTCCCCAACTTTTTGAAAGTAATTGCATTTCTGGTTCTGCCGTGCTGTTTTTTACCCATTAATTGTCTCGTTTTTATGAGACTATTCTCAATGGGGTGAAAAATTAATACTATTTTTTGCCCCGTTGACTCTTTTTTCCTTAAAAAATTGCCAACTCAAGTAATCAAAAAAGATTTAATGCAAAAACTGACAAAAGCTTCAGTTGCGACGGGAGAATCAATGGGGTCTATTGTCTCAGTCCTGCTGAGAAAGTACGCCATTGATAATGAGAGACGTTCCATGCAATGGTCACGGGTAAGGTGCCAGGGACGAAATAACGGGCAGGCATGGCACCGTCTTCACCTGGTTCTCAATCCGGATGAATATGAATTTTTTCTTGATATGCGGAAGGTGTTTATGAAGTCGGTTTCATCCTGTGTTGGTGAAGCGATTATCAGGTATCTTGATGAGATGATATACAAAATAAAGAATAATGCCGATAACTATCGATATAAAAATTATTCATTTTGCCGTGTTAAACTTGATGGTGTGATCTGCTGGATACTATCATGGGGGGTTCCAAGAAAACCATTGACTCAACTGCGATTAGAATAATAGACTTCGACTATTTTGTTTCATCCGTTGAAGGTTGTTTGTTTTCCTGAACGGCTGAATCTTTTTTTTCCAGTTCGGACTCCTGCTGGGCTAAACGTTTCTTTTCTTCTTTCTCAACGCGCCACAGGTACATACGCTCGGCGGTGCTACCGGTCATCTGCTGGGCAAGCTCCTCGATGATTTCATTTACCTGGAGGAGCTTCACGCGGGTATCTTCATCGAAAAACTGTATGTAGTCGGTTTTAAGCTCGAAAACAAGCTGTCCAACCTGCATGATTTTAAATGAAAGCTCGGCGGACAGCTTCATTTCCATCTTCTGCTTCTGCGACTGGAACAGTGACATTAAACTCCTCCGCGGGAATGATTGCGATATAATGGCCCTATCAGGAATAATCGTCAAGAAATAATTTAGTATTCAGTGGTATTATAAAGTGGACGCACGAAAGAGAATAAAAAATGCACCGATAACTATCTGTTATTCTTGTAATAGCAAGATTATTCATTCCACCTGGCTGAATTCATGGGAACCGTCCAGCGGTCATGTAAATTGCATTTGGCGAAGATCTTTAATTTACTCCTGTCCGACGGTAGGTCGCTCGTAAAAAAGAAAGCGTGGGTTTTAGGATTAGGCAGCCGGGGGATGGTTTCAGATACTATCTCCCTGCCCTTTTCATCAATGATCCCTATTTTTTCGATGTAGTGTGCCATTGAAGCCTTCTTCAATGGCACACTTATAACAATGGCTTCTTTGCCCTTGTTGGTCGTCAATTTTGCCTGGGGTATATGCTCCTCTGCAATATTACCCCATTCTCTTGGTTTTTCTTCAGTATATTCATGCTGCGGCGTTATGTGGTCCGGTGTTCTATACAATTTTGCTACTTCCGGATCTACCGCGTTATCATCCTTGCATGATAGTGCCGTCAGAAAGATTAAAACGCAATAGATTGATAGTATTCTGTTGATTTTCATCATTATACCTTTTAATTCTGCCCGTTTGCGGTACGGTAAATCCGGACCGCGTTGCTCCCGTCCCTGGTTGTCAGGATAAGCCAGTCGGTGCCGCCTTCATTGATCGTGATATGGCTGTATATCTTCTGGTTTGTTGATGAACCGTCAAGACCCGGAATATTAACCATGGTGAAGGCGCTCTCGGCAGGGGCGGACCCGCTGGGAATGCCGCTCATGTCGGCACGCCATATATTGGCCCCGTTGGTGGCGTTGTCAAACCCGATATACAGGTAGTTGCCCACGAACTCGAGCAGGGACGCGTGCGTATTGTTGGCACCCCTGGCATCGTTGCCCTGCATGTTGGTTTTTCCTGACGAGCTGTACTCGGCGACCAACTGCCACTTCGATGCTCCGTTGCTGCCGGTTGTTCCCGATGACCATGACCCGCCCCCGGACGTGCATGCCGTTTGCGTTGCGTAGTTGTTGTCATTCAGGGTGATACTATAACCTGAACCGGTGCCGCTGAACGTCGTTGTCGTCGTCAGGTGGGTGCTGTCGGTTATGTAAGAAACCGTCTTTGTCTGGCCATTGATTGTTATTGAAGCCCCTGAATACAGTTGAGTATGGAATGACGTGCCGGTGCCGGTCACGTTCGCACTGCCATTTGTGGTCGCAACTGTCCCTGTGAGAGCGGTAGTCAGGGTGCATGTTCCGCTGTATTTCGGAAGCATCCAGAGCTGCGTCACTTCACTGCCCTTCGGGCATACCTGCTTGGTTGTCCTGAAATCGCAGGTACCGCCGTTGTAGCAGACCGTGGTGGAACTGCAGGCGTTGCGGATCAGGTACAGGTCGCCGTTGGGCGCGGTCCGCATGTAGGGTATGGCTTTCATGGACGGCGTGAACAGGTTGAATGGCTCTGAACAGTCCATCTCGATCTGGCTCGATGAACAGTATGCAGAGCCGGTAATTGCCGAGTTCTCCGGGTACGGGATGGACACGAATGAGTTCCATTTGGTGCTCCAGTCGGGAGTAACGTCTTCCCAGTATGTCGGGCACCCGGTACCGGTGCAGTTGACCGGCAGGCTGCTCCGAGTGGAATAGGTCAGCTGGGTACGAACGATGCCGCCGTCGGAGTTGCTGCCGACCATACGTGCCTGCCCCAGGGTGCCGAGGTATACGCCGCCATTGGCCATGTAGAGTTGTGACTCGTTAGACCCTGCGCTGCTGTCGTTGTCATACTCGTACAATGAGTTGATGGCGTTCAGGTACAGGGTATGGCTGGCATCCCCGCCCAGTGATTGAACTATATTTGTCTGAGATCCGTTTTTCATTGGGCTTCCGCTCACACCGATCCTGGTAATGCTTGATATATTGGGAAATCCCCCTGTCAACGTATTAAGATACGGCGTCCCGTCATCGCACCCGCCGGTCTTCATGCAGACCCGTCCGCCCCGTCCTCCGCCGCCGGCTTCCGCGCCGAAATGATTAAACAACTGGTCTTTAAAAAGGAGAAACACCGTTGACCTGAAGGCGTATGCTCCGCCGGAATCAGGATTTTGCTCTTCAGTAAACGTAAAAGTGGTGGTGGCGCTGGACTTGTCGCTCGTGTGCCAGAACGATTTATATTGGCCCGCAATATTCAATCCGCCGATAAAAAGAATTTCCGTTCCGCCTGCGGCTGTACAGCTGGGGCCGGTCATCTCCGGTGTGGAGGTGCCGCCCACGCATGCCGCGTAGAGTGTGTCGACGCCTTTCAGCCGTGTATCGGGGTTCTTGGTTCCCGAGTTGCTGTACAGGGTCGTGTAGTCGTAAAAGCCCTGAACAGGCGCTCCCGCGCTGCCATCGGCATCGACCAGAATGAGCTGGCTTGTGGTGAGGCCGTAATCCACTTCGAACAATTTCGTGGAAGTTGAATCGGAGCCGAGATAGAGTTTATTGTCGTATCTGACGATGAGGGCCGCCTTGGTACCGTCGTTGAACGGGTCGGTGAACACGTCGCCGCCTCCCAGACTGCTCGGCGCGGTCACGATGATCGGTTGGACATTGTTGATGCCGTTGTCCACGATCGTGTTGGGGATAGACGCAAGGTCCTGGACGTTCTGCACCCGTATCTGGTGGCCGCCGGCCGCCAGGCCCGGGGCGAAGGTGACGAGCACCTTCGAATAGTCGCTCTGGCGCGCCGCCGAGTAGACATTATATCCATATGCCTGGGAATCGAATTTGTAACTGGACGAGGTGTTGGCCGTTACCTGGTCCACGCTCTCGGAGAAGGTCAGCATTACCTGAGTAGCGGTTCCGTTGGCTGAAACGACGTCGGCATGAATCAGCCCCGGAGGCGTCAGGTCGTCACCGCAGCGGAACCCGAGGTTCGTCGGAGCATTAACGACATTGCCGTTGGCATCGGCGACGTTGGTAATGCTCAACTGATATTCGCTTGTGTCGGTATCGAAGGAGTCGGTGAAATCAACGGCGTACTTGTTGCCTCCCAGGGAGGTCACGCTGCTTGCTCCGCTGCTGTTGGGGCTTCCGGTCCCGGTGTAGCAGGGGGCGTTCGCCAGACAGAGGGTGATCTTGTAGTTCGTTGTCGTCAGGGCCGTTGCGGTCACGGCCTGGTCATACTGGACGACCACCCTCCGGTACGAATTGGCCGGGCATGCTGTCACGGTGTCGGTGCTGATGTACGCGCCGGGCTTGCCGTCGCCGGTGAAAGTGGCTGAATTGTTCACGCTTCCCATCTTTTGGCCGCTCGCAACGGAGGTAACCGTGTCCTGAAGGACATAGGTGGTGTAACTCTGCCCTTCGGCCATCGGGTTGACGGTCAGGGTATAGGTCTCGGAATTGACGCCGGATCCGCCGGTCGAGACCGCCGATTTAACCGGCAGCGACGGGTTATCATAGATCGCCGCGCATTCTGTCAGATTGGCGCATTCGGCCGATGCCGCGGTGACGGATTCGTTGAAGGTTATGGTGAGCGTCGTGGCATTGACTGTTTCGATGCTTACCACGATAGGCTTGACGTTGCCGTCGAACGATATGGTATTGGCGGTCGGGTCAAGGCTCAGGTTTGCCATGTCCTTCACGAAGGTGTTCACCGTCAGGGTGTAATGGGCGCCGCCGACCTGGGTGCTGGTCGTCAGGTGCACCACCTTGTTGTTGCCGCTGTCACGGGAGGCCCCGGTCACGGATACGCCGTTGTCTATCGTATAATAGGTGCTGGTTTCAGCCGTTGACTGCTCCATGTCCTCGCTGAAAATCACGTCGGCCTGGGTGGAGTTCAATGAGCGGGCCGCCATCAGGCGCGGCTTGGCGCCGTCGGCCTCGGTCACGGCCGAGGAACCCACCTGCGCAAGGGGGTTCGATGCAAGGTCACTGAGGCCCGGTGATGTCGTGGTGGTCAGGTCCGGTTTCGCGCCGGTATCGCATCCTGACTGGTCGGAGGCGCTGCAGGTGAGGAGCGATTCGTCGAAACGGACATAGATGACTGAATCGTTGGGCGTGTCTGTCGCGAAGGCCGCCGCCGCCGTCCCGTGGATCAGCCGTACGTTGATGTAGCCGGCCACAAGCCAGTTGCTGGTTACAGTGCCAAGACTGTTGGCTATGTATCCCGGAAAGGTTGAATCGTTTACGCTCTTGTTGAACGCAATCCGGTAAGTATCGATCTTGCCGTCATTGTCGGTGTCCATGGTTTCGGCGCTGACAATGGTAAGCGGGGAGTCGGAAAACGATATATCGGTTGAGGTTACCGTATCGGCGTTGTTCCCCGCGAGGTCTGCGCAGTTGAACGACATGTCGTAGTGGGTTCCATCCACCAGGGACGGGTTGTTTGCGATGGTGACATTGCTGTGGGCCCCTGCGTTCAGCTCTGATCCGGTCAGCGCCTGTACATGGGGTGATCCGCTGTCAGGGGATCCGCTTATCCTGGCCCACGTTATGCTGGCGGTTCCGCATATCTCAGAAAAGGTGTAGCTTACCAGCGTACTGTTGACATTTGCGCTGCTTGCCGGGGATACCGAAGAAATAACGGGATTCGTTGTATCTATGGCTAGGGGCAGGTTGCCAGAAGCGACACTGGTATTACCGGCCGGATCGGTCTGGACGGCATTGATCGAATAGGTGCCCGCTCCCAGGGCGAGGTCGATGGTCCAGTTGCCTGATCCGTCGGCGGTTGTGGTGCCGAGGGAGGCGGCGCCGTTGAAAATTTCGATTGAGGCGTTGTTTTCCGCCGTTCCCGAGAAGGTGAGTCCGGTTGTTGTATTGGTTATATTGTCGGTGTTTGACGCGCCGGTGTCGTCATCCGATGCGAGATCCGGAATTGATGGTGCCGATGCGGTGCTGTCGACTGTCACTGAAAGGTTACCCGAAGCGGAGCTAACGTTGCCTGCGGTGTCGGTCTGCCTGGCGTTGATCAGATGGGTGCCCTCTGCAAGGCCGATATCAATGGTCCATATGCCGGAGCCGTCGGCCGTTGCGGTGCCCAGGGAAGTCGCGCCGTCGAAAAGCTCTATGGACGCGTTATTCTCCGCTGTTCCTGAGAATGTTAGTCCTGATGTCTGCTTGGTGATATTATCGGAATTGGAAGATCCGGTATCGTCGGCCGCGTCGAAGTCCGGCACTGACGGGGCGGAAGGCGCCGAGGCGTCTATGGTCAGGGCCAGGGCTCCCGATGCGGGGCTGACGTTGCCGGCAAGGTCGGTCTGCTCCGCATGGATGGAATAGGACCCGGCCGAAAGGCTCAGGTCTACGGTCCAGTTGCCCGATCCGTCTGCGGTGGTCGATCCCAGCTGGGTAGCGCCGTCATAAAGCCGTATCGTCGCGCTGTTCTCCGAGGTGCCGGAGAAAGTGAGCCCGGACGTCTTGTTGGTAAGATTGTCCGAATTGGAAGATCCGGTATCGTCGGCCGCGTCAAGGTCCGGCGCCGACGGCGCGGATGCTGACGTATCAATGGTAAGTGACAGGTTGCCCGAGGCCGGGCTGACATTGCCCGCGGCATCGGTCTGCACCGCGTTTATCGAATGGGCTCCGGACGAAAGGTCAACGGTGATGGTCCAGTTTCCTGAAACGTCAGCGTTAACGGTGCCCAGTGAAGCAACGCCGTCGAATAATTCTACCGTGGCGTTGCTTTCGGCAGTGCCGGAAAAATGGAGGCCGGTTGTCTTGCTGGTGATATCGTCATTGTTGAAAGCACCCGTATCGTCGGCTGCCGCCAGGTCCGGAACGGACGGAGCTGCAGCGGTCGTGTCTATGGTGAAAACCCTGTCGGAAGGCGTCCCGTAAATACCGCCGCCGGTAGGAACAATATTCGAAAGGGTTATGGTCGCCGCGCCGTCGGCATTGCCGCCGCCCGCCGCGTTGACCGTATAGGTGTAGGTCCAGGTTGTGCCGCTTCCGCTCATGTCCGTGGCCGTCAGGTCGTTGGTGCCGGCCTGGTCAATGGCGATCTGCGGAGTCCCCGTGGGGGCTACCTCGAAGGTTGCCGTTATGGCAAGGATGCCGGCCTTGAAAGGACTGATTGTGCGCCCACCCTGGAGATAAGTGATGGCTACGGATCTCAGGGACGTGTCCAGGGTTATCGTCATCGAATCCGATGCCGCGTTGCCCGCGCCATCGGTCGCCGTTACGGTGATCGTGTTGGCCCCCTCCGCGAGGGAGATGGCGTCCAGTGACCAGGTGCCGTCGGAACAGTCGCCGTCCGATACGGTCCCGGTGCTGGTGCTTATCGTCACGGTTGAATCCATCGAACAGGATCCGCTCAGGACCTGGCTGGCGGTGCCGGTGGTGAAATCCGCGCCGCTGTTGGGCGCGGTGATGGCTATAACCGGGGCTGTGTTGTCCACGGTAAGGACCGCAATAGACGGTGACGACACATTGCCGGCAGCGTCAATGATATAGATGTAATACGTGCCTTCGGTATCAGGTGCGTCTATGACCGTCGAAGTCCCGCCCGCCATGGTCATGGTGGGGCCCGCGATGAAGTTCGTTGTTCCAGCGGGCGCGAACCAGACCTGGTTGGAGGCGTCGCCGGAGCTTCCTATGGTCACCGTATCGGTGCCTTTCTTTGTCACGCTCGGTGAGAATACGCTGTCCTGGTTGGTCGGCGCCACGCCGTCGATGACAATGGCCTTGGTGTCGGCCAGGTTCTGCCCTGAGGGAATGTCGAAATCAGACAAGGTATTGAAATTTTCATCGCAGGTGTCAGTGATGGAACCGGCTGCGAGGTGCAGGGACGCATTGGAGTTCAGGTCCGCGCTGATGTCCCCGGTGCCGACGGTATAGGTGCCGGTAAGCTGAGAAGCGGGAAATGATCCTGCGCTTACGGACACAACGTCACCCGTATCAAGGGTGACCTCAAGTGGTCGTGGTCCGTCGGAAAGGACTATCGGTTCACTGAAAACAACTGTTACGTTGATGGAGGCTCCGACGCCGTACAGGCCGTCAGCCGTCGACGAGGTAACGGAACTTATGGTGGGAGGCGTTGTATCTATGACTATATTCTTTGACGAAAAGTTGTTTCCCGGCAGGGAAAGGGCCGCAGTCTTGGAATTGCCTGCCTTGGTAAGGGTTGCCCCCGGGTCCAGGGTTATGGCAGTGGCCCGGAGGTCAGCGCTGTTCTGTCCCGCAGCGACGGTATAGGTCGCGCTGGCGGTTGTGGCGTTTGTAAAGGGGGTGATTGGTACCACCGCTCCGGAATCAAGGGTCACGTTCAGGTTGCCGCCGGCAAGGTCGACCGCCTTGCTGAAAGTGACCGTCACATTAATATCGCTACCGATGCCGTACCGGCCGTCATCCTTGGTCTATGTAACCGACGTGATGCGCGGCGAGCCGTTCAGGAGTGCCATGGCAAGTATTGTCGCTTCATTACCTTCAGCAAAAAGCGACTGGAACACGGAGCCGCTGCAGCCCGCCAGGGAAAACGCAAGAAAGGGAGCCAGCGCTCCCGCGATGAGTTTATGACGGATCAGGGCAAGGCCGCCGGTTATCTTAATAATGTTTCTTGAAATCATGGTAGGTGTCATATAATCCTCCAATACGGCCTTCAGGCCCGTCCGATTGCTTATTTTTTCTTCTCTTCCACCTTTATGGTCGGTGCAGCCGGGGGCGCCCCGAAGCGGTAGGCCACTCCCAGGTTCACGGTCACGAAATCACTGGACAATTTCTCGAAGGTCCTCATGTACCCTGCCTCTAAAAAGAATTCCATGAAGGGAATCTTGTTGTTAACATAGCCCAGTCCAAAGGCTGCGGCAATGGTCGGTTCAATGGCAGAGGGGCCACCCTTGGCGTATGTGATGCCGCCGCCGAGCTTGATGTAGGGACGCGCCCCCACCGGGGTGACGAACTGCAGTTTGGTATAGGCGACCACGGGGAGCATCATGATGCTTGATGAAGCCTTGGTCGACTTGGTCTGGTGGTAGAGGAATCCCACGGAGAGGCCGAAGCGCATTTTGAACATATCCGTCTTCATGGGTATGCCGGTGTCGCAGAAGAGGAGGGCTCCGTATCCCAGCTGGACCTTGGAGGCGATTTTACCCACCGGGAGGGCTATTCCCGGCATGATGCCGATGGAAGGCTGGAGGACCTTCAGGAGGTCTTCGCCTTCATCGCCGCCGCGGAGCTTGAGGTCCTTGCCCTTCTTTTTCTTTTCGAGCTTTTCCACGAGCTTCTGCTCGTCCGGTTCCAGCACCAGGTCGCGGACGAAGATGGACTTGATGACGCGCATCTGCCTGGTGTCCGGGTCCTGGATGGTGATCTCCTCGTCGGTGCGGTCGACAAGCTTGCCCTTGACGGTCACGCCTGACCGGAGAACGATGGTGGCCGCTTCAATGTTAATCGTTGTAATAAAAAGCGTAAGTAAAGTCGTTAGAGTTAAAAGTAAATTTTTTTTCATCGGTTTGACCTTGTTACTAATACTAGATTATTAGTTTCAAGTAATCTGACTCTCTAAAATAATAATTACTAACAAAGTTATTCATGGTATACTGTATACAATATCAAAACCAAAATAATGCTTGTTTGCTAAATTGTCAATAAAAAAACCCATCCGGATGGGATTATTTTTATTGTATTGATTGATGATTTTTATAGACATAGTTTTTTAATTTTTATAGTAATTATCTTTTTCATCAAGATCCATTATAATCCAATATTTTGGATATTTTTATATAAAAGTATTAAAACATAGAGTAAATCCCTAATATGTATAAAAATTATTATTGAATATATAAATTATATTTAAGTATTTTAGCAATAACTATAACTGATGTCATCATAAGATAATAGCGGAATCTGTTATTTTTGTATAAATAACACCAAAATAAACAATAAATAAAAGATTGTCTCCTGGCGGGTGATAAATACTATTTTAATAAATTGTTTTATGCAGCATCAGGGTTTTTCGAACTTATCCGTCCATAAATCATGAAGGCTGCACTTCGCGTAGACCTTAAGGTTCTTTTTATTGCCGGGAATATTTGCGGAATAAAATTGTGCTTCAAATATCTTGTCAACTGATCGGAATTCCTTGCAGACCAGGTCGTTCCGTTTTTCATCCATGATGCCGATTTTTTCAATATAATGGATGGCGGTCGGATTCTGCAGGTTGACCCGGACCACGATATCGGGTTCCCGGTCTGGGTAGAAGGTCACGACCGGAATGTGGTCATCTTCCATCCCTGCCCATTCGCCAGGGTCGTCCCTGGTGTATTCCGGTTTCGGCGTTTTACGGTACAGCCTCTGCATAAAGTCGTCTTTACAGCCGGCAGCGGGGATCAGCCAGATAGCTGCAAAGGAAAAGATCAGGATAAGCTTAATGATTTTCATGGAATAGTACCTGCCTTGATATCCGTTAATCTGGGGGAGTTTGCTGAATACGTCCTTGATTTGCAAGCCAAAAGCCGGCATGAGGCCAGGGCCTCATGCCGGGGTGTTATTCAATTTCACTCCTCCAACCATGCAGAATCCTAATTGTTTGCGGTTCGGTAGATCCGGAGCGGGTTCGTTCCGTTCCGGGCCGATACGATGACGTAATCGGTGCCCGCGTCATTGACCGAGATGCCGTCGAAGATCCTGGTGTCAACGCCACCCAGGCCGAACTGCTTGCTCGGGACGGAGCACACCGTGCCGCTCGACTGACACACCGCTTCAAAATCAGACTCTGAAGTCGGTTTCGTCACCCCTGATTTCGTCCGCCAGATATTAACGCCGTCTGTGGCGTTGTCATATCCGATGTAGAGACGGTCCCCGTTGACTACCAGCAGGGTCAGTTCCGTGTTCCGGGCATCGATGTTGGCCGCAGTTATGGTGCGGCCGACCCAGGTGGCATTGGCCATGCTCGTGCGTCCGGCAGAGGTCGCGCTCTCAGCCACCAGTTCCCAGTTGGCCGCATAGTTGTTGCCGTTGGTTCCCGCCGTCCAGGTGTAGCCCCCGGCGCTGCACGCGCTTGATGTCGCGGGCGGTTTCACCGTCGATGCGGTTGTTCCGGCACTTATGGCCGGGCTCCAGGCCTCGGTCGTTGTCAGCTGCGTATCGCTTGCGATTGACAGGACTATCTTCGCCTGTCCGCCAGCCATGATCACGTCGCCGATAACGAGCTGGGTGGTGAAGGACGTGCCCGTTCCGTTGACTGTCCGGGAGTTGTTGTTAATCTGTATCGTGCCGGTCAGATTGGCCGAACAGGTGCCGGTGTATTTCGGCAGCCGCCA
>Ga0209506_1004013_pt1 | contig 11363 bp, 10 predicted proteins | sample AD_JPNHG2_MetaG_FD_184409 | JGI IMG/M metagenome (GOLD analysis project Ga0209506, IMG submission 184409) | Active sludge microbial communities of municipal wastewater-treating anaerobic digesters from Japan - AD_JPNHG2_MetaG (SPAdes) (version 2) | ecosystem: Engineered > Bioreactor > Anaerobic...
GACATAGTAACGGGTCAGAAACGTTTCAATTCCTCATAGGTAGTCTGGAAGCTAGAACACTACATTTATAGCCCGGGCCGTGTTGTTAGGTTTCAATTCCTCATAGGTAGTCTGGAAGCGTTCTCAAAGTTCCCGTACTTGCCTAGCAGGTTGAGTTTCAATTCCTCATAGGTAGTCTGGAAGCAGTTTTTGACTGGGACTCGAAAGAAATGATGGAGGGTTTCAATTCCTCATAGGTAGTCTGGAAGCGACAGAAGATCTATGAGTATGTCTCGTGTGGGTCCTGGTTTCAATTCCTCATAGGTAGTCTGGAAGCGGAAGAGCAACGTTGGTGTCACTTGCCGTTGGTTGCCGTTTCAATTCCTCATAGGTAGTCTGGAAGCCAAATATCGTCGAGTTTTTCGAGTCCATCCCACCAGTTAGTTTCAATTCCTCATAGGTAGTCTGGAAGCTCGAAAATACTCTACATTACTGTAGGTTATGCGTATCTGTTTCAATTCCTCATAGGTAGTCTGGAAGCGTAATGTCGGCGGGCGAATAGTTCAACTTCCCAGTGTTTCAATTCCTCATAGGTAGTCTGGAAGCTATTCCATTACAGCTCGCCTCCTGCCCATTCAGGTTTCAATTCCTCATAGGTAGTCTGGAAGCTATCTAGTTGCGACGTTGCGGGAGTTTCGAGCTGAGTTTCAATTCCTCATAGGTAGTCTGGAAGCCACCCCTGCATTCTCTTTCGTTGATAACGTGGTCAGTTTCAATTCCTCATAGGTAGTCTGGAAGCTCGGTACTAATGCTTATGCATTGGAAACGGGGGGTTTCAATTCCTCATAGGTAGTCTGGAAGCACGATTCTGAGAGGGCAGTCCTCAAAGCCTCTACCGAGTTTCAATTCCTCATAGGTAGTCTGGAAGCGGGAACTGTACGAAGAATAGAACATCTGAAAAGTTGTTTCAATTCCTCATAGGTAGTCTGGAAGCTCCAACTAAAGTAGGAACAGATACTTGGGTAGCCGGTTTCAATTCCTCATAGGTAGTCTGGAAGCCCTGCAATCTCGAAGATGGAAATATACACACCATCGTTTCAATTCCTCATAGGTAGTCTGGAAGCTGAAATCGAAATTCTCTTCTTTGTCGATCCTGGTTTCAATTCCTCATAGGTAGTCTGGAAGCCTTTATGTAAGCCTCCATATTATTCAAGGAAGCCAGTTTCAATTCCTCATAGGTAGTCTGGAAGCTTTATAAGTATTAGGATAAGTGTGTAAAAAAGTGTAGTTTCAATTCCTCATAGGTAGTCTGGAAGCAACAAGATATATATTCGCGGCGGCCGTGTCGAGACGTTTCAATTCCTCATAGGTAGTCTGGAAGCGACTGCTGGATAGATATTCGAATATACGCGAAAGAAGTTTCAATTCCTCATAGGTAGTCTGGAAGCGCCCCACTTGTTGCATACGCAAGTCTAATACCGTTTCAATTCCTCATAGGTAGTCTGGAAGCATTCCCAATAATAGCTCCTAACGAATTTGGCCCAGTTTCAATTCCTCATAGGTAGTCTGGAAGCTTCCTGGTGAAGGATTGTCAGATGATAGCGAAGAAGTTTCAATTCCTCATAGGTAGTCTGGAAGCTCGGACCAGGAGATATGTATTCAACTATTCCCGCCACAGTTTCAATTCCTCATAGGTAGTCTGGAAGCTGGATAAATGAGTTGGGAGCGAATAATTGGTAGTTTCAATTCCTCATAGGTAGTCTGGAAGCTTGCTTGACTTCTCGTAGTCAAATAGGCTACACTATGTTTCAATTCCTCATAGGTAGTCTGGAAGCGGCAACATCTATGGGAAAAGATCCGGCGGAAATGTTTCAATTCCTCATAGGTAGTCTGGAAGCCACCAGGGGAAGGCACTTTATTTGAATCATCATCTCGTTTCAATTCCTCATAGGTAGTCTGGAAGCTTCACAAGGGTTTGAGGCGAGATGAAGTGGACAAACTAGTTTCAATTCCTCATAGGTAGTCTGGAAGCTGTCGGAATAGATGGACGGTGAGATATATGGACGAGTTTCAATTCCTCATAGGTAGTCTGGAAGCTTTCCGTCGAAATAGCCTTCAGTGAAACGAATTACCGGTTTCAATTCCTCATAGGTAGTCTGGAAGCGAGACTGGATGGGGGAAACATATCGTGTCGAAGTTTCAATTCCTCATAGGTAGTCTGGAAGCGAAACTTGGGTAAGGACTGGCGACAATGACAAGGCCCTGTTTCAATTCCTCATAGGTAGTCTGGAAGCTGATACGCAAAGAGATCAAAGCGGTGGAAGAACTGGGTTTCAATTCCTCATAGGTAGTCTGGAAGCAAGAACTCTATGATATTTCCCATTGAAACGCAAGAAAGTTTCAATTCCTCATAGGTAGTCTGGAAGCTCTACCAGCTCCCTTGCCTTCTTTGCGGCGTCGAAAGTTTCAATTCCTCATAGGTAGTCTGGAAGCGGAAGGAAGGGCATTGCTCTTCTCCGGCGAGCTGGAGTTTCAATTCCTCATAGGTAGTCTGGAAGCTTCACGATAGGCGAAATATTCTCGAAGAACTCTAGTTTCAATTCCTCATAGGTAGTCTGGAAGCGTAGTCATGTCCCATGACGTAATGCTCGAAAGAAGTTTCAATTCCTCATAGGTAGTCTGGAAGCGATACAGAACCCGTTGCTGACAGTCCAGGGACTTGAATAGTTTCAATTCCTCATAGGTAGTCTGGAAGCCTCGTTGAGGAGGTGAGGACGTGAGAATGAGAATGTTTCAATTCCTCATAGGTAGTCTGGAAGCCTCAAGCGTCTTCGTCCAGTTCTTCCAGAGAAGTTTCAATTCCTCATAGGTAGTCTGGAAGCAGAACCAGCCTCGAAGATCATCGACATCTTGAAGGTTTCAATTCCTCATAGGTAGTCTGGAAGCGGTATGCTGGCTACTGCGTTGTTCACTTTCGTGTGTTTCAATTCCTCATAGGTAGTCTGGAAGCGAGAAAATTCTCAAGGCATGGTATGAGCAGGACTTCGGGTTTCAATTCCTCATAGGTAGTCTGGAAGCGTTTGAAGTCCCCACGCTCGAGGGCGAGGAAAGCGTGTTTCAATTCCTCATAGGTAGTCTGGAAGCTGGTAAGAACGGTGTCGAAGTCATGCTGGTGCTCGACCGTTTCAATTCCTCATAGGTAGTCTGGAAGCGAAGACGAAAGGCTCAAAGCTCAGGCGATGTGCGTTTCAATTCCTCATAGGTAGTCTGGAAGCCGCGATTTCAACGGCGTGGTGATACCATCGCAATTCTAGTTTCAATTCCTCATAGGTAGTCTGGAAGCCGAGTTCGAGTTCGGTGCGAACGAGAAGGAGGATCCCGGTTTCAATTCCTCATAGGTAGTCTGGAAGCCTAGTCACCACCATTATAATATTCCCCCAAATCCGCGTTTCAATTCCTCATAGGTAGTCTGGAAGCTGTCATCATGATTAAAGTATCTGCGGTTCATCTTGAAGGGTTTCAATTCCTCATAGGTAGTCTGGAAGCCTTTTCACAGAGGATTTCAACACGGAGCATCCGGGATAGTTTCAATTCCTCATAGGTAGTCTGGAAGCCGTAGCTATTTTCGTAATTGCTCTTTGGCTCTGGAAGCGTTTCAATTCCTCATAGGTAGTCTGGAAGCCAGATGGGACGGAAACTACTGGGAGTTACAGGGTTTCAATTCCTCATAGGTAGTCTGGAAGCTGGAGGTCAAGGTCCCCGGGGGTAAACTGACCCCGCTTGTTTCAATTCCTCATAGGTAGTCTGGAAGCCGGAGAAGTGGGAGGCTCTGATGAGCGCCGAGCCGAAATTGTTTCAATTCCTCATAGGTAGTCTGGAAGCGTTGAGCCGGTCACACCCGTAAGAGTCGCCATTGTGCGTTTCAATTCCTCATAGGTAGTCTGGAAGCACGACGGCTTCAGCCTCGTGGATGAAGGCTTATCCTTGAGTTTCAATTCCTCATAGGTAGTCTGGAAGCGAAACCCAGATACTCATGTATTTGGTGGTATTCCGTGTTTCAATTCCTCATAGGTAGTCTGGAAGCGGAAAGACTCAAAAACCTAAAGTAAAGAGGAGAGAGTTTCAATTCCTCATAGGTAGTCTGGAAGCCTTCTCTATGGGGTAGAGCTTACCGATACCGAACTGGAGTTTCAATTCCTCATAGGTAGTCTGGAAGCCCTCGATTACCTGAATCGGATAATACCTAAGCGCGTTTCAATTCCTCATAGGTAGTCTGGAAGCAGGCGATTATCGCCGAGAGAAAGTTTACCGCGGCTCGTTTCAATTCCTCATAGGTAGTCTGGAAGCTTCAAATAGTCTGACGATGTCCTCGAGTGCCTTTCTGTTTCAATTCCTCATAGGTAGTCTGGAAGCTCACGTGAAAAACCCTCAAACTTTGCCTTTTTTCCTAGTTTCAATTCCTCATAGGTAGTCTGGAAGCATAATGTTGAGTTTGAATTACATAGAAAATGGTGTTTCAATTCCTCATAGGTAGTCTGGAAGCAAAGTTAAGTTGCTGTTATGACTACTTGTATTCTTCAGTTTCAATTCCTCATAGGTAGTCTGGAAGCGAACCTACGGCGATAACTTCAGGGTAAGCAGCAGGAGTTTCAATTCCTCATAGGTAGTCTGGAAGCCGAAACTCGCGAAGACGGCTTTGAAATAGGGCAACTGTGTTTCAATTCCTCATAGGTAGTCTGGAAGCGAGGTTTAGAACAAACTCATCTTGCCAAAACGAGATAGTTTCAATTCCTCATAGGTAGTCTGGAAGCGAAATCATAGCGGCTTACAAAGCTTCACTCAAAGACATGTTTCAATTCCTCATAGGTAGTCTGGAAGCCGCATCTAGGTCGTCAATCCTGTTGAGGTTATGTTTCAATTCCTCATAGGTAGTCTGGAAGCAAAGCTAAGCAACCGGGAGGCTTTGGGGTTCCTTCGTTTCAATTCCTCATAGGTAGTCTGGAAGCTATGATAGGCGACTTGGAACGCGCAACATTCTCGAACATGTTTCAATTCCTCATAGGTAGTCTGGAAGCACGATTCCTTCTTTGACCTTCTTCGCGTAGTTAGTTTCAATTCCTCATAGGTAGTCTGGAAGCAGAAACGTTGTTGTGAAATCAGACAGGCGCTCGCGTTTCAATTCCTCATAGGTAGTCTGGAAGCGTCTATCGTTCCTGCAAACAATGTAGTCGAGTCTTTTGTTTCAATTCCTCATAGGTAGTCTGGAAGCCTTTCGGGGCATATGGCACCGGAAGGGTGAGGAGGAGTTTCAATTCCTCATAGGTAGTCTGGAAGCTCAAGTTTAGAAATTCTTTTGTTGGAGCATTCATGTTTCAATTCCTCATAGGTAGTCTGGAAGCCAGAATGCCGTTGTATTAGTACGGATGGGGAGAGAAGTTTCAATTCCTCATAGGTAGTCTGGAAGCACGCGCAACATTCTCGAACATTGAGCACCAGTCGCTGTTTCAATTCCTCATAGGTAGTCTGGAAGCCCTCCTTTCGTAGTCTGTCAGTGTCGCTGTTTCAGTTTCAATTCCTCATAGGTAGTCTGGAAGCATAGTCCTCCAGTACCCCGTCGGTGCTGGGAGCGTTTCAATTCCTCATAGGTAGTCTGGAAGCTACATATTTCTCAAAAGCTCTCCTGACGATAGCCGGTTTCAATTCCTCATAGGTAGTCTGGAAGCTTCGACTTCAAAAATGCGATTTTAGAGGAAAATTTGTTTCAATTCCTCATAGGTAGTCTGGAAGCCGAAGCTAGCAGTATCGTTAGAACCAGACACCCACCAAGTTTCAATTCCTCATAGGTAGTCTGGAAGCCACAGCAGAAGCAAAGAACTACAAAGGTGTATGGACGTTTCAATTCCTCATAGGTAGTCTGGAAGCGGGAGAAAGTATAGAGCGGCTTCAATTATGCCGCGTTTCAATTCCTCATAGGTAGTCTGGAAGCGAAATCGCCCGAGATTCCCTCGATGTCGTCCGAAGTTTCAATTCCTCATAGGTAGTCTGGAAGCACGTATGGAGGACCGAAATATAGATTCTATTTCTATGAGTTTCAATTCCTCATAGGTAGTCTGGAAGCGGCTTCAGGAAGAAGAGGCCATGACTCCTGAAGAGATGTTTCAATTCCTCATAGGTAGTCTGGAAGCTTTCGTGCAACAGAGTTGTTCTTTCGACCAAAGGTTGTTTCAATTCCTCATAGGTAGTCTGGAAGCTATGACTACTTGTATTCTTCATGAATACGGAGGTGAGTTTCAATTCCTCATAGGTAGTCTGGAAGCTATGAAACAAAACCCGGAAGTCATCAAATGGCTTCGTTTCAATTCCTCATAGGTAGTCTGGAAGCGCTGTAGCTTGTGGATATTACCATTCTTTAGGAAGTTTCAATTCCTCATAGGTAGTCTGGAAGCGGTCTAGATGATACAACTACCAGAGATGTTCCAACGTTTCAATTCCTCATAGGTAGTCTGGAAGCGGGAGCTTTTTGAGGAAGAAGAACCCGGAGGCGAGTTTCAATTCCTCATAGGTAGTCTGGAAGCTAAACCTAGTTGTCCGTAATTATTTCTACCCCAAGCATAGTTTCAATTCCTCATAGGTAGTCTGGAAGCGGTAGCCGTAACTTCTGGATCTTACCATTCTTTAGGAAGTTTCAATTCCTCATAGGTAGTCTGGAAGCGAGCGTATTTCCTATTTGATATATAGAAGTTGTGTTTCAATTCCTCATAGGTAGTCTGGAAGCGGTCTAGATGATACAACCAACAGATATGTTCCAACGTTTCAATTCCTCATAGGTAGTCTGGAAGCAACTCAGACGGAGAACTGTATGCTTGGGGTAGAAAGTTTCAATTCCTCATAGGTAGTCTGGAAGCTCTGTTGGTTGTATCATCTAGACCTAGTTGTCCGGTTTCAATTCCTCATAGGTAGTCTGGAAGCGTGTGAGCGTTTCTTCGACCGAGTAGTCAGAATTGGTTTCAATTCCTCATAGGTAGTCTGGAAGCGGAGCAGAGCCTCCGCTCCAATCAACAGATGATGGCCAAGGTTTCAATTCCTCATAGGTAGTCTGGAAGCTTGGCAAAGCATACTCGATCGGAGACGTATTTACATAGTTTCAATTCCTCATAGGTAGTCTGGAAGCGTTACTGAATAAGCAGTAGTGCCTTGATTGATTACGTTTCAATTCCTCATAGGTAGTCTGGAAGCACCGAGAGAGTCTGGGGCATCGTAGAACCCATCCTGTTTCAATTCCTCATAGGTAGTCTGGAAGCCAGATCAGATACGGCCTAGAATCAACGTCGAAGTGTTTCAATTCCTCATAGGTAGTCTGGAAGCTCGTCTGTTTCAGGAGGCTCATCTATAAGAGGTAGCGTTTCAATTCCTCATAGGTAGTCTGGAAGCGGTTCGAGTATGACGAAGACTATGTCCCTGAAGCTCGTTTCAATTCCTCATAGGTAGTCTGGAAGCGGAGAGTGAGATTGGCACAGGTTTTGAACAGACCGTGTTTCAATTCCTCATAGGTAGTCTGGAAGCCGCACCGAGCGCCTGATAGGTTTCGTTTCCTACACCTGGTTTCAATTCCTCATAGGTAGTCTGGAAGCCAAGTTGTGAACCTTGAAGCAATCAATATGCTGCTGTTTCAATTCCTCATAGGTAGTCTGGAAGCAGAATCAACCCTTGCCAGAAGTCTTTCTCGATATGGGTTTCAATTCCTCATAGGTAGTCTGGAAGCTAGTCTTGAACACGCCTACAATCAGATGACCCCCGGGTTTCAATTCCTCATAGGTAGTCTGGAAGCGACAGTCGATGCGGGTGAGGTCATAGAGTGGATGCGTTTCAATTCCTCATAGGTAGTCTGGAAGCTAAACTCAGACGGAGAACTGTATGCTTGGGGTAGAAAGTTTCAATTCCTCATAGGTAGTCTGGAAGCCAGGCACACTTAAAGACGGCAGTATGGTTTCAAACTAGTTTCAATTCCTCATAGGTAGTCTGGAAGCTGGAGAGTGAGATTGGCACAGGTTTTGAACAGACCGTGTTTCAATTCCTCATAGGTAGTCTGGAAGCGCTTCTGGTACTCTCTAGGTTTCGAGAGATCCTGAGTTTCAATTCCTCATAGGTAGTCTGGAAGCTTTTTTGCCCAGCAAGAGCTAGAGTACCGGGTACGGTTTCAATTCCTCATAGGTAGTCTGGAAGCAGGTTCTTCATTGCAGAGTTCAGGTCCATCCCTGGTTTCAATTCCTCATAGGTAGTCTGGAAGCTGAAAAGATCGCGCTAGGCACGCAAATAGTCTTGTTTCAATTCCTCATAGGTAGTCTGGAAGCATGTAGAGGAGGGGAAAAATGAAAAAGTATGTAGTAGGTTTCAATTCCTCATAGGTAGTCTGGAAGCAGGATGGAAACCGGACGTAGAAGCGAGTCTGTAGTTTCAATTCCTCATAGGTAGTCTGGAAGCTGTTTTGATTGCGGAAGGTTGGCTACCTCTTATAGAGTTTCAATTCCTCATAGGTAGTCTGGAAGCGAGCATGCCAGACGAGGAACGAGAAGGGCTTGAGGAGTTTCAATTCCTCATAGGTAGTCTGGAAGCAGGAGCTACATATATCTATGAATGGTCGGGTACGAGTTTCAATTCCTCATAGGTAGTCTGGAAGCGATAGTGCGATGAATGATTTAGAAAAGCAATTTAGTTTCAATTCCTCATAGGTAGTCTGGAAGCTGAGATTGTCATAGATGCTGCGAAGATTGCAGGCGGTGGTTTCAATTCCTCATAGGTAGTCTGGAAGCGGGGATACAATAATTACGGACAACTAGGTCTAGAGTTTCAATTCCTCATAGGTAGTCTGGAAGCAGAACAGGCTCAAATCAAGGCTCAGAAACTTGCAGGTTTCAATTCCTCATAGGTAGTCTGGAAGCCTGCTGTGATTGAGACTACGGTTGAAGTTGGAAAGGGTTTCAATTCCTCATAGGTAGTCTGGAAGCAGTTTTCTCGCCGCCCCACTTCACACCTTCCCAAAGTTTCAATTCCTCATAGGTAGTCTGGAAGCGCCGTAGCTGGTGGGGGTTCTCATTCTTTAGCAAGTTTCAATTCCTCATAGGTAGTCTGGAAGCTAGGTGAAAAGATCGCGCTAGGCACGCAAATAGTCTTGTTTCAATTCCTCATAGGTAGTCTGGAAGCGCCGTAGCTGGTGGGGGTTCTCATTCTTTAGCAAGTTTCAATTCCTCATAGGTAGTCTGGAAGCTGGAGAAGTAATGCGCAACGCGGTGGAAGGCGTTGGTTTCAATTCCTCATAGGTAGTCTGGAAGCGAATCGCCACGGCTCAACTTTTGTATGAAAGACGTGTTTCAATTCCTCATAGGTAGTCTGGAAGCAATAAACTCAGACGGAGAACTGTATGCTTGGGGATACAAGTTTCAATTCCTCATAGGTAGTCTGGAAGCCGGATCAGTCAACACATCGTCAAAGTCTTTGAACGTTTCAATTCCTCATAGGTAGTCTGGAAGCGCCGTAACTTCTGGATATTACCATTCTTTAGGAAGTTTCAATTCCTCATAGGTAGTCTGGAAGCCGTAGCTGGTGGGGGTTCTCATTCTTTAGCAAGTTTCAATTCCTCATAGGTAGTCTGGAAGCCATATCTGGTAGTTGTATCATCTAGACCTAGTTGTCCGGTTTCAATTCCTCATAGGTAGTCTGGAAGCTGTTCTAAAAGACGGTAGCACTGTTTCAAACTAGTTTCAATTCCTCATAGGTAGTCTGGAAGCGGTTGGAGCAATCGTCACGCACAACGGTCAATTGTGGAGTTTCAATTCCTCATAGGTAGTCTGGAAGCCGTTACTTGTCCATGTTCTACTAGAACATATTTCATGTTTCAATTCCTCATAGGTAGTCTGGAAGCCGGCGATGTGTCGTCAGAAACTTCCTTTATCGCGCTGTGTTTCAATTCCTCATAGGTAGTCTGGAAGCGCTGTTTGATGGTGAGGTCTATATCTCAAAGATGTTTCAATTCCTCATAGGTAGTCTGGAAGCGCCACTCGGGATAGTCCAGTATGCTGTATATATTCCGTTTCAATTCCTCATAGGTAGTCTGGAAGCGTTGGGAGCTTTTTGAGGAAGAAGAACCCGGAGGCGAGTTTCAATTCCTCATAGGTAGTCTGGAAGCAGGAGGAGAACATGAGAAAGAAGCAACCAATCCAGGGTTTCAATTCCTCATAGGTAGTCTGGAAGCAAAATCTTCCGGACGATTTGTACCTTAAAGTAGAGGAGTTTCAATTCCTCATAGGTAGTCTGGAAGCCGGAAGATCACCGAGTCCATCATCTCATCTTAAAGTTTCAATTCCTCATAGGTAGTCTGGAAGCTTGACCTTGTACTCGTCAAAGATACCATCTACCGTGAAACGTTTCAATTCCTCATAGGTAGTCTGGAAGCTCCACGGGCAAATTTCCTCTGGAATTGTAAGGCCAAGGTTTCAATTCCTCATAGGTAGTCTGGAAGCTCAACCCTTGCCAGAAGTCTTTCTCGATATGGGTTTCAATTCCTCATAGGTAGTCTGGAAGCGACAAGAAACTATATGAAACCATGGCTTCATTGGGCGGTTTCAATTCCTCATAGGTAGTCTGGAAGCTTGATTGCTTTCAAGAACGGTAGCCACTTTTCGGTTGTTTCAATTCCTCATAGGTAGTCTGGAAGCGGTCGAAGAGCAGCTCGGCGTTGCACCCATAGAAAGTTTCAATTCCTCATAGGTAGTCTGGAAGCTTGATCTTGCTGTTGTTGTCAAAGACTTTGTGGGTTTCAATTCCTCATAGGTAGTCTGGAAGCGGTCGAAGAGCAGCTCGGCGTTGCACCCATAGAAAGTTTCAATTCCTCATAGGTAGTCTGGAAGCTTCAACAGACTCATGGCAAACATTTCACCCGCTGTGGCGTTTCAATTCCTCATAGGTAGTCTGGAAGCGCCGGAGAAAAGATTACTCTGGGTCTGAAAATGTTGTTTCAATTCCTCATAGGTAGTCTGGAAGCGGTCTCCGAGAGAGTCAGAGAAACTGTCTGTCAAATTCTGTTTCAATTCCTCATAGGTAGTCTGGAAGCGCCGTCTCTGGGAGGCAACCTAGATGCCGCCGACTACAGTTTCAATTCCTCATAGGTAGTCTGGAAGCGATAGGTAAGTTTTATGGAAATGTTTAATTTAAATACGTTTCAATTCCTCATAGGTAGTCTGGAAGCAACCTTCTTATCTTGCCATGCCTATTAGTAGGCATGTTTCAATTCCTCATAGGTAGTCTGGAAGCCCGTAGCTGGTGGGGGTTCTCATTCTTTAGCAAGTTTCAATTCCTCATAGGTAGTCTGGAAGCAGAGCCTCCGCTCC
>Ga0209506_1004016_pt1 | contig 11360 bp, 6 predicted proteins | sample AD_JPNHG2_MetaG_FD_184409 | JGI IMG/M metagenome (GOLD analysis project Ga0209506, IMG submission 184409) | Active sludge microbial communities of municipal wastewater-treating anaerobic digesters from Japan - AD_JPNHG2_MetaG (SPAdes) (version 2) | ecosystem: Engineered > Bioreactor > Anaerobic >...
GTTATGCCGATCCGAGCAAAGCCAATCGCGAACTTGCCTGGAAAGCTGAACGAAACTTAGATGACATGTGTCGAGACACCTGGAACTGGCAGAAGAAAAATCCGAACGGCTATTCAGACTAATTTTCTAATTTTACTAAAATATTTGTGGATTCTATTAAATATCCATAAAACCTGGAATGGTTCTGGTATAGGCTTTCTGCAGTTCAGTTAAAGGTAAATCAATAATATTATTAATGGTCAAGCGACCGTTGTCTTTAACGCGTCCGATTGTCACGCTAGGGATGATATTCTTAGAGGCAATTCGTTCTATATCAAGTAAATATTTTTCACTGATAGATATGAGGATAACTGATTGACTTTCACCAAAAAACAGTTCATCATTTCTAAGTTTGCGCGAAATATAGACTGAGGCGCCAAGTGGTTTTTCAGGATTGGAAATGCAAGCTTCTGCCAGAGCCACAGCCAAACCGCCGTCCGATATATCTATTGCTGAATTCACAATCCCCTTTTGAATTGCTTCCAGGGTAGCATTAAAGATTCTTTTTTCAAACGATAAATCTATATCAGGAGCATCACCAGCAATAATGTTATGAACCACTTTTAGATATTCACTTCCCCCCAATTCGCCTTTTAAGGCTCCTAATAAAATGATAAAGTCGCCGTCGTTTTTAAACCAAGGGGTAGTCACGTTTTTAAGATCTTCAATCAGACCAACCATACCAACTACTGGCGTCGGAAAAATGGCTCCTTTGGGAGATTCGTTATAGAAACTGACGTTGCCGCCAGTTACCGGCGTATCGAAAACACGACAGGCATCACCGATGCCCTGCACCGCCATTTTAAATTGATAATAAATTTCTGGATCGTAGGGATTACCAAAATTGAGACAATTGGTAATCGCAATCGGTCTGGCACCGGAACAGACAACATTTCGAGCCGATTCGGCGACGGCAATCGCACCACCTTTATATGGGTTGAGATAAGTATAACGACCATTCCCATCAGTTTTGATAGCCAGTGCTTTACGAGTACCTTTAATACGAATAACTGCGGCTGAACCACCGGGTTTGACAACTGTATTTGATCTCACGGAATAATCATACTGCCGATAAACCCAGGATTTATCCGCGATATTCGGCGACGATAATATCCGCAGAAGCACCTTGTTGTAGTCTTTAGGCTCGGGTATTTTTTTCAAATTACGCCCCTGCACTTTTTTCAAATAAGCCGGTTCTTTGGTTTCTCGCTGATAAACCGGTGCGCCGCCACCCAATACCAGATGCCAAGCGGGCAGAGAAGCGACCTTTTTATTATTCATAAAAATATCCAAATTACCAGAATTAATAACCTTACCGATTTTGACACAGTTTAAATCCCATTTTTCAAAAATCGCCTCTGTCTCTTCTTCAAAACCTTTCCTAATAACAACTAACATCCGTTCTTGCGATTCAGACAACATAATTTCATAGGGACTCATACCAGGTTCACGGAGAGGAACAGAATCAAGGTTAATAATCATTCCAGATTTGCCGCGCACTGCCATCTCGGAAGTCGAGCAAGCAATTCCAGCCGCACCTAAATCTTGAATGCCGATTAAAAAATCCTGCTTGGCAAGTTCAAGAGTAGCCTCCAGCAATAGTTTTTCGGTAAAGGGATCTCCAACCTGAACTGAAGAACGCCGATTTTCAGATTCTTCAGTTAATTCAACGGATGCAAAGGTTGCTCCGTGGATGCCATCTCTTCCAGTAGAAGAGCCGACGATCATTACGGTATTTCCTTCTCCTTTGGCAACAGCGCTAACGACATTTTTATTTTTGACCAAGCCAACAGTCATAACATTAACTAATGGATTCTCTGTATAGCAATCCTCGAAATAAATTTCGCCAGCTACAGTCGGCACGCCGACGCAATTGCCATAATGGGCGATTCCTTTTACCACATTATCGAAAAGATAGCGGTTACGTGGCGTCTCCAATGGCCCAAAACGTAACGAATCGAGTGAAGCGATCGGCCGAGCGCCCATGGTAAAAATATCCCGTAAAATCCCTCCTACCCCAGTCGCCGCTCCCTGAAATGGCTCAACTGCTGACGGATGATTGTGACTCTCAATTTTAAAACAAATCGCCAGCCCATCACCAATATCAACTAAACCAGCATTTTCTTCACCAGCGTTAACTAAAAGGTGCTTTCCACTTCTGGGCAGAGTTTTAATCAAAGCTATCGAATTTTTATAGCTACAATGTTCGCTCCACATCACTGAAAAAATGCCCAGTTCAGTGTAGGTAGGCGTCCGTCCTAAAATCTGTAATATCTTATTCCACTCTTCCTCAGTTAAACCGTGTTGAATAGCAGTTTGCAGGTTAACTTCCGGTTCAATCTGGCTAGCCATTGATTACTCCAGTAATGTGTTAATTGTCAAAGAAGTATCGGATATGTAATTCGACCCCAATAATCACTCATTGTCTCGCGTCGAGTAATTTCAATCACCTTGCCATTAGTTATAGCTACTTCGGCTGGACGAAGTCGGTGATTATAGGTCATTGACATAGTACTTCCGTAAGCACCAGCCTGAGTAAAAATTAGCAAATCGCCTTCTTCTAACTTAGGTAAAGGCCGCCCTACAGTGAAAATATCTGTATTTTCACAAATCTGACCACAAAGATTAATCGGATAGAGTTCTTTTTCATCTTCTTTGCCATCGACAATAACCGGATGCTGGGCTTTGTAAAGTGCTGAACGAATCAAAGTATTGAATCCAGCATCCAGTCCGGCAAATTTCTGATAGCTCTCCTTAATTCCCAGAACTCGTGTCACCAAATAACCGGCGTCGCCGACGAGGTAACGACCGGGTTCTAAATGTAAAGCCGGTTTGCCAATTGATAAACTTTCGGACTTGGCTTTAAGCACCTTGAGGCATTCTCTTCCAACACATTGAATATCAAGCTCATGATCGTCTCCATAATAAGGTATTCCGAATCCGCCACCCATATCAACGTATTCAAAAGTTATCCCGAGTGTTTGGTGGATTTGGCCTAAGATGTTCAGTAATAATTCCAGCATTTGCGGAAAGTGTTCTTCGTCGAGAATACCGGAACCGGTCATCATTTGAGCCCCATACCGTTTAATCCCTACCTGACGGGCTTTTTCATAAGCGAGCCACGCTTTTTCGTGGGGCACACCGAATTTAGCCTTCTCACCACCGGTAGTAATTTGCTCGTACTTACCTCTCCCCTTCCCTGGATTAATCCGAAAACTTATTACCTCAGGACAATTAATTCGTAACAAACGATCCAGCGAGGTAATATCATCCAAAATGATATTTACTCCCGCTCGGACGGCAACATTGAAATCTTCCATGCTTTCGTAATTTCCGGCAAAGATTATGTCCGATGGTTTTACTCCAGTTTTCAAAGCAATTTCGATTTCACCTGGGCTGACGCAGTCACAGCCATAACCACAATCTTTCAACAGTTGTACAATTGCGGGATGCGAATTCGCTTTCACGGCATAAAAAAAGGCAGTTTCAATTTCATTAGAATCAAAAGCTTTCCGTAAACGCTGAGCATTGTCTTTGATGCGATCAAAATCGTAAACATAAAGCGGTGTCCCAAACTCATCAGCTAAATCGCTGACATTCACTCCATTAATCTTCATTTAAATTCCTATTTTATAGATATTGTTTTATTTTTTGAGCGATTTTTGGCCCAATCCCCTTAACATTCATCAGGTCTTCCATACTGGCGGATTTTATATTGGCAATCGTCTTAAAATGTTGCAGTAAAGCCTTTTTGGCATTCTGGCTCAAGCCCGGGATTTCATCGAGTTTGGTAGAAATTCCGCCTTTTCCACGTATTTTTCGATGATAAGTGATGGCAAAGCGATGCGCTTCATTCCTTACTCGCTGTAAAAGGCTGAGTGCCAGGCTATTGCGCGCTAATAATAGTGGTTCATCATTCCCCGGAATAAATATCTCTTCCAGTCTTTTTGCCAGACCAATGATGGGGATTTCGGATAAATTCAATTCCTGTAATACTGTGATAGCGGCATTCAATTGACCTTTTCCACCATCTATTAGAATCAGATGCGGTAGAGGCTTTTCCTCACGAAGAAGACGTGTGTATCGACGCCGAACAACTTCCGCTAACATAGCATAATCATTACTTCCGGTTACAGTTTTTATTTTGAATCGCCGATACTCACTGCTTTTCGCGGCGCCGTTGATAAATGTAATCATAGAACCGACGGCAAATTTACCGCCAATATTAGATATATCAAAAGCCTCAATCCGTCGCGGTAATTCTTTTAGTCCAAGTTCATTCTGGAGAGCAACCAGCGATTTGGGCACGAATTCGGTTTTTTGGCTTTGTTTCATTTGCAACTCGCTGATTTGCAATTCAGCGTTACGGATAGCCATTTTCATCAATCGAGCTTTATCGCCTCGTTGCGGCTGGAAGATACTGACTCGGGCACCTTTTTGAGACATAAGCCATTTTTCAAGCATTTCCTGTTCTTCCGGTAGATAGTTTAGCAATACTTCCGATGGGATACTTGTTGCATTATCATAATAGCGCAGAAGCAAGTCGTGAGTAATTGCCGGGTAATCATAGTTTTCGGTTCCTTCCAGTAAAAATTTATCACGACCGATCAACTTTCCCTGCCTGACCCGAAATATGACGGCGCAACAATTTTCAGCCTCTTTCAGAACGGCGATTAAGTCGCGATCGAGTCCATCATTCAACTCGACTGATTGACGATTGGAATAATTCATAAGAATGGAAATCTTATCACGATAAGCCGCGGCTGTTTCAAATCGCAGACTCGCCGCGGCAGTTTTCATTTTTTCCTCAAAATATTCAATAGACTCTTCGGTTCGCCCGTTTAAAAACGCGATCACCTGGTTGATCATACGATTATATTCTTCGGCCGAAACCAACCCCTGGCAAGGGCCCTCGCACTTTTTAATATGATAATCAAGGCAAACTTTGATGTGCCCGTTAGCAATGGTTTTAGCATTCAAATGATGTTTGCAGCTCCGAATGGGGAAAATATTTTTAATGATTTCGAGAGTATCGCGCAGGAGGCGACTATCGGTATATGGACCGAAGTATTTCGAGCCGTCTCGCACAACGCTACGAGTCATAAAAACTTGCGGAAAAGGTTCATTGGTAATGCGAACGTAGGGATAAGTTTTATCGTCCCGAAAAAAGATGTTATACTTTGGGTGATGCGTCTTAATTAGAGTATTTTCGAGAATCAGAGCTTCGATCTCCGAATTAGTCAGAATATACTCGACATCAGCAATATTATTAACCAATGCGGCGGTTTTAGGTTCTTTATAACCTCCAATAAAATAAGATCTTACTCGATTACGAATGTTTTTAGCTTTACCAATATAAATAATTTTACCGGCTGAATTACGGTAAATATAACAACCTGGATCAGTCGGGGCAGTTCGGATTTTCTCGAAAAGTTTTTCTGGGAATTGTCGTTCGGCCATCAGTTAATATCCACAGCCGTAAGCCAAAATCCACTCCAGCTATGTAAACTTTTAGTGAATGGAAATAACAACATCTACGCCACCGATTTATTTATTAACCGGTTTGCCGCTAGCACTTTGTTCAGCCGGACAAATCCCATTTTTATCAACTAATCTATCTAGAAGCTTGCAGTGAATTGCAATAAAAGTCTGACAGGTTGCTGAGCCATCAGACAGTTTATCCGGAAATTCCGCATATTCACAAGATAAATCACAATATTTCATTTAATACCCTGCTAATTCTCGCCCAAATTTAAAATGAAAAACGGGTAGAATCAAACCATCGTATAGTTCTACCCGTTTTTATTTGGTATTTTTATTTTACTAAATTGATGTCAAAACCTTCGGGTCTTCCAATTAGTTCGGCTTCAACTTTCCCCTTCTTTATCTTTCGTTTCAAAGCAATTTGTTCAAAGAAAAGATAAATTATGGGTATCAAAATTAAGGTGAATACCGTGGCAAAGGTTAATCCGCCTATCACTGCGATAGCCATCGGAGCCCATAATTCTGCACCGGTGCCAAGGCCTAATGCGAGCGGCAACATGCCCAAAATAGTAGTTAGTGCGGTCATTAACACAGGTCTTAATCGTCTCTTACTCCCTGCCAGAATAGCGATCCACAGATGATAATTATGTTTGTACCTTAGTTGATTTATATAGTCAACTAATACAATTCCATTATTGACGACGATACCTACTAATAGTACGCATCCAACCAATGCCATAACACTCATGGGTGTTCCAGTTATGAATAACAACCAGATTGCTCCTATCATCGATAGCGGAATAGTAAAAATGATGATAAACGGATCTAGCAAAGATTCAAATTGGGAAGCCATTACCATATAGACGAGTATCACAGCCGCAGCTAGAGCGATATAGAGATACAAAAATGCCTCTTGCCTTTCTTCCTCGGCGCCGCCTATTTCCCATCTAAATTCAGGTGGGAAATTAATATTTCTTAAACTAGCAGTTATATCTCTTGTAACACTTTGGATATCTCTACCGGAAACTGAACAAGATATGCTAACTCTTCTTTCCTGATCTTCTCGGTTTATTGATTCCTCACCGGTACCAGGTATAACTCTAGCAATATTTTTTAAGGGAAATTGAGCCCCGGTTGGTGTGGTAATATATAGATTTTCGATATCACTCTGAGATTTTCTGAACTGCTCATCTAATTGAACTATTACATCATATTCATCTCCACCTTCACGAAATCTAGTAACCCGAGTTCCTCTGATGCTTGTTCCGACTATATTGGCAATCTGATAAGTACTCAAACCAAATGCAGAGGCTTTATCTCTGTCAATTACAATCTGATACTCCGGTTTGGGAAGGTTGTAACTTTTAGTAACGTCAACAACTCCTTTTATGCCTTTTAGCATTTCCGCTACCTGGTCACCCAAATTCCTGGCAATTAATCTATCATAACCGAAGATTTTGATAGTGATACCACTGCCTAACATAGAGGAAACATCTTCACCACCAGCAATGGTAATGTTAGCACCCGGAATCTTTCGAAATCTTTCTCTTAATATGTCTTGAATTTCGAAGGAAGATCTCTCTCGCTCTTCAACATCAGGTAAGCGAACGGTAATATTACCAGAATTAGAACTTGCCATAATTGCAGTAACACCCTCGCCAACTCCGAAGTTGACCTGAATATTCTCAGCTTCCGGCACCTCTTCCCTGATTATCTTCTCTATCTCTCTGAATGTCTTGTCCGTCGAGGCTAAAGATGCCCCGGTTTCTCTTTCGACATTTATCCTAATACTGGATCTGTCCGCCTCTGGTAAAAATTCACCACCCAGAAATGAGAACATTAAAATAGTTATCACGAAAATTACGATCAATCCAATTAAAAACACCTTCTTATGGCTGAGAAAATAATCTAATATTCTTACATATCTATCCTGAAGTCCTTGAAGAAAATTATCAATTACGGAATCCATTCTTCTAAGGACCTTTGATTTTGACTTCTTTTTCTCACCTTTTAACCATTGCGTAGATAATAATGGGATTAAAGTTAAAGCAACTAACAAGGAAATAGTCAAAGATGATACAATAACAATAACTAAATCTTTAAAAAGAATACCAGATATCCCTGGTAGAAAAAGAACCGGAACGAAAATTGCTATAGTTGTTAAAGTTGAAGCCGTGATCGCCATTGAAACTTCACTTGCTCCTTCATCGGCTGCTTGTCTAATATCTAGCCCCTTTTCCTTAAGCCTAAATATATTTTCAAGAACGACTATCGAATTATCCACCAGCATACCGATAGCAAGAGCCAAGCCCGCCATAGTTATGACGTTAAAGGTCATATTGAGCAAATACATTGCAAAAAAGGTAACTATGATAGAAACCGGAATTGAGATCGCAGTTATCAAAGAACTTCTGATATACCTAAGAAAGAATAATAGAACCAGAAAAACCAGAATAAATGCTTGGACTCCGGTACTCATCAAGTTGTTTAGTGATTTTGTAATAAATTCCGAAGAATCAAAGACAATCTCAAGTTTTACATCTTTACCGACCAATTCCATTATCTTGGGCAATTCTTTCGCCACTGCTCTTGCCGTCTGTACCGTATTGGCATCTGATTGTTTTTGGATAAAAAGCATCACTGCGTCTTCGCCGTTATTCCGCACAATCTGGCTTTGTTCTTTATAACCGTCAATGACATTCGCAACATTCTTTAAATAAATAGGTGTACCACTAACATTTCCGATTACTGTATTAGCTATTTGCTCAACAGTTCTATATTCCCCATAAGTACGAACAGAATATTCTTGGTATTCATCATCAACAACACCGGCCGGAATCTGGACGTTTTCCATTTGTAGCTTTTGAACAATTTGTTGGGCTGGTATTCCATAAGCCGCAACTTTTTGCGGATCAAGCAGGACTTTAATTTGTCGCTCTAACCCACCTCCAGATGCGGCTGAAGCAACGCCTTTTAGCCTCTCAATTCGCGGCCTAACCTCGTCGTCTATCACCCTTCTTAATTCCGCCATACCCAGTTGACCCGAGCTAGCTGAAATGAGCATAACGGGAGTCATTGACGGATCAAAGCTGATGGTTATGGGATTCGATGCATCTGGAGGGAGGTAATCTCGAATTAAATCTATATTTTTTCGGACATCAATCTCCGATTGATCAATATCGGCATCCCAATCGAATTGCAATATTACCAGTGAATTACCAACACTCGACATCGAAATGATTTTATCAATGTTTTCAACTGCTACGAGTGTTTGCTCCAGTGGACGAGTGATAACATTTTCGATATCTTCAGGGCCTACGCCGGTATATTGGGTCATTACCCCGACTACTGGTATGGTGATATTCGGATATAAATCTAATTTTAATTGAGTAAGTCCGAAAATACCGAACCCAATCACAATTAAATAGATCATTGTGGCAGTAATACCTCGTTTAATGGAAAGGTTGGATAAACTCATATCGCTTTCCCTTTCTCAATAATCTCAACTTTGGTCGAATCTGATAGATTATGCTGTCCCATTGAAACAATTAAATCTCCGTCATTTAACCCTTGTAATACTTCTACTATTCTTCCGTTTTCAATGCCGGTTTCAATTTTTACTTCTCTTGCAATTCCAGATTCTACGATAAATACATATCTGTTTACTATAGTTTTAGTTGAACTAATGTCGCCACCGATATATTCCAGCGAAGTTCTTTCAATAATAGAATACCTCGGGATAATTAAGGCATTTTTATGAACATCGGTAATGACATCAACTCTGGCGAACATTCCCGGTCTGAGTTTATGTTCAGGGTTGGAAATAATTATTTCCGCTGGTGAGGTTTTCGTCATAAGATTTAACGTGGGGCTAATTTTAGAAATTTCACCGACAAAAACTGTATCCGGGTAGGTATCAACATTTATGTAAGCTTTTTGCCCGATTTTCACTTTATTGAATTGAGATTCAATGACGTCTATGGTAATTTTTACATCATCCATTTCAACAACAGTGAAAACCGGTATTTGAGGCGTCGCCTGATCACCGACATCCAATAAGCGCGAGGAAACAATTCCGGCGATCGGTGCTTTGATTCGGGTATCCTCTAATTGTTTTTTAGCTGTAGACACAGCGGCTTCCAGTTGTTTTACGTTCGCTCGGGCGGCATCTCGCTGAGTCATAATTCCGTCGTACTGTGATTTACTAACGGCATTATCATCATATAGTTTTTTAATTCTATTCCACTCTGTTTCGATATTTCTGAGTTGCGCTCGGGCGGCTTCCAGACCAGCGTTCGCTTGCTTTACGGCCTGTTCTATTTTATCACTTTCAACCACGGCTAAAACGTCGCCCTCATTAACCCAATCTCCTACATCTACATTTATTTTTAATATCTTATTAGGGATTAAGGAATAGATTTTGATTTCCCTGAAACCTTTAATATTTCCCAGGAAATTGATTTTTTCTTCGATAGTTCCTCTTTCAGCGGTAACGACGTTGACCGGAACAATGTTCTCTGTCATTTGTTCGTCGGTTTGGGTTTTACTACAGGAATTAACATAGTAGATTATCCCACAAACAAGAAAAAGATTCAGAATATTTTTTGATAACTTCATTTTTATCTCCGTGATTAAAGTTGATTAATGGCTTTTTTTAAATTCGCTAAAGCTACATTGTATTCGTATAATGATTTTTGATAGTTCATCTTAGCTTGATTGAGAGCTACGTTGGCATTTAATACATCCAATTGCGTGCTCGCGCCCTCGGAATACATTAATTCTGCTAATCGCAAGGCTTCTTTAGCCTGCTCAATGGTTTTCTCTTGAGTTTGTACATTTTCATTAGCCTCTTTCATTTTGAAATAAGCCGCCTTGACTTCCAGTTTTATTCCATCAATAGCGGATTCAGCCTGATAGTCAACTTCCTTAACGGCTATTTTCGCCTGTTGAACTTTGGCTTTGGTCGCAAAACCGGAAAAAATCGGGATACTCAAACTGATTGATGAATTGAATGATTTCACTAGGTCATCCGTAGTAAAATCAAAATCATTCCTGAAAGCCTGATATTGATACGCTGTACCAAAAACAAGTGATGGAGAATATTTAGCCTTAGCTAAATTAACCTGTTTTTCGGCTAATTTTTTTCTATCTTCCAGCATAATTACTTCAGACCGTTCTGCCAGGGCGATTGTGATCAATTCATCCAGCGTCATATTGATCAAATCCGATTCTTTATATGACAATTTTTCTAAGTAGTTTATGTTGATATCTTCGCCTATACCTAGGGTAAGCCTCAAATTTGATTCGGCTAATTTCTTAGCATTGTTGGTAGACACTACCATCGGTTTAAAATTCGCTACTTGAACTTCCGCTCTTAAAACATCAAAACGCGAAGCTTTGCCGACATCAAAAAACTTCTGCACCTGTGATAGATTTTGTTCTGCAGAATGTAAAGCCTCTTCCGCTACTTCACTGGCTGAGTTGGCAAATAAAACACCATAATAAGCATTAGTTACATCATTTAATATTTTCTGTTCGGTAGCTTTGAGCTGCGACTCTGTGATTCTTACGCCAATCTTCGACATCTGATATGAATTCAGAATTAAACCACCAGTAAAAATAGGCTGAGATAAATTTAAACCAGCCACAAAAGTATTCTCTCTTTCAAAAGACATTGTTTCTTGAGGTGTACCACCAAGAAGCGTAATCAAATCTTTGAACTCTTGCGGTGTTGGCATTCCGCCAACTTCCCAGGCATGCTTAAATTGGGAAAAAGCACTAATGGAAGGCAACATGCTACCCCTGACTTCGCTTACACTGGCTCGGGATTTTAATAC
>Ga0209506_1004023_pt1 | contig 11344 bp, 16 predicted proteins | sample AD_JPNHG2_MetaG_FD_184409 | JGI IMG/M metagenome (GOLD analysis project Ga0209506, IMG submission 184409) | Active sludge microbial communities of municipal wastewater-treating anaerobic digesters from Japan - AD_JPNHG2_MetaG (SPAdes) (version 2) | ecosystem: Engineered > Bioreactor > Anaerobic...
CGAAGACAAAAAATTCTTTTAATTCTTAATTATATTAAAATGAAAAAAATGAAAAATTTAATTTGTTGATGTTGCGGTGCAATGTTTACAGGATTACAAGATGTAAATCACGATGACGGTTATTGACTTTGTATTGATTGCACAAGAGAACAAGAACAAGACAACGAAAATCAATATGAAGAAATTTTCAAAATGATTTATGATTGATGAAGTGATAAAACAAAAAATGTAATTGATACACGAATAAATGAAAAAGACTTCATTGATTGTATTGATAATTGATTTTATAGTTAGAAACACCAGTTGATACCACTAGCAAAAATTCAAATTTAAATGGTAAATGTTGTTAGTGGTATATTATAGCTTTATATATTAAAAACATATAAAATGACTGAAAAAAATTACACACATTTAGCTAAAATGGTATATGATATGCATATACCGACTTATAATTGGATTTTCTACAACTGCGATAAAAATGATTTGGAGAAAATCGCAGATGAATTAAACAAGAATTTCATAGATGAAGATAGTCCGACAAATACAGATACACGGTTTGACTACATAATCGACAACATTGAAGATTATGCAGAAGAAATTCCTTATGATCTGTATAATGGGGTATTAGATTTCATCATCACATGATGAGAAGAGATCGAATAAAAACACAAACAAAATTAACTTTTATTTTATAATAAAATTATTATAATGAAGATATTACAATTACTACACAAGCCAAAATCTATGGTGGCCCAAGAAATGTGATACAAATCTGAATTGTATTACAAAAAATTCTATAACACCGTAGGTGTAAGGTATGATGAACGATTTAATAAAATCAAACCTTACATGATGGATTACATAGAAAAATTAAATGATGAGATTGAATTTTTAGATCTTTATTTTAAACAAAATGACAAATTCCCTGCTATGTGATGATGAAATATTATCACAAGAAAAAGAAATAATGATGAATAAAGAAGAATTTGAAGAAATATATGAGCTAGAAAAATTATACCAAACAGAGATAGATAAACAACGAGCATTGATCCCCCCAGAAGAAATTGAAGAAAGAATGCTGAAATTAAAAACCAAAGCACAATACTGAATTAAAATGTTTAACCTCTATAAAGAACCGATTGATCTATTCCTGATGATTAACGACTACCTAGACACCGCAAAAAAAGATTGAGAGAAACCAACATTACCTTGATTGCTTGTACATCTGAACATGACAAAGCAACAAATGAGTGAGATGTTGGAAATCTGAGATGAGTTTAGCAGAGTTTTATCTATGTGACTATTAAAAATTGAAGCTCTATTATTAGATATGTGATTATCTAAAAAATTAGATAATAGAATCTTGTCATTAGCACTTAAGAATTACCACTGATTGTCTGAAAAAATTCAGACAGAAGAGAAATTTGATTATAATCATAAAATACAAGTTATAATCAAACCAGCTATTACAGAAGAATTAGATTTAGATGATCGCATTATCGAAATGGAGTAAACCTCCCTTTTATCGTTTTTGCAGATGCAAAAACAAAAGATTTTATATACCTAAAATTATAAAAAAATGAATAAAAACTATCTATTATATCTAGACAAATGTCTAGAAAACAAAAAAAGAAAAGAAAAATTTGAAAAAAATAAAACTGTTGTAATGTATACAATCAGCTTTCTATTGGGTATGTTGAGTATACTTTCCATAGTGTATATGGCTATTTAAAAAAATCTCTTGATTTTTAATCAGAAATAATTATACATAATAATGTTTCATGTTGAGTATATTTGTCAGCGAAAGTTCCCCTCGCAAGTGAACTGGTGGTCTGACTTATGCGAGGGGAAGCCACCAGTTTTTATTAAATGAAAAAACTATTATATTAAATAAAAAACTTTTTATATTTTTATTTAAATCAAAATGATAGAAAACTGATTCGGGATCATGCCACACACAATTTTATTTGACAAAACTCTAACAGATAAACAAAAATTACTTTATTGTTATATTTCTTCTTTATGTGCTGAAAAATGATATTGTTGGGCAAGTAATAAATATATTGCAGAAAAGCTGTGAGTAAATGCAACAACAATTTCAACAAACATCAATGTTTTGAAAAAATTATGATATATCGATATCATAGAATGAGACAATCAAAAAAGAAAGTGCCTTTTGAAAAATCAAAAGGGGGCTTTTGAAAAATCAAAAGGCGAGCCTTTTGAAAAATCAAAAGATAATAATATAATATATGAATATAATAAATATAATATTCGCGAGAGCGAAAAAATTTTTTCTGATGCACAAGAAACAGATGCACTATCAAACACAGAGATAGAAGTTGCAGATGAAAAGAAAATTACATCCGCGATCACGACAGAGCAAGAGGAAGCTTATAAGAGATTCAATAAAGCATTCCCGCATGCTCGTAAACAAAAAGCGAAGATTGCAAAACAGCACTTTTATGAACATGATGCAGATGAAGTAATGAAAGAGGTGGATTATTTGAATTTGTTGATCATGATGTGAATCCAAGACTGATCTTATATTCCTGCATGCGAGAGATGGATTAGGGATTTTACACCAACAGCTGAAAATATTAAAAAAAATCAATTAAGAAAAATGGTGGATGTTCTAATGGGATTACCGGTTTGAGAAGACAGATCCTTTAAATATCAAAAATTAAAAGATGTATATTGAAAAGAAGTTGTAGATGCAGAAGTTAAAAAACGAAACAAAGAAAAAAACGGAATTACTTTAAAATTTTTCTAAAAAAAAATGAAAAAAATTATAGATTTTATTAAATACCTTGCTTGATCAAGCAAGGTAGAAATAAATAATCTTAAAACTGTCACGAATTTTAAAGATTCAGTTTGAAAAACTAATATTTATTTTACCGCTTGATTGTGAGAAAAATTAGACAGAAGATGTAATGATGATGATATAAAAACTAAAAAATATTTCATTGTTGATCTAGATATTAGGCTAGATTATTATAAAAAACATAATAAAATACTAACACAAGAAGAATTGGATAAAGAAATAGATTTAGTTTTAAAACTGTTGAAAAAGAATTCATTTTGAGATTATTCCTATTCAGTTAAAAGCTGAAATTGATTGCATTTGTATTATACTTGAAAAGAAAGAGCATTTGATAAATATATTTATTCAAGTTGAGTAAGCTGGATTTATAATCAAATTGATGATGTCTTGAAAAATACTCCGTATAGATGTGATCATTCCATAAGCAACATATCAAGGATTATCAGACTACCTTGAACAATAAATCCTAGAAAAAAAATACAAAAAGACAAAACTTTATGGGATTTTGGGGATTATGAATGTAATATATACGAAGAACAACCGCAAGATTGTCTGTTGTTTGAATTGATAGAAGATTTTGCAAAAGAGTTTGAGAAAGAGAAAGAACAAGAAAAACAAGATCAGATTGAGATCAAAAAAATAGTTAAAGATTTTAGAAAATCTGATGATATACGAGAAGAAATCAATCATATCTCTGCATGAGAACTAGCGGAGATAGTGCGAGGAGTAAGAGTATCTGACAAAGGTTTAGAAAATGTTGCTCTTAGAGAATCTAAAAAAAATATGGGAGCATACCGATATAAACCTTACAATATCATAGTTAATACTGGGAGCAGTTTAATTAAAACCGATAAAAAAACCTTTACTCCATTTGAATTGGTGTTGTATGAAATGTTTGATTGAGATAAGAAGAAAACTGTTGAGTTTTTTAAAGATAAATATTGAATTGAAGTTAAAAGTGATAATAAAAAATCAAAAGAAACTAAAATAGAAATCCCAAAAATGAAATATGAAACGATAGGTTATATATATCCAAATGAGGTATTTGATCCCTTTGATTGTATCCTTAGTTGAGAGTTAGTTACTATTGTAGCTGAATCCAATGCTTGAAAAACCACATTTGCAATGGATATTATTGAGGCAAATTCTAAACTAGGAAAAAGATGATTTTATATCAATTGTGAGTTTGCGATTGATATAATGTGGAAATGAAGATGGCTCTACATGAACAGGAAAAAGAAAAGAAATCTATCTGATCTTGATCCATTAACTGAACAAGAACAAATAGCTATGGATAACTATGTTCAGAAAAAATTGAAACAGTTTGATTATCATAATCAACCAAATGGGATAGAACTCCAAGAACTAGTTGATTTAATATTACAAAAAAAGTCTGAATGATATAATCTGTTTGTGTTGGATACGTTTTCAAGAATAAAATGAAATCTTGAAAGTGATATAGCTAGAACTAGTCAGAATAAAGCGATGGAAACATTACAAGAATTATGTCAGAATACTTGAATCGTATTGATACTATTACACCACACAAACAGAAAATGAACTTTTGAGTGATCACAAAAGATAATGGATTTGAGTAATGTGTTTATTATGATGACAAAAGATACTGATTGAAATTGAGAAGACTATAGAATCTTTTCGTTATCAAAAGATAAGTTTGTATCTAGGATAGATTTAGATGTCTATTATAGAAACCAACAATATTTTAAATCTTAATATTATTAAAAATGATGACTATATGGGCAAAAAGCATCTCTGATGCTGAAAAAAGACTAGCAAAAAAAATAAAAAATTTTTAACCTTTAAAAAAGAAAGAAATGAACAATCTATTATTTATTGACATTAAAACTGCTGGATTATATAAACCAGAAGAGTTTAATAAACTAGATCCTAAACTCCGAGAGTTATGGGAAAAGAAAGTAGCAAAAGATGAAAACAATGAGAAAAGTGCTTTAGAAACTTATAAAGATAAAGCATGACTGTATCCTGAATTTAGCCAAGTTATATGTGTAAGTGTAGGGCTATATAAATGAGAAGAGTTTAGAGTTGAAAATCGTGTGCAGTTTGAAGAAATGACCGAAAAAGATGTATTGATTGATTTAAGGAAAATATTGGATCATGAAAAGATTAGAAATAGAACTCTTATAGGATTTAATCTTTTATGATTTACAATCCCTTTTCTTATTAAAAGATATGCTATACATTGATTAGCTTTACCACATATCCTACAAATTGGGGGATTGAAACCACGAGAGTTAAACATAGTAGACACTATGAATGTATGGAAATGAACTTGATATACTGGTGCAAGTTTAGAAACTATTGCATTTGTAATGAACACTAAATACAAGAGATTTATTGAATGAGAAGATGTGTCTGATATGTTCCGATGAAAAGATTTAGTTGGTATAAACAAAATAGTAGATCAATCTATTAACGATTGTAATGCTAACAATGATCTATATAAAAAATTCAAAGCATTTGGGCTATAATCTCTCTCATTTTTTTGCATTCGCAAAAAAGAAAGAAAAGTTTTAAACCTTAATTATTAAAAGGATGGATAAAACAACATACTTTAAAAAGATACTAAGAACAAAACATCTATTAAAAAAACTAGATAATAAAATAATAACAGAAGAAGAAAAAACCGAACTCAAAAAATTACTAGATTTTTTTTGAGTCAGAAAATTCACAAAAGAGGAATTTGAAAAAATAAAAGAAAAATATAACCATCAAGAAACCAGTCTTGATGAACTATTAAACGATTTTTAAATTTCCTCTTGATTTTTGTTTTAATTTTATTATAATATCAATATAAAATTAAAAAACATATTTATATTTTAAAACTATTATATTATGAAACTATTTGACAGAAACAACATTGAGAATTATTCCAAAGAAGAGTTGATAGAGTTTGGGATCAATTTTCGTGAACAAAAAAAGGTGTTAGAGGATGACATTAAGTTGATCAATTTATGTATATTAGAAATGCACGAGTTGGATTGAAAGGAGAGGTATGGGGATTATAATGTGTTTGAGAAAACTACGACCTCATATTCACTTAAAAAAGATTACAATTACACTAATCTTATGGAAGTTAGACCTGATCTATTTGTGCCGGATAAAGCCAAGATGTATAAGGAATATCCTGATGCGATAGAAAGGAAACTAACAATTACTGTTGAAATGAGTAAAGACAGATCGACAGCTAAATAGATTTTTATTTAATAATATATTAAAAATGATTCGACTATTATGATTAGCATTAGCATGTAGTGCTATAGGATTTATACTCTTCCTAGCCCAAAAGAGTAGAGTTGTTGCTATTGTATCGTTTTCGTTCTCGTTTTTGTTTATTATCTTGTCTATGATCTATTCGTATGGATACAAACATGATCATGATAAATGTTTAGATAATGCATCAAAAATAATAAGAACAGAAACATTAGCTTTGAACTTCTTACAAAAGACTGCAATCAATGCAACAGCATGGAGTAAATGTTTTGATCTGTATTCTTACGATGATATCACTGATTGTGTGATGGATAATAATATCGTAATGTATGGAGATGTAGAAGATTATCTAAAAGATATGGGGAAAGTTTTAGGATTTAACAATTAAAAAAAATGTTTAGATTTATAAAAAGACTAAAACAAAAACGAAGAATAAAGAGATGGATTAAAGACAATAAAAGTCTTTATATCAAAGTAAAAAAATGAGATGAATTTATGGAGGTTTGTGAAATGCTTAATAAAAAACCTAACATCACTATAGAACTTATATCGTTAGATTTTATAGCAAACAAAACTCCTGTATATATTAGTGTAGGATATGTTCAGTTTGTTAATGAAAATTTATTCAAAAATCATTATAAAAACAAAAAATACATATCTTATAAAAAATTCAAACAAACTTTTAACATTTAAAATTATTATAAAATGGGTTTATTAACAGACACAAAAAAAGCTACATTTATTAACATTAACTTAAAATGAGATTATCCTGTTTTTGTAGATAGTACTACAAAAGAACAAGCATCTAAATTCTTATGAAACTTGGTAAGCATTACAGTAAAAGAGCCAAGTGAAACTAATAAGTATCTAAATGTGAATTTGGAGTTTATTGACAACAAAGAAGATAGATATATTATGTCTTGAGGGTTTAGTAACATTATGACATCTATTATTAACTCATTAGCACAAGGTGTAGATGAAAAAATAGATTTCAAGAATTTAACTTTTAGTTTGTATATGAAAGATGATTTTGCTAGGATTGGGATATTCCATAATGGTAATATGTTGAAATGGAAATATGATATTAAAGATTTAATAGCAAAAACTAAAAAAGTTAGAGTTAATGGAGAAGATGTTACTGATAGAGAAGAGTTGAATAACTTCTTAAAAGATGAGATAGTAAAAATTAACGAATACTTATCTAGTGTAGTTAATAATGAATGAAGTTTAGAAAGTTTAGAAGAAGATAAAGACATAAACGATCTAATGACTGAATTAGATAAAAAAGAACAAGAAGTTGTAGAAGAGAAAAAAGAAACTAAAAAAACAGAAAAAGATGTAGAAGAGATAGAGGATTTACCTTTTTAGTAATTTAAACTCCTAGATTATATGGTATTAATGGATAGAGCAATAGAGTTGCTTAAAAATAATAGATTAAGTATAGAAGAGATAGCAGAACTATCTAAGATACTTATAGAACTGTCCATAGAGCAAGGTAAGTTTGGGGAGTTATCAGCAGAACAAGAATATAAATATAATCTTGATAAATATAAACTGATAACAAAAGGTTTGCAAACTTGAATACCATACAACAGAGCAGAAGCATTAGCACTTAAAGAGGTAGAACAAAAATACGGAGAATATAGGATAAATAGAGCAAAAAATAAAAAGTTTTATTCCATATGCACAAGATTAGAAAATTATATAAAACTTGAAATGCATAGGAATAAATTAGACATCATGGCACAAGATGTCAGTATAGATTTAGATTAGTTAATGAGAAAGATAATGATAGAAAGAAAAAATCCACAAGATTTATTAGTAGCTTACAACGAATTAAAATTAAAGCTATCTAAATTAGATGGAAATGGTAGAAAGTTAACCAAGAGGATATTGGCAGACTATTTATGAATAAAGGTATCTATATTATATAATCCAGTATTATATAGTGATCTATTATACATAGCAAAGATAATTATGGTTATAGAAAATATTAAATTACCACATCTTAAATGGTTTGTAGATAATTATGTTCCTTTTAAATCGACCTATAATGCTTATAAACAATTCTTGAGTAACCACGAACATTCCCTCACACCGAAAGAGCCGAGCATTGATGGGTATATATTAAATGATTAGAGGAAATGATTTTTAGATCTTAATGAGTGGAAAAGAAATGAAATTAGAAGAGATGATAAATAAAGTTCATTGTTGAGATTGTTTAGAATTTATGAAGCAGATACCCGACAAGAGTATAGACTTAGTTCTTACTGACCCACCTTATGGGATAGGTATGAATAAACATTTTGGTAATGGTGCTAATGAAAAAATGTATATATCAGATGATGATTGGGACTTAGATATACCAGACAAACAATACTTTGATGAGATATTTAGAATAAGCAAAAACCAAATAATTTGGGGTGGCAACTATTTTATAAAATATCTTGAACCTAAAATGTGCCGAATTGTGCGAGATAAAAATAATTGAGAAAGCACATTTAGTGATTGAGAATTGGCACGAACATCTTTTGATACGGCATTAAGAATAAGAAAAGAACATTGTACTTGATGAAGTATGTGATATACAGAAGATACAAAGTGAGTTAATCTTTTTTGAAAAGATAAAAATCATGATTTTATTTATAATCACGAAATTAAGAAAATTCAAATTGATTGAGAAAAATCAACAGATCCAGATATTGAAATAGTTTTAAAAAATTGAAATAAATTTTTACTTGAGTTAAAAACTGCAAATAAGGATATATTTAGCATAAAAAGATGAAATGTGGAAAGTCTTTTTAGTTCAGTAGCAAATTATGAACAGTTTTGTTTAATTATGATGTTGGATTTAGCAAAATGATTATTTGAAATAAAAGATTTAACATATTTTGAAACTCAAAAGCCTTTTTCAAATGCAAATATGGAATGACAAATTTGTTATAATTTTCCAACTCCAAACACCTGAATAGAAACTTTAACTAAAATAAATTTTGATAGTTTTGCAAATTTACTTGTTTTAGAAAATATATGGGTTAAAAAATTTAAATTACTTAAAATTGCAATAGAAAAAGAAAATAAAACATGGAAGAAAATTATTGAAAATAAGATAAAATTAGAAAAGTTAGAAGAAGAAATGAATATAAACATTGATGATTTCAAAGATAGAATTGAAAAAATAAAAGTAAAAACTCCAGAGGTTGAAATGTCTTGGGAAAAAATAGAAAGTGAAATAAAAAAGATTTAGTTTTTCCGACTGTCGTCGGATTTATCCCCCCATTTTTTGGCTCTTTCAGAGCCATTTATATAAATATGAAAAAGAAAATAAAAGACCTATAAAGCAACACTCTTCGCTATCGCTACGAGCCACATTGCATTTTACTCCTTACAGTCGCAAGGTCGCACAACAGCTTCTATGAGGTTCGCTCGTTGCACTTCGCTCTCCCATATTTTGCTTATACTTCGCAAAACATCTCATAGAAGCGAACGTTGTGCGATATTGCTTTATAGGTCTTTTAATAAGGTATCATATTTATATAAATCTCGCTACCGCTCGAAAAAATGGGGGGGATAAAAAATAAGGTAAAAATTCTTTGAATTTTTTAATTAAAAAAGTATATTAAATTTAATTTTTATAACTTCATAAAAAAATATGATTAAATGAGTTTCTTTATTTGCAAATGTATGAATAGCAGAGTTTTATTTAAAAGAACTTTGAGTTGATATTGTTGTTGCAAATGAATTATTAAAAAAAAGATGTGACTTATACAATCATTTTTATCCTAATACAAAAATTATTTGTTGAGATATTACAAAAGATGAAATATATTATGAAATTTTAGAGAATGCTTTAATACAAAAATGTGATTTTGTTATAGCAACACCACCTTGTCAATGAATGAGTGTTGCATGAAAAATGAAAGAAGATGATCCAAGAAATAATTTAATTATAAAAGCTGTTAATTTTATTAAAGATTTAGAACCAAATTATGCAATAATTGAAAATGTTCCAACTTTTTTTGATACAAATATTATTTTAAATTGAAAGAAAATTACTATTAAAGATTATTTAATTCAAGAATTATGAAATAAATATAATTTGAATATGTGAATTTTAGATGCAAGTGATTATTGAACTCCACAAATTAGAAAAAGAGCTATAACATTAATTAGTAGTAAATCTATTTGAAAGTGGAATTTCCCAGAAAAAAAAGAAAAAATTACAGTAAGAGAAGCTATTTGACATTTACCTAGTTTAGAAAATGGCGAATATTCAAGTATAAAATATCATTATGCAAAAAAACATTCTCAAAATCATGTATTATGGATGAAACATACTCCAACTTGAAAAACAGCATTTGAAAATGAAAAGTATTTTCCACAAAAAGAAAATTGAGAAAGAATAAAATGATTTTCTACAACTTATAAAAGAATAGATTGGGATAAACCAGCTCCAACTATAACAATGTGTAACTGAGCTATTTCTAGTCAAAACAATGTTCATCCTTGAAGATTGCTCAAAGATTGAACTTATAGTGATCCAAGAGTACTTAGTTTAAAAGAAATTTTTATTTTAACAGGATTACCTGATAATATTGATTTCCCTACATGGGCTACTGATAATTTTATTAGACAAGTTATTTGAGAATGAATACCACCAAAATTAATTAAGGAATTAATTTTAAATATGCCAAAATTTAATATAAAAATTGATTTTAAAGTTTATGAAACTAAATTAAATTCTTTAAAAATAAAAAATATAAATTATAAGAAACAAGAAACTTTATTTTTTTAATATATAAATAAATTATGGCTAATATAAAAGAAAAATCTATAAGAGATATGGATTTTGAAGAAATATCTATAAAATATGAAAATTTATTTTCTAAAATTATTTGAAACGAGTTATTTAAAAAAATAAATGATGAATATAGAAATAAATATCAAATTTTTATCAGATATAAAAATGAATGATATGATTCTCCAAGTGCTATGTGAAGAGATAAAATTGCTTATGGTAGAAATATTATTTATTGATGGTTTGTAGAAGATCTTATTATAAAAGTTTTAGAAAAAAATTTATATATAAAATCAAAAGTACATCCCACACAAAAGCCAGTTAATCTTATGAGATATTGTTTGGAACATTATTCTGAAAAATGAATGATTATACTAGACCCATTTCTATGAAGTTGAACAACAGCAGTAGCTTGTAAAGAACTAGGTAGAAACTTTATATGAATAGAAAAAGAACAAAAATATGTAGAT
>Ga0209506_1004028_pt1 | contig 11334 bp, 6 predicted proteins | sample AD_JPNHG2_MetaG_FD_184409 | JGI IMG/M metagenome (GOLD analysis project Ga0209506, IMG submission 184409) | Active sludge microbial communities of municipal wastewater-treating anaerobic digesters from Japan - AD_JPNHG2_MetaG (SPAdes) (version 2) | ecosystem: Engineered > Bioreactor > Anaerobic >...
ATTGATATTCTACTAGCAGTTAGATTAGCCACGCTACCATTGACGAATTCTATTCTAGCATTAGCAATATCAATATTATTGGTAATTACAGGCACACCATTAGCATATATATTTTTAATCGGAGAATCTACTATCGTAAGTAATATATCTATATCATGAATCATCAAATCTAAAACTACTGGTACATCTGTACCTCGTGGATCATAAAATGATAATCTATGAGCTTCTATGAATTTAGGATCATTAATAAAAGGTCGTGCAGCTATAAATGCAGGATTAAACCTCTCTACATGTCCTATTTGTATTTGTACACCAGCATTTTTACTTATTTCCATTAAAGCTTTAGCCTCTTCTATAGTAGTAACAACAGGTTTTTCTATGAAAACATGTTTGTGAGCTTCTAATGATTCTTTAGCATATTCGAAATGCGAAACGGTTGGAGTTACTATATCTATAACATCTACATCATCGAGTAAATCTTTGAAATTATGATAAGATTTTAGTTTATAGCTTTGCTCCACTTCTTTTGCTACTTCACAGTCTACATCATAGAACCCCACAAGGTCAAAACCTGATATTTCTTTAATGCAATTGAGATGTATTTTACCTAAATGACCAACACCTACGACACCAATTCTAAGCATTTTTTTTAGCAAAGATAAATATTAATGCCAATATTTTTATTATGTTTATTGTAAACAAACTTAATATTTTTAATTTTTTTCTTAAAAATAAAAGTAATGTAACATTTTTTGTCTGAACTAATTATTTAATGTGATTATACAATTGGGCGTATGGTAATACGTTCCTACGATGTATTTTTCATTGAGACAATTCACTGTGGCCATTTGTTGTAGGGGCAATTCATGAATTGCCCCTACAACGTGTTTTTTGGGTTGAATTATTTGAAAATCTGTGGTTCTGTCTATTTCAGGGCTAAAGCCCACAGCTTTTTTTCGCTCTTTTAATATTATTGTCTGAACTATTGATTTTTATAATGATTATTGTGTATTGGCGGATGGTAATATGATTTTAAGATTTTTGGCAATTCGTGAATTGCCAAAACACAACCCCTTATTTCTGAAGATAGATTTAAATCTTTGCTTCAGAAATAGGATTATTCATTTTGATTAATCAAAGTGTAACTTATTATCGGACTTTTTATTATCTTTTATCAATATTTGTTTATTTGAAAAAAAAACATAATTTTGCATATTAAACTATAAAAAATAAAATATTATGAGAATAATTAAATTTTTAGTATTATTTATCAGCTCAATATTGCTGTTAAATATGCAAATGTATGCACAAAATGTAGGTATCAATAGTGATGGTAGTACACCTGATGCATCTGCTATGCTTGATATCAAATCTACAAGCAAGGGGTTATTAATACCACGTATGACATTAGCACAGAGAAATTCAATATCATCACCTGCTTCAGGTTTGCTAATTTACCAAACTGATAATACACCTGGTTTTTATTATAATGCTGGTACACCATCATCTCCTAATTGGATTCGCTTTGCTAATGAATCGCATTCTCATGCTACACTTAGCAATGGAATAGGTATATCCTCATTTAGCTATAATGGTTCAAGTGCTGCTACTGTCGGACTAACTACTACGGGTGTATCTGCCGGTAGCTATACTAATACAAATTTAACAGTTGATGCTTATGGTAGGATAACTGCAGCTTCTAACGGTACTGGTGGTGGTATTAGTGGTAGTGGGACAGCTACTTGTGTAGCCTTTTGGTCTGGAACAAATACACTGAGCTCTAATGCTAATTTATATTGGGATAATACCAATAGTAGACTGGGAATAGGAACTTCTAGTCCTAGCTATGATTTGCATGTGCAGAGAACAGGTGGAGCTAGTAGCGCTAAAATCGGTTATTCATCTAGCTATACAGATAATAGACTTTTTTTCGGTGATGGGAATTATGTATATGTAGGAGAATATAATACTGATGATAGACTCTATCTACGTGGTGGCTCATTGACTATAGATATTAATGGTTCTACAGGTACTAGTGGACAGGTATTGACTTCTAATGGTACTACCTGTAGTTGGACAACCCCTAGTAGTGGTGGCGTTACTATGGGATGTGCCACTAATAATTATTTAACCAAGAGAGCTAGTGCCACTAATCTATCATGTAGCAATATATATGATAATGGGACTACTGTTCAAATAGGATCCACTACTTTAACCAATAGTAAATTAGGCATATTAAATTCAGATTATATTTATGGGTTATATATATCTTCTTGTGGAACAGGAATATATGCTTCAGGTACTTGTGGTGGTTTTAATGGTATAGAAGGAGAGGGTAATATTGCAGGTGTGTTTGGTTATAATTCGCAAACTGGAGAAAGCGGTGCTTCTGGCAGATTAGGCTATAATGAAAGTGGCAGTACATTTTATGGTGTATATGGTTATTATAATTCTTCTCATTATGGTTATATAGGTAGTTCTAATTATGGCGTTTATGGACGTGCTACTAGTACTAATGGTGATGCAGGTGTATATGGTTATAATGGTTCTGGAGCCTGGGGTGCTTTAGGTTATTATACTGGTGGTAGTGTTTATGCAGGATATTTTAGTGGTAATGTAAGTATTACAGGTTCAATATCTAAAGGCAGTGGTTCATTTCTTATTGATCATCCCCTAGATCCCTTAAATAAAACTCTTAGACATAATTTTGTAGAATCACCATGGAACATGTGTGTATACCCAGGCAAAGTCAAGTTAGATGCAACAGGAAAAGCAGAAGTCAAAATGCCTGAATATTATAAAGCTCTTGTGAAAGAAGATGAGGCAATTGCTCAAATAACACCTGTTGGTAGACCATTTTTGACAGGTTGCGAATAGAGTGAAGATTTTTCAACACTTATTATCTATGGCGAACCTGATCGTGATGTTTATTACACTGTAATGGCTGACCGAGATGATCCTGTTATACACCAGCTCTATAAGCCTGTCGAAGAAGAAAAAGGAAATGGTAATTTCACTAAAGGGAAATTACTTTATCCTAAAGCTTATGGTTATCCAGAAGAGATGGGCGAAGATTATGATAAAAGGCATGGTGAATAGAAAAACAAATTAGTCGTCCCTTAAAAAGTCAATTTGAATATTTTATTTAAAAAAAATGAATAATTGGTAGGAAAATTTTTTAAAAAAGATAAAAATAGCCTTTCAAAAATTTGACAAAAATATTTTTTCCACTTGTTCATCATCCTTTTGAAGTTGAAAGCAGCAGCAGCTAACATGATATTTATATTATCGCCCACTATTCCTTTGTAAAAGTTACGATTTAGTCTATGATCCGTCTTTAAATGCCCAATAACTGGTTCTATACCTGCTCGTTTTTTATGACTTTCACTTAATTTTTTCCGCTGATAGTAACTCATTGATTTATTTGGTGTTGATGGAATTAGTATCTCTGTTTCTCCTATTTTTTTATTTCCTCTGTATCCTCTGTCCACTTTTACTCTTTTGGGTGTTTTGCCAGTTAATCGTTCTATTTGTTCTAATGTTGGTTTTAATGTATGTCCGTCGTATTCATCTCTAAAGCCAAGGGCTGCAACTATTACTCCACTATCAGTCTTAGCAATCGAAGCTTTGTTGCCAAATTCATACTTCTTGTGTTCTTTACCTTTTGAGATACACACTACTTCTGGTTCATGAATAGAATAAATTTTCTTTTTACTGTCTTTTTGCTGCGTTAAAATTTGTAAATATAATGCTAATTCCCCTTGATATTGACTATTAGGTGTAAGTTTCCTCTCTAACTCCCTCACTAAGCGCCCTGCAATAGTCTTTACCTTCTTGTCAGCTTTTTTGGCTTTCACTTTATTGGTGGGATGATTCCTAAATCGCTGATCCCTGCTTAATCGTTTTAATATCCGACTATAACTTTGTCGCAATTCAATGTCTTCTCTATCAGCTATCTTTTTACATTTTTGTATAATCTTTTTGTGTAACTTAGCATCTGTCGGAAAAGTTATATTCTTTTCCTGTACAGTAGTGTCTATGTTTACATTGGTGTCCTCTGCATCTTTGCCATTAATACGAATGCTCTCTTTCAATATCAACTCTACTCCGCTTTCGCCTATCCTTTTCCTAAAATGTACCAATTCTGATGCTTCGCATGGCAAACCAGATACAAATGAATTCTCTCCTGTAAAGTATTGAAAATAAGTGTTCTCGCTCCATTGTTCCACTACCATCTCATCTGATAAATTGCGAATATGTTTTAACATTAACAAACCTACCATTAATCGAATTGGTTTCCCAGGTCGTCCTATCCCAGCACTGTACAAGGGCGCAAAAGCCTTCTCAAATACTTCCCATTGTATCTTATTGGCTAAAATATACAGCGGATGTTTGTGATCTAATGTGTCACTAAATGAAAAAATAAACTCCCTTGATTTTGATTCTTTTCCTTAGGTATCATTTTTAAAAATTTGCAACTTTCTTGGTACAAAATTACAAAATATTGCATTATTTTAAATGAAATATCATATATAACTTATTAACAATCTATTGTTTATTGCTTTTTTAAGGAATAACTATTTAAATAAATTTTATAAAACTTAATAAAGTATAATCCAATATATTTCAAAACATATATTTTACCTTTTTTTCCCACTCCTTACTCTCCTTCTCCTGTCCTTTTGCAAATTAATTGATAATCACAATATTTGCAATTTTTTTGATCCGCTGTCAAGACAAAAGTATTATCATCTTTTAGTTCAGTGATTTTTTCTTGTATTTTTTTGTTAAATTCTTCCATTTCTTGTCTAAAGTCAATTGTTTCTTTGCTTTTCTTTAATTCATATTGATTTGCTTGGCTATAAATTTTTAAATAAATGTTTTCACCATAGACATTCTTATTATCTTCAAAGTTATTACAATATAAATAACAGTAAAAAGCTAGCTGAAAAGCATATTCCATTTTTGAATTTTGTTCAAAAAGCTCATCAATTTGATTATATGTTGTATTTTTTTTATCACCAGTTTTGAAATCTATTATGTATATCCCTTTATCATTTTTAATAATCAAATCTATGGTGCCTTCTAATTTTACAGTATTTAATTGGAGAATTAATTTTTGCTCTATTCCTAAAATCTCGGCAGGAAAATGAGATGTTTGAAAATTTATTTCTACATTAAAAAATTTCTTTAGCATACTTTTTAATTGTTCTTTGAGTAAAAGCTCTTTTATGTTGTAGTTATTTGGTAGCAGCTCATCACATTTTTGCTCTATTTTACTTTGTATATTTTTCAATGTATCTTTAGATACTTCTTTATTTATAAATTCGCTAAACAATTTTTTCATAGCTTGATGTAATAGATTGCCTAATTGCGTTTGTAGTACCTCATCAGGAAATAGTTTAGTGTCAGTTAAATTTTCAATATATCGAAAATAAAATTTTCGTGGACATTGTATGTAAGTGCTAAGAGCATGGCGAGATAATCCATAACTATGCAGATAGTCATTCACTTTATTTGTGATATTATCTTTACTAATTTCATGTATGTTTACTTGTGAAGATTTACCAATTTTCTCAGAAAAATTCCTAATGTTTACTCCTCTATATTTTAGCTGTAATAAATAAGGGCTTTGATCGCACTCTTCGCCGCCAACAAACTTGGATGATAGCAAGTGAATATCTTGACTACGCTGCAATAATCTGTAAATGTGAAAAGCATCTAATCCCTCTCGCCAATCTGGAGTAGGCAATCCAAAATGTTTCCTAAAATGATAAGGAATAAACGTAGGCACATATTTATCTCCAGGAACAATTTTATTATTTAATGAAAGAATTAATACTTTGTCAAAATCTAATAATCTGCTCTCCATTAATCCCATGATCTGAATATTTTCCAATGGTTCACCTTCTAATTCTATTTTTACCTCTCTGAGTATCTGAGTGATCAATGATATCAGGAATTTTATGTTTCTGATATCGATTTTGTACTGGTCAAAAAGTGCATTGATATCATATAATTTAGTATAAATATTGCGTACAGCTTCTAATTCTAGTAAAAGCATAGAATTATTTTCGCTGGTATTTTTTAGATCCTCCTCTATATCAGTGAGCAACTGCATTAGTGAGTTTAAAAATTGATAGCGATCTTGTGCTGTGATGATCGTTTGCAGTTTATTTATTAATTCATAAGAATTATTTGTGTTTTGATTAATTTCTAAAAAATCATCTATATCATTAGTGTTATCGGTATTATCAGTTTTTTTATTATTTAAAAAATTATTAATTATATTTTGAGCAGCTAAATTTTTATAAATAAAAGGATTATAGAGCAGCTCTATCCAAGTTTGTTTTGTTGTGAAAAATTTGTCATTTTCTTTTCTAATATTGTTATATACTTCAAAAATTTGCATTATTAGAGTATATGCATGAGTATTTTTCACGGAATAATTCATTGTAATATTTACAGATTTAATTTCATCTGGTAGGGATGAAATTACTATAGGTAGCAAGCTAGCATCTGGCAAAATAATAGCTTGATATTGCTCTGTAGAATGTGTTAATTGCGAAGCAGCATATTTAGCCTCTTCCAGTTCATTAGTGAATGAATAAATCTGTATTTTATCTTTTACTTTCTGAAAATCCACTCCCAGATTATTAGTTTGTACTATGAAATCCTCTGGCATGGGAAAATTATTTATCAACGTTCTCAATTGTCTACCAGCACTATAGAGCTTATCATTCAGATATTCATCATCATATTCCCAGATGAAATGTATATCTTTTTCATGTTTTATGTCTTTTTTTAATTTTTCAAACAATTTATATTCTGATTTAGTTACAAAATTAAATCCAACTAAATAAAAAATCTTATCATTTATTTTTTTGATTTTATCCAAATCATTTTCTACAAAATGTCTGATTTGCAAACCTTCATAAGCTAATTTTTCATTTAAAAGATTTTTTCTGTAGTCATCATATAAGTCGTAGAGCTTATTCCAAATGTATAAGTATGAATCAGCAAGTTTGGGATTATTGATATTTTTTATAAGTTTGTCTAGATTATTTTTTAAGTGATTATCTAAATCTAGCTCAAATATGCTTTCTAACTCTTTTGCGTTTGTTATATTTATAAAAAGTTCTTTAGCATTTGCATATTCATTATCTATATCGTTGAAATCTTTTAGCAATATATCTCCCAAAAAATAAAATTCGTCGAAAGATAATTTAATATCTTTATAAATTTCATTAAAAGAATTATATAACTTAAATATAGAAACTACATCTTCTACCTTAGTGAGAGGAGAGTTATCATCTACCCAATCGCGTAGCGATATGATGTCAGGCAAATATGTTGCTTTTTTAGAAACATTTATAAACTCCTTTGTAAGGAAAATGGCAGATCGTCTATTAGGCATCAAAATAGTAATATCCTTCAGATTATCATTATGTTTTTGATAAATATAATTTGCTACTAAATGTAAAAATGATTCCATAATTTTTGTGATTAAAAATGTGTTATATTGCTACTTTTATTAATTCATTTCTATCAATATTAAGTAAATATCCTTCTATGTTTTTGTTGCTTGTTTGTTGTAGTATTTCAATGTATTTCTTAATTTGATTTTTATAATCTATTAAATCTTTATCACCAGTTTTGAAATCTACTAAAACGATTTTATCAGTATGGATAAAGACTTTGTCTGGTCTGAGCATTTTGCCGTCATGTGCTAAATCTCGCTCGCTGACAATCTCTTCAGCTTTAGTAAACCAATCTATAACGGATGGATTTTCATTAAAAATATTTCTAATTTTTGTTTTTATTTTTTCACTGTCATCTATAGTTTTATGATGTTTTTTTAAAATTTTATCAGCTTTTTCTTCCCATTTATTTATGTCATCTATTGCTCTGAAAATATCATGTATCAAAACTCCATAGGCTATATGTTCTCTGGTAGATAGTCCATAATTTTGTTTAATTTTTATTTTAATTTTTATATTTTCTTTTGCTTTCCAGTCGAATTGTGAAATATCGTTACTATCATTATTACAGTCATTGTTTACTAATTCTCCTATTTCGTAAACGTCATAATCTTTTACAGGAGTAGTTGATTTATAACTACTTAAGAGGCCTAATGTTTCGATATCAAAATCATTATTTATACATTTCAAAACTTCTTTGCCAATGCATTTGTTTTCGATATTAGCTATTAACACTTTTTTAGCACGTGTGAAAGCCACATATAGAAGGTTGAGATCATCCACATTTTTTTTTGTTTTTTCTAAAAGATATTCCTCTGCAAAATGTGATTTACTAAGCTCTTCATTAGCTTTTAAAAGGAAAGCTTGTACTTTAGAATTGTTTAAGAAATTTGGTTTTTGAAACCACATATAATCAGATAAATTTTTTGTCCAATTTACATAGGGCACTATTACAGCGTCATACTCTAATCCTTTAGATCTGTGAATAGAAATTATATGCACGCCATTTTCGTTTTCACTTATTTTCACTGATTCTTTAATGCCTTTATTTAGAAACCAATGAATAAACATAACTTCATTATTAGACTTCTCTTGTTGGTAGTTTTTTATTAATTGTAAAAAATGAATACAAAAAGTTTGTTCTCTCTCACTTAACTGTGAATAAATGGTATTTACTAAATGCTCAGCTTTGAAATATAAATTTTGAGCTAAAAAATTCTCATCTTTACATAAATTATTTATAATATTGTCGTAGGAGATTAGATTTCCATTTTTAATATTTTCATAGAAAGCTTTTGACATATAGCCAGCATATTTAGAACCATTGTGTAGCCAGTATAGAGTGAAGACTATCCATAGAACAGCATCAGAATTGGCATAAGTGATACTTTCCTGAGAGATTATTTTGAAATCATCGCTTTTAGTAGGTGGATTTTCGAGTAAATATTTAAAAATCACAGCTGCTTCTTTATTACTTCTTACTAGAATGCCAATATTTTTATAATTTTTCTCCCATAGTTGCTCTATGTCTTTTCTCATTATATCCAAGACATTTGTATCTTCTTCATTATCTTTATTTGTATCTTTTTTCACATAAAGTTTTACATTGCCTTTGAAATTTCCAAATTTGTCTTTTTTATTAATCGGGATTTCTTGTTTTACACTTCTATCTTTTTGTGGATCTATATAAATCTCCTTGATATAGTCCAATTTATTATTATCTGTGTCATTAAATAGATCGTTCAGATTCAAAAGTTTATCAAAAAGAGAATTATTAAATGCGATAATATTAGGATATGATCTCCAATTGTCTTTGAGAGTTTTTCGAGAAATACGATTAGAAAAATCTATATCTACAGTATCTTTCATTATTCCCCAATCACCATTACGCCAGCGATATATAGCCTGCTTGATATCACCCACTAAAAGGACATTTTCCTCATCTGTAGCACTTATACTTTCATCTATCAAAGGTTTAATAATTTCATATTGTACACGTGATGTATCCTGGAATTCATCAATTAAAAAATATTCATAATACACACCGAGTTTCTCATAGATAAACATATAATTTTCATGGATGAATGTTTTGAGCATCCTACCAATATCTGACAAAAGTAGAATATTGTTAGTTTTCTTGTAAATATTTAATTTTTGTAAAATATGACTCAGAAGTGCTACATTGTGTATTTGTTTTGATATTATGCGTGCAGTTATATAATTTTTATATTCATCACTATTCATTAAATCATTAAATTCTTGCATTAATTCTTTAATTTTATCTTGAGTAGTTTGATCTATTTTAAACTTGTTACTATATAGACTTTGATTACCTCCGATTATATTTAAAAATCTACTACCTGGAAATATATCTTTAAAGGAATCTTTACTTTTTATCGCATTTTCTAATTTTGAGCCAATATACTTCACACTACCATCGCCTTTATATGCAAAATTTTCTTCTTCATAGCCTTTGTTTTTTAGAACCCGATTAAATTCACTATTAATTTTATTAGCTTTACACAAAAAAACATCCATTTCCCTATCTAGATCTGAATATAAATTTTTAAAATCTTCATCATATATTTTATTAAAATTTTCTTCATAATCATTAAAAAATTCCTTATTTATCTCTCTTGTCAGCTCATTGAGTAGTTTATTATAATAAAAAGATTTATTATCACTTAGCTTGTCCTCTATGAATTTTACTAACCAGTCAAAAGCTGGATCTTCTTTCTGTAAGCTCATAGTGAAATCATCCACAGCATCTTCATAAATCTCATCATTTTTTACTATCAATTCATAATTATATCTAATGCCAATCTCGTAGAGAGCACCTCTAAAAAGTTTTTGTAAGAAACTATCAATCGTAGATACATTAAAGTCTTGATAATTGTGCAGTATATTGAAAAGAACATTTTTAGCAGCAGCAGAAATATCATCGTCAGTTAATTGGCTTATAGGTTTTCCATTAATATTACTATCATTAGCGAAAGCAATAAATTCTTCCAATGATCCTGGTTTTTTGACAGATAAATTATACAATCTGTCCAATATTCTTGTTTTCATTTCATTCACAGCTGCATTAGTAAAAGTAATAGCGACTATTCTTTTAAAATTTTCAGGACTTTCTAATGCTAATTTAACATAAAACATAGACAATTGAAAAGTTTTACCACTACCAGCTGATGCTTCTAATACTTTAATAGACATTTATTGAATATTTTTGTAAAAATAGTGAAATAAATTTCAATAAACAAACAAAATTTGTTTATTGAACGAAATACTGATATTATTAAGAATGGAAGACTGGATGACGAGGAGACTGGATGACGAAATGACTGAGAGACTTGAAGACTTGATGACGGGGAGACAAGGTGACTGGGGAGACTGGGAGACCAGGTGAAGGGTTTCACTGCTAAACTACTAAACTCCTCCACTCCTAAACTACTCAACTTTTCAACCTTATTTTTTCATTTGTGCCCATTTGTGTACATTTGTGGAAAATAGTTAACTAACCCCCAATGTCTATAATTTAATCCACTGATTTACACAAATTAACATTGATGATTTAGTCTTTTGAGTGCATTAATCACTAATATTTATCCTAACCTGCTAAACTACTCAACTTTTCAACCTTATTTTTTTATTTGTGCCCATTTGTGTCCATTTGTGGATTAATATCAACAAACAACTAACATTTTACTAATCTCCTACACTTATCAACTACCAGTCTCCTACTCTCCATATCACATATTACAATAAAAATCCGTACTTCATACAATATTAATAAATCTTTAAATTCATATTATATTACTATTAAATTTAGTAAAATAATAATTAAATTATTAAT
>Ga0209506_1004031_pt1 | contig 11324 bp, 9 predicted proteins | sample AD_JPNHG2_MetaG_FD_184409 | JGI IMG/M metagenome (GOLD analysis project Ga0209506, IMG submission 184409) | Active sludge microbial communities of municipal wastewater-treating anaerobic digesters from Japan - AD_JPNHG2_MetaG (SPAdes) (version 2) | ecosystem: Engineered > Bioreactor > Anaerobic >...
ATCGACCGGGGGGTGAATGGTCACGTTGCTTAATTTTTTTTGTCCAATCAGCGCCCTTATACGGGGCACTTCCGTTCCGTCGCCCACCAGCAGAAAATGAGATCGAGGCTCATTGTGCAACCTCTCCGCAAGGCGAAGGATATTGTCTATATCCTGGGCCACGCCGATATTTCCGCCATAAAAGAAAACTACCTTATCCGCAAGTCCCAGGCGGCCGCGCCACACGCTTCCTGCCGTCATCGTTCCCGTTGCCGCCGCCCAGTTGTAAAGAACCTCCAACCGGTATCTCCGATCCAGACGCCGTTCGGAAAAATACTTCAAATTGGCGGGCGACTGGACGCCGATAACCGTCGCCGCGTCGTAGTTCTGCTTTTCCTTGCATTTCAAAAAGCGGTAAGCCAAACTTCCCCGGCGAAGAACGCCGGCATCCACGGCCCATTGCGGAAAAATGTCTCGCAGGATCAGATACGACGAACAGCAATAGAGCCGTTTCAGTCGGGACACTAGTCCGCCGAAAAAGATGGTCGGGGAATAATAGACGATCAGGTCATAGGAATGTTCCAGAAAGAACGATTTTCCTTTCCGATACATGATGGAGGAAAGCCTCGCCTCCCGCCACGCCCGCAGCCAGCGCGACGCGGATTTGATTTCTCCGGCCCTGACCCGGAGAACCTTGATCCCCGACTCCTCGCTGATTTCGCAATCCCGGAGAATCGAGCCATCCGGAGCGGCAACCAGAACCTCGTGCCCCATGCTGCGAAACTCACGGGCAAGGTCATGAATCAGTTTCGCGCTGGCAATAGGGCTGGGCAAGTAGTAAACGACCAGAAGAAGTATCTGCATGGACGACTCTAACGAAACCAAACCGTGCGGTTGACGTATCCGGTATAACTGATGATGATCCTCAAAACCTTTTTGGAAACATTGTCCGCCCGGTAGTCCGAAACCAGATCGAAAACCCTTCTGTCAGGTGAAGCCTGCGCTGTCACCACATCGATGGCCTGCAGAACATCCCGCGCGTTGAGGCCGCACATGATCAGCGTCCCTTCATCCATGCCTTCGGGCCGCTCATGGGCCTGACGAATGGTGACGGCCGGAAAATTCAGAATGGTGGATTCTTCCGTAATGGTGCCGCTGTCGGAAACGACGCAGAAAGCATTCATCTGCAGTTTGACATAATCGGGAAATCCCAGGGGCTTCAGGAAGTGGATGCGGGAATCCATTCCGGAAATGCCCATCGCATCTATGCGTTTTCTTGTCCGGGGATGTGTGGAAACAATGATTGTTTTGTCATATCTGTTGGCCATTGCTGAAAGAGTGTCAAGAAAATCCCGGAAATTGACTTCGCTGTCGATATTTTCCTCCCGGTGCGCGCTGACGACGAAATAGCCCCGGGGGAGAACCGCCATGCGATCCATAATATCCGAATGCTCAATGGCCGGCCGATAAAAGTCTAAAACCTCTTTCATCGGAGAGCCCGTCTTGATAACCGTCTCTGGCTTCAGCCCCTCCCTCAGAAGATACCGCCGGGCATGTTCCGTATACGGCAGATTGATATCGCTGATGTGATCGATGATTCTCCGGTTGATTTCCTCAGGGACACGCTCGTCAAAGCAGCGGTTTCCCGCCTCCATATGAAAGATGGGGATTTTGCGGCGTTTGGCTGGATAGGCGGCCAGACAGCTGTTGGTGTCCCCCAGGATCAGTATAGCCTCCGGCTTTTGGGATGCAAGCACATCGTCGGCTCCGGCGATCACCTGCCCCACAGTCCGGGCCGGCGTATCGCCCGCCGCGTCCAGAAAAACATCCGGCTTTCGGATATGGAGCTGCTGAAAGAAGATTTCGTTGAGCTCGTAATCATAGTTCTGGCCGGTATGCACGAAAACATGTTCCGTGTACTGATCCAGTTCATAAATCACCCGGCTCAACTTGATGATTTCCGGCCGCGTGCCGACAATGGTCATTACTTTCATTTTTTTCATATTAAGTCATCTTTTGATAGTGAGGATAAAGGGTTGGATGGGCATCGACCCATACCTTCATTTCCTGAACCATCCGCTCATAGGAAGGTACCGCAAAAGAAAAGTCCTTTCGGGTGTTTCTCAATGATTTATCCAGCCGCAGGTCATCATTTTTGAGGATGGTCAGGCTGTTATTCCGGAAATACTTGTTAAAGAGAACCAGCAGGTCATGCTTGGAGATAACGTCGTTGTTGACTAAATTATATAAGCCGCAGAGGTTTTCCTCCATCGCTTTTTCCATGGCTTTGGCCAGGGTAAATGTGGTGACGCCCGTCCATAAGGCGCCGGTAAATCCATGGATGGTTCCCGTCTGTTTCATGAACCAGTTGAACAGACCGATGCCGTTTTCGTTCATGTCCGGGCCGACGACGGAATTGCGGAAGGTCAGGTTTTTATCATCTTCCACTTCGCCCAATGCTTTGGTGCGGTCATAAAAAGACAGACCATCGCGAAAACTATTTTCATAATAGGGGCCGGTATTGCCGGCAAAGACGCAGTCGGTGCTCATGTGAATCAATTTGGTTTTTTTATCTTTGATTATATCCGCTATGAGATGCGGCAGATAGCTGTTCAAGTAAATGGCGGCGGAACGGTTCTCGTCGGCCGCCTGGTTTAATATGCCGATGCAGTTAATGATGACATCATATTTTCCACATAATATCATATCTTTAAATGTGCCGGTTTCAAAGGCGTTGCCGACGATATTTTCACAATAGGGAAAAGGGGTTACGGAATATGCCGTAACGTCATAGCCTCGCTCCTTAAAATAGAGCGTAATCATGTGACCGGCCATTCCAATGGCGCCCAAGACCAGGATGCTTTTCGTTTTCTTCATGATGATTCGTCTCTCACGCAGAACAGGTGAAAATCTCTGTTTTGTAGTTCTTACAAAACGATTTTCCCCGTATCCAGAGCCTCCTGAACAAAATCAAGTTTCAACAGCAACTCAATCAGGCCGTCTTCATCCAGGCGTCGGGTATTGTGGGAGTTGTAATCTTCCTGGTGGGAAACCTTCGTCTCCCCCACGGTGAAGTAGCAGGAGTAGTTCAGGTCCCGCACGTCCGAGGGAATTCGGTAATAGCCGCCCAGGTCCTCGGCGTTGGCTATCTCCTCCCGGGTCAGAAGAGTTTCATAGAGCTTCTCTCCGTGTCGGGTGCCGATAATCCGGACTTCATTCTTTGCATTGAAGAGCCGCTTTAGGGCATTGGCCAGCGTTTCAATGGTCGCCGCCGGCGCCTTCTGGACAAAGATGTCTCCCGGCCTGCCGTTTTGGAACGCGTAAACCACCAGATCCACCGCGTCGTCAATGGACATCATGAAGCGGGTCATGTCGGGGTCCGTCACGGTAATGGGAGCGCCCGTGAGAATCTGATTGATGAAAAACGGGATGACCGATCCGCGAGAGCCCATCACGTTGCCGTAGCGGGTACCGCAGAAGATCGTTACCCTTTCGCCATAGGAACGCGCCTTGGCCACCATCATCTTTTCCATGAGTGCCTTGGACATTCCCATGGCGTTGATAGGATAGACCGCCTTATCCGTACTGAGAACAATCATATTCTTCACACCGCAAGCCAGTGCGGCGTTCATAACGTTTTCTGCACCCAGCGTGTTTGTACGCACAGCCTCCAAGGGAAAGAACTCGCAGGAAGGTACCTGTTTGAGCGCCGCGGCATGAAAGACCAGATCGACATTGAGCATCGCCGACAGAATGCTGTCATAGTCGCGCACATTGCCCAGATAGAATGACACTTTGGGATTTTGCAGGGCATTGCGCATCTCGTCCTGTTTCTTTTCGTCGCGGGAAAAAATCCGGATTTCCCGAACGTCCGTCTCCAGAAACCGATGCAGGACGGCATTGCCAAAGGTTCCGGTTCCGCCGGTTATCAAAATAGTTTTGTCACCGAACATCTTTTATCCCCCTGTTTTCATGTATCGGGAATTGGAATTCTCAAGCACTTTCAGAAAGAGGGCGTTGTAACGTTGAGCAATGACATCCCACAAATAATGTTTTTTTACATGCCGCCGCAAACGCTCTCCCATGGATTCCCTTCCGTCCACATCTCGTATCATATCCTGCAAGCCTTCCTCAATGCCTTTTTCCGTCGCCGCGACAATCTTGCCCCCATCTACTCGGCTGAGCTCCGGAAAACCGCACTGATCCGTCATCAGCACCGGTCTCCCGCAAATCCCGGCCTCGAGCACAACGATGGACATGGCCTCCTGCCGCGACGGAATGGCGACAAGAGACGCGCCGCGATATGCGGCCGCTTTCGCGTCTCCTCCCACATAGCCGACGAAATGAACCCTTTCCCGCAAGCCCCCCCTGATGCTTGTTTCCTTGAGGAGAGTCTTCATTCCACCGTCCGGGCCGGCCAACACCAGATGATATTCCCTGTAAACGGGGGCAATATTGCAAAAAGCCCGCAGCAAAAGATCAGGCCCCTTGATAAGATTCAGTCGTCCGACGAATAGGATATAGGGAGCATCGCCCAAACCTGCCGATTCTCGAAATTTGGCAACGTCAAAGGTTTGATATTCATCCGGATCGATGCCGTTAGGAATCGTGGTGACATTCTCAGGCGCCACCCTGTAACCGGCAAACTGGTCTATTTCATTGGCGGCAATGGCAATATGTGCATTGGCGCGTCGGATCAAATCACGCCCTACCACACCGTTATAGACTTTCTTGAGGATTCGGGAGCGCCCGAAAATCGCCAGCGCCCCGGCCGGACAGACGACGTAGGGTTTTTCAAAACGCCGCGCCGCCCGGTAGACGATAGCATTGAGGAGGGTCCAGTGATTCATGAGGTGTACAATATCCGCATTCCCCACATGAGCGGCTATTGTTTCCTGTCCTGCTTTCAGGATGTGGAAACGTTCGGACAGGACAGGCAGCGCAACGACCTTGCAACCTTTCAGGGCCGCCCGGCGCGAGGCCGTCATGCCGGTTTCAGCCGTCAGAACCGTACACGAATGCCCCAGAGCGGCCAAATGACGGGACAACTGAAAGGTTCTTTCCGCCGTTCCACCTCCCACAACGGGATCGAGCGACATATTGACCGTCAATATTCTCACGAATTCTGAATCGCCGGGTCTGCCGGCCGCCGCCTGTACCAATCCGCAAAAGCCTTCAGCCCGGCCTCAAAGGATACGGTATTCTGGAAACCGGCGGCACGCAGTTTGCCCGCATCATACCGGCGCTGGGGATTGCTGTTCGATCTTCCCTTGATACGGAGCATCACGGAAAGAACGAAAGCAGGCAAGGGAAATCTCGGGACAGGGTAGTCACCGCGACCCATCGCTTTCATCAGATACTTCTCCACATTGCGATAGGTGTTCCAGGGATGGTCATCGTCGGAAACGATGAAAACGTCTCCGTTCCATTTTCGTTCGGCAAAAGCGAGGAAAGTGAGAGCCGAAACCACGTGGCCAACCGAAACGAGATTCATTGGGCGCTGATCGAACAGACAGGATTTTAGGTAGTTCATAACCCGATTGCCCGATTTCAAATCGTCCGCCATTTTGAGCAGGTTCCTGCCGCCGGGGCCGAACACCGCCGCAGGCCGCAGAATGGCAAGTTCGAACCGGCCTGCCGCTTTTTCAGCGAAGATCCTCTCCATCTCGAATTTTGTGCTCTCATATCCCGGTGCCGGACGGCAGCGCGTGTTTTCGTTGATGAGATCATCCCCAACCCGGCCCGCCACCACCGCCGTGCTGCAGTGGACAAGCCGCCGGATACGGGCTTTCGCGCAGGCGTCAGCCAGGTTGGATGCGGCCTTCAAATTTTCCGGACCGGACGAAGAACCGGAATAGGCCAGATGGATCACCGTGCAATCCGGCGCAAGCAGCAAGTCCAGACCGTTTGGCGTCAGCAGGTCGCCCGGAACCGTCCGGATGCGATCATCATCCATGGCAAGTGAGGGCTGACGTCTGTGAACAAGGACCCGCAGCCCGACATCGGGACGTTCATGAAGGGACGCGACAAGATGACGCCCCAGAAAACCGGATGCGCCGGTGACGGCAACAACCTTGTCCCCTGAAAACACTTTCAATGCAGGATCCGGTTCTTCCACCGGGCCAGCCGGTGGAGGGTTCGGTTAAACAGGCTGTTGGTCAGGATTCTCAAGGTTCGCGGATAGAAAAAATTCCGCGGGCAAAGCGAAAAGGATCGGCGCAGGGCCTGCATACCTCTCCGGAAGCGTCCTGAACGGATCTGAAGCTGGGCGGTCACAAGCCAGGCATTGCCGAGAGCCATTGTTTTCATTGAAAGAAGATCGGCCGGCAGGGTTTTTGTTTCGATGAAACGAGAAAGTATCCTCACGGGCTCCAAGGCCCTTTGCTCGTCGGCAGCGGCAAACGTTTGAGACCGTTCATGAACCCGGAAAAAAGCCAGCACTTCCGGAACCCGGACAAATCTCCCCTGCAGCCCCAGTCTGAGCCATAAGTCGTAATCGGGCATCTGCCTGTAGGCGTCATCCCAGAAACCGGCAGCCTCCACCGCCCGGCGCTTCATGAAAACCCCCGGACCCGGATGACAGATCAGACGGCTGAACATATCCTGATAATTGAAGTCGGGCGCCTTGACCCTGCGAATGTGTTTTGATGACGAATCGATCAGATTAAAATCCCCATAGGCAAGGACGACGCCGTCCGTAAGATATGGAATCGCCTTTCTGACTGCGTCAGGCGCCAGCGCGTCGTCCGCGCTAAGGTAGGACCATATGTCGCCTTTGGCCATCCGCCAGCCCTTGTTGATGGTGGCCGCTTGCCCCATGTTCGCATGGGATTCCCAGGAAAACCGATTCCCGTAGCTGCAGAGGATATTACGCGTGTCGTCGGTGGACCCGTCGTCCAGGACAAGCAGTTCAACATGAGGGTAGTCCTGAGACAATACACTGTCGATGGCCTGCCTCAGATAGGGCCCGGCATTGTAGGCCGGGATCACAATGGACACCAGCGGATTTGGAGAGGAAGTTGAAGCGCTCCCGGTTTTATTCATCGTTCAGATATACTGTCGGATAGCTGTATCCATCCATGGTCTACCCGTAGAAAGCCCGGTTCATGATCGCAAAAAACTTGGGCCGGATACGGTCTGCCATCAGCAGGGAAGCCGCCAGAGACAAAAGCCCCGTCAGCAGCAGAAAGATCAGCCAGAGCCATCGCTTTTGGAAGGCCGCCGGCTGAAGCGCAAATGCCGCAAGGCCCACAATGATGGATCCGCCGGCAGGCCGCAGCACATCGGCAAAATACCAGCGCCATTTCTCCTGCTGAAGGATGCGCCGATGCATGAACTGGAGATAAATCAGAGCATAACCAACATTCAGGAGCGCCCATAACCACGCGGCCCCCACAGCCCCGTACCGGGGAACAGCCCAAAAAATGGCCGGAACGAGAAGAGCGACGGCCACAACGTTTGTCCGGACGATGAGACCGGTTGAACCGTGGGCGATCTGAAGCTGATAGGGCATATACATCAATCCATTGAGAAATGTTCCGATGACCAGTACGGAGAGGATGACAGAGGTTTTCTGTGCAAGCACAGCGTCACCAGACCACATGAAAATCACCCCCTCGGAGAAAAAGCTCAAAAGCATCAGGACAGGCGCCGTCAACACCGTGATCAGCTGCGCTCCCTGATGATAGACAGATGCCATCGTAACCTGGTCTTGCTGGGTGAAAAGCTCCACCAGGCTCGGATAGAGGGATTGCGTGATCGGAATGATGATCATGTAGAGCACGCCGGCGATCGTCGTCGCGAGCGTATAGTAGCCGAACGCTTCGAGCGTCATCAAACGGGAGAGCAAAACCTTGTCCACCTGGGTCAGGAGAATTCCCAGCAAGGTAATTCCTATCATGCCGCCGGCGAACGCCAGAACGTCCTCAATGGCTTTGCGGGAAAATCCCGGCGGTTTCGGGGACTCGGGCAGGGCGCTGTGGACCTTTTGGGCCAGAACAACGATCGTCACCAGAGAAAGGAAGCCCTGCCAGAGAAAGAAAGCCTGAATGGTGGGAGAAATCCAGACAAGAACCGCCACGGCGCCCGCCTGGCGCACGGTGGCGAGAACGGCGCTGGCGCCGTTATACCAAACCTGCTTCTGGAGGCCGAAGAGAGACCCGCGATAGATCCCCTCCACAAAACGGAGCGCGACGACGACCGCCATCAGGGAGATGGCCTGAGCAACCACCGCCCTGGGAAGTCGATCGGCTTTCAGCCAGTCGCTTGCCAGCCAGTCCGAACATGCCCATAAGATTGCTGCAATCAGCGGGGCCAGGAGGAAACAGAGAATCTCCAGACTGCGCAAAAGATCGTTGATGGATTGCGGACTGTGGGCACCGGCCGTGAAGCGGGCCATCTCCCGGTTCAAGGTGGGCGTCATGCCCATATCCAGAAGCGCCAGCCAGGCCTGAATGAGAACAAACAATCCAATGAGACCGTAGGCCTCCATCCCGAGATACCGGATGTACAGGGGGATGAAGGCCAGCCCCATCAGCGCCACCCAACCCTGGCCGAGGTAGTTGGCAACGAGATTGCGTTTTATCAGGGACATAAACAGAATTATTTCCCTGTCAGGGAATCGCGGATTTTTTTCCCCCATTTCCCCAGCGTGGAACGGGAATCTCCGCCTCTTCCCAAACCTCCGGATTCGGCATCAACCTGCCGGGAAACTTTCCTGTGCAATATGTCCATGATCACTTCCTCATAGCGCCGAACGCCCGCTTCCGGATCACCCATGGATTGCTGAATCTGCTCCCGGCAGAGATTGCCCATCCGGCGGCGGTAGGCATCGTCATCCAGCAGTCTTGAAGATGTGCGCTCGAACTGCCCGAAGTCGCCGCGCGGGACGACAAGTTCTGGAATCGAGACAAATTCGTCGGCAACAGACCAATCGGTCTGATCGAAATTCTTCATGTAATTGTTTTCGAAGGAGACAAAGGGGATCCCCAGGGCCATGGCATCGACGAGAATATGGCCTCCCCCGGAAGGATAGGTATCGATCAGGATATCCGCCATAGTCAGAATACGCAAGCTGTCTTCCCGCCAACCCAGCAGGTGCACCCGGCTGGAAATATCCGGAGTCAAAAGCGGTTCAAGGAAAGGAATCTGCTCCCGGGAGACACCGAAAGCAACATAATGAAGGTCGGCGTATTTTGAGAGAAGCCTCAATACCGCCTTCCAGAAATCCACGTCCTCGAATTTGAAGAAGCGTCCGCCGCTCACCATCACCCGACACCGCTCCGGAATCTGGAAATTCTTTTTAGCGTATGGCGTGATGGTCTCCCTCGCGGGCAGCTCCAGACCAATGTGAACCAGAGAAACATTGCAGGGCGCGTCAATTAAAGGATGCTTCGACCACGAAATTCCCCAATCCAGATCGGGTGCGGCAAACTGCGCCGGCGGTCCCTGAATAAGGCCGACGGTCAGCGGCGCCGGTCTGAGCGAGGCAATGAAATAATGCTCGAATTCCGCCAGAACGGCGCTTGTGATCAGCACATCCGGCTGCGTTTCGTGGATCTGAGAGGCTACAGCCCGCAACCTTTTCAAAAGATCAAACCCGGCCGGCGGGACGACAACCTTGCATCCATACTCCTGAAACTGTTTGATCGCCTGTCGGGCTTGACGTGATTGATAGACGAGGTGCTTGGGATCGGGAATGAAGAAGGTCGCTTCAAAGCGCTCCTTGTCGTGATAGCGCGCCAGAATGCCATTAATCTTGACGAGGACGGAATTCAGGTGCCGCGCGCCGAACACCAGGTAAGCCAGCCGGATTTTTCGCCCGTTTAAGGGCTCTCTCGGAGGGTACGTTCCAAATCGCCAGGGTTCGGCCATCTTCCGGATATCGGCCAAAACCTCCCAGTCATAGGCATAGCGGTCTACCTTGAGATGATTCGCATAGGCATAATGCCAAAGATTAAAGTTTGCCAGGGCGTCTGCGACGTCGCCTCTTGCTACGGCCGCCATCCCCAGCGTCTTGTAGGCATCGCGAATGGCCTCGATATCGGACAGTCCCGCGTGAATCCGGACATAGAGGGGAAGAACATCGGCGGAAAAATCAGATAAGACCCACGCCCGGCGCACAAAAACGGCCGCCTGCGCCGGATTCCCGGCATCGACAAAGGCTTCGGCAAGCTCCCGGTTGATGTCTCCCCGTTTTTTCCTGTCGGGCGTGCTGAGAAAAGGAAGCAGCGCCGCGGACGAAACCGTTTGGCCTTTGCGAATTGCGCTTACAAGGTTTTTAAAATCCATCTCCTCGCTTTACCCAAAACCCGTTTCAGTTGCCGCTTCCATAGCGAATCCGACCCCTGTTCCCATATTTTATTGTACAGCCCCTGTTGCGGAACGACGTCACCCGTGCTCTGCGGCGTTTTTTCAGCAATGCAGATGACCCCGTAGATGGAATTGTTCAACCCGCCGTAGCTCACGGAATTAAAAGACCCCGGTATATAGTCGGCATAAAAGCAGGGATCGGTCTGCTGCTGCGGACTGGACTGTGTAACCTGGATCGTGTGGATCGTGAATCGGTTCGCCGTAAAATAATCGAAAAAGAGCGTGGGGGAAAACATGTAAAACCCATGGTCAACAAAATTTGATGTCGGGCAGGAAATCAACACGCGCCCCCCGATCCGCAGCATCTTGAAAATATTATTCAAGGCGTTCGGGAGATGAAAGACGTGCTCCAGGGTCCCGTGATCGGCAATAAAATCGAAACGGCCGTTCAGTTCCGGCGGAACGTCCGTGGCGTTCAGATCGAACAGGACGGACGCGCCTTCAAATTCGGAATAGTCCATCGTAACGACTTCGTCAAACCCGATGCTCTTGAAAAGATTCTCTCCAGCCAGATACCGGTTTTCCGCAAACCAGTCTCTTTTTGAAGGGCTCAACGCCACCGAGGGCTTGGGTTCCACTCCGTAATATGAACAAAGTTCACGGAATTGATGCTCGGTACAATAGACGTCCGGATACCCAAGACACAACAGAGAGCCTGAAAACGGCCTAAGCCGGGCCTCCTTCAGAAGTGGCGCAAGATTTCCTTTGCCAAATCCCATGCTATCTCCTTTTCATCCTTTCCTGCCGGGGTTTTTATGCCACACGCTATGCCAGAATCCCCTTCAGCGTATCGGCGACATAGATCGCCTCCTCATCGGACAGCTTCGGATACAGCGGCAGGGAGATGGTTCTGTTGCCCATATCGTTCGCCACGGGATAATCCTCTGGCCTGTATCCGTAGGTTTGCCTGAAATACGTCAGCGTGTGGACCGCCCGGTAATTGACGGCACAGCCAACCCCCTGCTCCTGCAGGC
>Ga0209506_1004034_pt1 | contig 11316 bp, 12 predicted proteins | sample AD_JPNHG2_MetaG_FD_184409 | JGI IMG/M metagenome (GOLD analysis project Ga0209506, IMG submission 184409) | Active sludge microbial communities of municipal wastewater-treating anaerobic digesters from Japan - AD_JPNHG2_MetaG (SPAdes) (version 2) | ecosystem: Engineered > Bioreactor > Anaerobic...
CATTTATATATTTTATTCTCCATGGTGCCCAGATAACTCTCATAAAAAAATTATATAAACAAAAATAAATATTTCAACCCTACTGAGACAAAGGTGTCAGGCACCTTTGTCTCATTTCGGGGTCAGGTCTTGAAATTTATTGTTTATAAAAACAGACAGTCTACTTTTGTAAACTTTCTAAAATCTTTCAATGTAAGACCTGACCCCACAAGAGGAGGTAAGAGATTAAAAAGAGAATTATCACAAGATAAAAGTTTTTTGAACCAATTATTCTATAAAATGAATATAAAAAATTTGATTTAAAATCAGATGGTTTAGGTACGATATAATTCTCATATAGATATATTGTATTTTCTCCATTTTCCAAATTATTTATAGTGATATTTTTTTCTTTTAAAAAATCAATAAATTCATTTTTCTTATCATCAATTACTTTGAATTTTAAATAACCTTCAAGTTTTAAACTATCCTCTTCAAATTCAAATGAATTTATTTCTATAAAATTTCTACTCTGTGCCTCATTCATTGTTGATATAAAATCAATAATTGATGGAACTTTTATATATTGAGTATTAACAAAAAGAGAAAAAAACAGGAAAAATTTTAATAAGATTTCCATTTTTTATACCTTTTCAATAAAAATGGTAGAGGAAGAAGAATTATAATTGCAATCATAACATAAGGTAAAATATAACCTATTAAACTTACAAATGAAATCTTTGGATTATTTTTATAATTGATTTTAATATTTATATAGTCTGTTTTTTCTCCACTTCCTTCTATTCTATTTATAACCAAATCTCCTTTTTCATTTAAGGTTTCAAATAAAAGATTAAACTCCTCTTTTGGAATTTTAAGGTATCCACTTTTTTCTTCAACAAATTCATCTTTTAAATAAAGAGTAATTTCAACATTATTGATATTATTCATAGTAACATAATTAGAGATTGTATATTTATATTGTTTATTGGATATAAAAGGCAGAATTTTATTTTCTTTTTTATATGAAAATGGAGAAAATAAAATGATAACAAAAAGAATCGATAGAGCAAAACTCAATGATAAAGATAAAGCCTTTCTTCTTCTTTGATTCTTTATCTTCTTAATGATTTTTTTATCAATACTAACAGGGACTTTTTCAGTTTCAACATCTTTTAAATCATTTAACATAATAGATAAAGATTTATATTTATCGATAAGGATTTCATCATTTTTTATCAATGATAGAATTTCCTCTTCTTTTTTTTCATCAATTAATTCATGAATATTGTAAATTTCTTCTTTTCTTTCCATCTCTTAATTTAGATGAAAATTATAAAAAATTGTTTCATTTTTCAAAATCACCTTTTTTAATAATATCTTCAACAACTTTTTTAAGGTTTTCTCTTGCTCTATACAGTCTCGATTTAACTGTTCCCATTGGAATAGATAAAATAGTTGAGATCTCTTCATAGGTTAATCCTTTAATATCTTTAAGTTCAATTATTAAGCTATCACTATCTTTTATTCTTTTTAAACCTTCACTTATCATCTTTACTCTTTCATCTTTTTCTATCTCTTCCCAGATTGAAGAAGTTTTGTCTTCTATTTCTACATTAATAATATCTTCATCTTCTAATGTAAAAATCTCACCTTTTCTTTTTATAAAATTAACACAAAGATTATAAGCAATTCTATATACCCAGGTAGAGAATTTAGCCTCTTGTTTGAAATTTTTAATGTTTTCATAAGCGATTAAGAATGCCTCTTGAGTTAAATCAAGAGCATCATCAACATTTTTAACAATTGAAAGACATAATGAATAGATATCATTTTGATATTCATTGATAAGAATTGAATAACTATCTATATCTCCTTTTTTAATTTTTTCTATAACACTCTTTTCATCAATCATATATATTAATATTATAAATGTTTGAATCAATTAAAATATACAATTTATCTTTATCAATAAGAATATCTTTTACATTTCCTTTAAAAAATATTTTCTTGTTATTGATCCTAATAAATTTATAATTAGAGACGAAATTTACAAACTCCCATATATTTATAAGATTTTTATCAATAAAAAAAGAGTCAGTAGGTTTATAAAAAGGAATCGATTCTTTATGAAAAACTTGACTTGTAATTATTTCTACATCATCGTTGGTTATTAGATAGATATTATTTTCATCTGAAAAAAGTTTGTTGATATTATTTTTTAAATCATATCTCTTTAAAATTTCACCTTCCATATTCAAAATCAAAATTATATTCGTATTATATGCATAACTTCTCCAGTATAAAATTATTCTACCTGTCTCTTCATTAACGACACCATGAGGATCAAATACAATTATATTTTCTGGTCTTATATTTTTTTGCCAGATAATCTCTCCAGAAAAATTTAATAGCATTATATCTCCGTCATTTTGAAAAACAAGAATTTTATTGCCATTATCGAAAATAGTCATAAATGGCATAAAAGAAAATTCATCAAAAGATAATTTTTTGAGTTCTTTATAATTCTTTATATCGTATAAAGATAAGATAATTTTTAATTTATCAACACCATCCCATCTTAAACAAAAAACGCTATCAAAAAAATAGATATCTTGTGGGAAAAACCTATCTTTTTTAATCTCCTTTATGATTTTAAAGTTTGAATCGATGATAGTTAAATGATCAGACAAAATATAAATCCTATCTTCATATACTTTAAAATCAATTATATTATATGGAAAACTTATCGATAAACTGTTATCCATAGTGTATAAAGTTTTTGAAGATGAATAGACAATCTTATCATTAAATATCTCAATATTAGATGTCAAAGGAGGAACATCAAATCCATCTTTTAAAACCTCACCATTTGGTGAAAAAATAAATAGTAATAATAGATAAAAAATTAAAAATGATGATAAAATTATTGCTCTTTTTGTTTTATACGATAGTTTAAACTCTTTTCTTCTTTTTATTCTGAATCTGTCTTTCATGTTTTAAAATTATACACTATTTTTAATATGACCACTCCCGTCGCAGATATTTGTATTTAATTCTTTAAAACCCTCCCTACAGGAAGAGAAATCTAAATCATATTTTTTAGCAAGTTTATAAATACTATATATAATTTTATACCTATAATCTTCATCAAGATATAAATTTCCCCTTATTTTTTCTTTGTAATAAACTATAAACTTTTTATAAATATCTGGTAATTTCTCTTGAAACCTTCTCGTAGAGTCAGGCTTTAATTTTAATGTGGATACAATTACTTGATCACAAAAATTATGGAGAGTTTTTATCATAGCTTCTATTTCATTTATATTATCATTGACAAAAGGAATAATTGGGTCAATTCTTATAGAAGTTTTTATTCCATTCTCCTTTAATTTTTTCAAAGCATTTAATCTTCTCTCAGGAGTTGGAGCATATGGTTCCAAGATTTTATAAATTTCATTAAATGTTGTAATTGTAATAGAAACTGATACTCTCATCTCTTTTAATATATCGATATCTCTTAAAACAAGATCACTTTTTGTGATAATCAATGTCTTTAAACCTTCATCTCTAAAAATTTTCAATATCTCTCTTGTTATATTTAATTTCTCTTCAATATATGGATATGGATCTGAAGAGTTACTTAATGAAACATAAATATTTTTATCTAATTTATCCACATCATTTCTAATTTTTTTTATTATATCCTTTTTAACTCTTACAGAAAATGGATCTTTTATAAAAGATGATATATAGCAGTATATACAACTAAAGGAACAACCTGTATATGGATTCAAACTATATTTTAAAGGGCAAGTGCATAAAGGATTTTTCCATGGATCAAAAATTTTTATATAGTTCAAGATATAATATCAAGGATTTTTTGATATATATTAATTTTTCCTTCCTCAATCTCTTTAAAATCCCCCTCTTTTTCTATTTTTTCAATCATTTTTTTTGTATATAACTCTTTTAATAGGTATTTGAAAGTTTCCAATCTTCTTATTTTCTCTCTTTCTAAATATTTATCAGATGAAAATAAATCCAATCTTTTTTTCATTATTTCATTATAAACATCATCTATTCCAAAGCCATTAGATGAACTTATCATATAGACAGGTATTAAATCATTATAAAAGATAGAGATGCTATTTTTAAGAGTTTTATAAAATGGTTCAGCAATATCATAATCACCTTTTGTCACAATTAGAATATCACTTATTTCCATTAGTCCTCCTTTTAAGAATTGAATTTCATCTCCTAAAAGAGGAGAGAAAAGAACCAAAGTTAGATGTGAAAAATTTTTTATACTAACATCTCCCTGACCAATCCCAGCAGTTTCAACAATAATATTTCTATATGGAGATGCTGAAAATAAATCAATTATAAAAGGAAGAGAAGGAGAAATTCCATACGGAAAAGTTCTTGTTGCCATTGATCTTATGAAAACATTTTCATTTTTTGTTTTTAATCTTAATCTATCTCCAAGAAATGCACCACCACTTATTGGGCTTGAAGGATCACAAAGTAAAACACCTATTTTATCAAATTCATCTGTCAATTTTTCTATTATTTTATCTATAAAAGTTGATTTACCAACACCAAGAGGACCAGTTATTCCTAAAACAAATATATCTTTTTTTAAAGGGTATATCTCTTTTAGTAAGGTAAATCCCTCTTTTTCACCATTTTCAATAAGTGAGATTGCTTTACCTATTATTAATCTATCCCCTTCTAATATCCCATCAATTAGTGACTTTTGATTTAAATTCATTATCTAAGAAATCAATTATCTCTTTAATACTTGAATCAGGAGTGAATATTTTTTTGAAACCATAGTTTTTTAATATCTCGATATCTTCTTTTGGTATGATACCTCCTCCAAAAAGAAGAACATCTTTACCTTTTTCTTTTAAAAGCTCGCTTACTTTTTTAAAAAGATCGAGATGTGCACCAGAAAGACATGAAAGACCAACAGCATCAACATCTTCTTCTATCGCCATTTTGACTATTTCTTCAGGTGTTCTTCTTATTCCAGTATATATGACTTCATATCCTACTTCCATCAATGCTTTTGATATAACTTTTGCTCCTCTATCATGTCCATCAAGTCCTGGTTTTCCAATTAAAACTTTAATTTTTTTCATAAAAAAACCTCCAGAAAAATTATATAAAAAATTAGGTAAATATAAAATTTTTTATTATAATTTTATTATGGAACTTATTCTAATTTTAACAGGTAAAATATAAAATGGAATATATAACACTTTACAGGAAATATAGACCAAAGGATTTCAGTGAAATAAAAGGTCAAGAGCATATAACAAAAATTTTAATCAACACATTAGAGAAAGATATGATTTCCCATGCATATCTCTTTTCAGGACCAAAAGGTACAGGTAAAACAACTGTTGCAAGGATTTTTGCAAAAGGTTTAAATTGTGATGAAGGTATAACATCAAAACCTTGTAATAAGTGCAAAAACTGTTTAAGTATAAATGAGGGAACAAATATTGATGTTATTGAAATTGATGGAGCATCTAATAGAGGAATAGACGAGGTTAGAAGTTTAAAAGAAAGAGTTAGTTTATCACCAACTCTTGGAAGATATAGAGTTTTTATTATTGATGAATCGCATATGCTTACACAAGAGGCTTTCAATGCACTTCTTAAAACTCTTGAAGAGCCACCTCAAAAAACTGTTATAATTCTTGCAACAACAGATCCACAAAAATTACCTTTAACAATAATATCAAGATGTATAAGATTCAACTTCAAAAGAATTGGTACAGATGATCTTGTCGATATGGGTAGAACAATAGCAAAAAATGAGAAAGTATCTGTTGATGAAGAGGTCTTATATAAAATTGCTGAGGCATCAGATGGATCTCTCAGAGATTTTATCTCTCTTTTTGAACAACTGATTCTTTTTTCAGGAGAGAAAATTAATATAGAAAATCTTTTATCTCTATTTGGTGAAAGTGAAGATGAAGTCTATAAAAATTTCTTTATTGGCATTCAGAATGGAGAAGATGCAAAAATACTCTCTATGATAGGTGAATTAATAAATTCAGGGAAAGAGGTTCAGGAAATATTAAGGGGAATAATTGGGTATGGAAGAAAAATATTATTTAAAAAAATTTTTGAAGAAGAGATAGATTCAGAAGTTAAATTATTGAAAAAGGATTTTATCATTGATGTTATTGATAATTTGATTGATTTATTCTCAGAATTAAGATACTCAAATTTTCCAAGATTTATGTTTGAAATAAGAGTCCTTAAATTGATTCTTAAATATTCAAAAGCTAAACCATTGATTGTTGAAGAAGAAAAACCACAAAAAGTAATAGAGGAAGAAAAAATTCCTCACCCAATAAAGGAAAGATCTTTTGTATGGGATGATTTTCTTTTGAATCTTAAAAATAAGAATAGGGCAATCTATTCAATAATGAGATTTGGAAAGTTCATTGAAATAAAAGAGGATAAAATTCATATTCAATTTCCATATTCTTCTAAATTCCAAAAAGAGATGGCTGAAGAAAAAAGAGATTTTCTAAGAAATTTTCTTTCAGAACTTGGATATAAAAATTATAATTTTGATTTTTCTATACAAAGTGAAGAGGATTATTTAAAAGAGAGAGAAGAGATTGAAAAATCAGAAGAGGTCACAACTCTTTTTAAATATTTTGATGGAAAGGTTGAGAAAATTGAAGAGAACATAGAAGATTCAGAAGATGAGGAAAAAAAATGAAAAGAGATATTCAAATACCGCCAGCTGGGTTATGGGTATCTTTTTTTAAAGGCGGAGTAAAAAATATCCCAGTTCCACTCTTGATTAAAGGTGGAAGAAAAGGATGGTTATGGATAGAAGAATAGTTCCGTCAAAAGAAAAAAATGTTGATATGATGATTCTAAAAAAAATAAAAGATTTAATAAATGAAGATGAAGATTTAAAAAATGAAAATATAAATTTTACAGTTTCAAATAGAGAGATATTTATAAAAGGTGAAGTTACGAAAAAAGAGAATATCGAAAAGGTTGAAAAAATATTGAAATCCATAAAAAATATTAAAAAAATCAACAATAATTTAATATTATCAATAAAAAGAATCACTGAAGATAATGATTTAGAAACAATAGCTTATGATATTTTAAAAGAGAGGAACTTAAACAATATAAACATTAATGTAAAAAATGGAGTATTGAATATCTATGGAAAGACAGAAACTTTAAAAGAGAAAAGAGAGATAGAAAAAATTTTAAGCTCATTAAATGTTAGTAAAATAAACAATTTGATTAAAATTGTCTCTAATTTTTCTGTTAATGATTTTATACTTCAAAGTTTATCAATGGATAAGTTGAAAAAAATGAATATTTTTCACCTAAGAACAAGAGTTTTGAATAAAGTTTTGTATCTAAAGGGAAATGTTGAGACAAAAGAGGAGAAGGAAAAAGCATATGAAATAGCATCAAATATTCCAGGTATTGTAGATATAATAAATGGTATTGTAACAAGAGATGAAAAAAGTGTTGATGTTGAATTTGAAAATAAGATTTCTGAGATTCTAAAAGACCCCTCTTATCAAAATGACAAAATTTCCTATATTTCAATAGATGGAACAGTTTTTCTTGAAGGTGAAGCAACAAATCCCAATTCTCTATATTCTGTTGAAGAAAAGGTTGGGAAAATAAAAAATGTTAAAAAGGTTATAAATCAGATAGTCGGGGTTATAAAATAGATAAGGAGAAAAAAAGATATTGATAGTAAGAGAAATTTTCGATGAAAAGTTTAGAAAATATTTGAAAGATAAATCTCCTTGTTTTAATCTCAATATTCCAAAAAATAAAAAATATGGAGATATTTCAACAGATTTTTTGATATCAGTAAAAGATGATAATTTAAGAGAAAAAATTTTAAATGATTTTAAAGATGATAATTATTTTGAAGACGCAAATATCATAGAGCCAGGTTTTTTGAATTTAAAATTTTCAAAAGATTTTTATAGATTTTTTTTCAAAAATTTATTAGATAATGAGATAAACTATTTAAAAGATAGTTTAAAGAGTGAGAAAAAGATACAGATTGAGTTTGTTTCTGCAAATCCAACAGGTCCATTGACTCTTGGCAATGGCAGAAATGCAGCAATTGGTGATGCTCTATCTAACACAATGAAATATCTTGGAATGAATGTTTTTAAAGAGTATTACTTAAATGATGCAGGGAAAAAGATAGATTTACTTATCCTATCAGTTCAATTGAGGATAAAAGAGCTGAAAGGAGAAAAAGTTGTATTTCCAGAGGATTGCTATAAAGGCGAATACATTTATGAAATTGCAAAAGAGATTTTAGAAAAAGAAGATGAAAATATAGTTAATGATGTGGAATATCTAAGGGAAGCGATATTAAAAATTCTAACATCTTCAATAGAAGAAGATTTAAAAGCATTTGGTGTGACTTTTGATAATTGGTTTTCTGAAAAAAAGATGAGGGAAAGAGGAGAAATTCAGTTTGTTCTTGATTATCTTAAAGAAAAAGAATTCTGTTATGAAAAAGATGGGGCTATATGGTTTAAATCAAAAGATTTTGGTGATGAGAAAGACAGAGTTCTTGTCAAAAGTGATGGTGAATACACATATTTTTTAACAGATATCGCATACCATTTAAACAAATGGAACAGAGGATTTAGAGAGGTAATTGATATATGGGGATGGGATCACATTGGTCATATTATGCCTTTAAAATGGGCTTTAAAAGTTTTTGATATAAGTGAGGATTTTCTAACAGTAATTCTCTATCAGATAGTTCACCTTGTTGAGGGTGGTAAAGAGGTGAAAATGAGTAAATCAAAAGGAGAGTTTGTAACTTTAAGAGAACTTATAGATGAAATTGGTAAAGATACTGTTAGATTTATATTTTTATCAAGATCATCAGATAGTATGTTGAATTTTGATCTTGATGTTGCAAGGAAAAAGAGTATGGAGAATCCTGTATATTATATTCAATATGCATATACAAGAACAAGGTCAATTGAAAGGAAAAGATTAGAAAAAAATATTAATTTCGATTTTGAAAATATAAATTTAGATTTTAATAGTGATGAAAGAGAATTATTAAATAAATTGATATTTGTTGAAGAGATTTTATATCAAACAGTCAATAAACTTTCTCCCCATCTACTTACTTTTCATTCCTATGATATTGCAAAAAAATTTCATAGCTTTTATCATGATTATCCAGTATTAAACTTAGATGATGAGAAAGAAAGAAACAAAAGAATTTTACTTGTTAAAGGAGTTGAAATTACCCTATCTCTTTTGTTAAATTTAATTGGTGTATCAACACCTGAGGAGATGTGATATGGATAAAGTTATAATTGGTCTTGAGATTCATGCTCAACTCAACACAAAAACAAAAATGTTTTGTAAATGTAAGGTTGATTTTTCTTCACCTCCAAACAGTCATATATGCCCAACCTGTCTTGGTCTTCCTGGAGCTCTTCCATCACTTAATGAGAAAGTTGTCTTATATGCATTAATGATTGCACAGGCTCTTAATTGTGAAATTAACAGAAAATCTCTCTTTCATAGAAAAAACTACTTTTATCCAGATTTACCAAAAGGATATCAGATTTCTCAATATGACACTCCTCTTGCAAAAGAGGGTTTTTTGAAACTGCCATATTCAGAAAAAGTCATTAGAATAATAAGAGTTCACATAGAAGAAGATGCTGGAAAACTTGTCCACCCAGAAGATATTATGGAAGCAAACTATTCTTATGTTGATTATAATAGAGCAGGAGTACCTCTTGTTGAAATAGTTACATACCCTGATATGAATTCTCCAGATGAAGCAGTTAAATTTCTTGAAGAATTGAGAGAAATTTTGATTTATCTTGGAGTTTCGACTGGAAATATGGAAGAAGGAGCCTTAAGATGTGATGCAAATGTTTCAATTGAGGGACATAATAGATGTGAAGTTAAAAATATGAACTCCTTTAGATCAATTAAAAGAGCGCTTGAATATGAAATAAACAGACACCTTGATTTGATATCAAAAGGAGAAAAAATAGTACAGGAGACAAGACATTTCAATGAGAGTGATGGAAAGACATATTCAATGAGGGGAAAAGAAGAGGCAGAAGATTATAGATATTTTCCAGACCCAGATTTACCTCCATTGATTGTCTCAGAAGATTTAATTAATGAGGCAAAATCCAATATAAAAGAGTTACCAAATGATATTAGAGAAAAGTTGAAAAATTTTTCACTTTTAGAAAATGAAATAGAGACATTAGTTTCGATGAATGAACTTCGAAATTTCTACTTTGATGTTTTAAAAACCTTTCCTGAACCAAGAGTAGTTGCTAACTTCCTTTTAACTGATGTTCTTGGAACTTTGAATGAGAAAAATTTATCAAAGCCTCCATTTTCTCCAGTTGATTTTGGAAAAGCTGTTTCGATGTTTTTTTCAAAAGAGATCTCTTCAAAAATCTTAAAAAGAATAATTGAACTTTTATTTGAAGGTAAAAATCTTGATTATATAATTAATAATGAAAATATTTTACCTATAACATCAAAAGATGAGATAAGAAAAATTGTATTAGAGGTTTTGGAAGAGAATATGAAAGTAAAAGAGGATTATAAAAAAGGTAAAGAGAGAGCATTAACATTTTTGATTGGTCAAGCAATGGCAAAAGGCAAAGGAAGATTAAATCCAGAAATTTTAAAAGAGGTACTTTTAGAGGAGCTAAATAGATGAGTTTTGTTCATCTTCATCTACATACAGAATATTCATTGCTTGATGGTTTTTTGAGAATCGATGAACTCTTTGATAAATTGAAAAAATTTAATATGGATTCTGTTGCAATAACAGATCATGGGGGTCTTTATGGTGCAATTTCTTTTTATAAAAAAGCAAAAGAAAAAAATATTAAACCAATTATTGGAGTTGAACTCTATTTTTCACCAACCTCAAGGCTTGATAAAAAGGGGAAAGAAGATAGAGAAAATTACCATATTTTACTTCTTGCAAAAGATTTCAAAGGTTATCAAAATCTTTCAAAGTTAGTCTCAATTGCTCATCTTGAGGGATTTTATTATAAGCCAAGAATTGATTTTGAAACACTACAAAAATATAGCGAAGGATTAATTTTAACTACATCCTGTATCAAAGGAGAAATTCCATCTTATCTTCTTGAGGGTGAAGAAGAGAAGGCAAAAAAAAGAGTCTATGAGTTTAAAGAGATATTTAAAGAAGATTTTTATATTGAACTTCAAAATCATAATTTAAAAGAAGAGCTTGAGGTTCTTCCAAAGTTAATAAAAATTTCTAATGAA
>Ga0209506_1004035_pt1 | contig 11315 bp, 6 predicted proteins | sample AD_JPNHG2_MetaG_FD_184409 | JGI IMG/M metagenome (GOLD analysis project Ga0209506, IMG submission 184409) | Active sludge microbial communities of municipal wastewater-treating anaerobic digesters from Japan - AD_JPNHG2_MetaG (SPAdes) (version 2) | ecosystem: Engineered > Bioreactor > Anaerobic >...
TTTCGGAATTGCGGGGTTGACTGTTTTCACCCCCCCCGCATAATAGGTGCCAATCATGGGTTCCGGCATGTTGCCGGAGAAACCTATGGGATGCTAGTGTAAAAAGTTAGAGTCATGACATGAGAACGAAACGTACGCTACTCTGTTTGGGTATGATCAGTCTAGTAACCGCAGCCTGTGCGACAGACCGGATTTGGACAGGCGGCAGTTCCACCGACAGCAACTGGAGCCGGCCTGAAAACTGGGGCGGTATCGTCCCCTCCGCAGGCGATGCGCTGATTTTCGGCGGTTCGGCCCGACTCAGCAACACGAACGACCTCAGCTCGAACACCGCCTTCTCCGGCATCACCTTCCCCTCGGGCGCCGGCGCGTTCGAACTCTACGGCAACGTGATCGCGCTGGACGGCGACGTCTGCAATTTTTCGACCTCCTCGAAGAAGCTCGCGCTTCCACTTTGGCTCACCGGCGACCGCACGCTCTTCGGCTCCAACGCGTCGGTCACCGTCGAGGGCGTCGTCGGCGGACCGGGCGGCCTCTGCGCTGCCGTCACGAACACGGTCTACCTGAAAGGCGACAATGCGTACGAAGGCTTGACCTCCGTCAGCAACGGCTGCCGACTGCTGATAACGCATGCGAACGCGCTCGGCAGCACCAACGCCGGGATTCGCGTCTACGGGCGCACAGGAGCTTCGCTGCGGCTGCAGGGAGGCATCACGGTCGCGGAGCCGATCACACTTGTCGGCCAAATCCCGCCGTGGATCAACTGCCTGACCGCCGGCTCCGGGTCGAACATCATCACCGGCCCCGTCTACAAGGAACTGGACGCCAGCGTCGGAACCGACGGGGGCTCAACCCTGATCTTCCGCGGCGGCGTCAAGCACGTGTCCGGCGGCCCGCTGTATCTCCGGCACACCGGGCTCGTCGTGTTCGAAAACAAGCCGATCGAGTTCGGCTCCTCCGCCTTGTTGCAGGCCGAGACGGCAGGAACCACCGTGCTGGCCGTTCCTGGAAACACGTTCTCAACGCTGAAGATCGCCAACCACCACAAAGTCCGAATGGAGGTCGACAACGCGCTCCCGTCCGGCTGCTTATTAGACATCGGAGGAAGCTGGGATGCCGACGCGTTGCTGGATTTGAACGGGCATGACCAATCGGTCGGAAGCATCAAGACCGACCCCCGCGTTTCCAGCCCCGGCTACCTGGCCGTGACCAGCGCCTTGCCGGCGACGCTCACGGTCAACCAGGGTACCTCCTACTATTACATGGGCGACATCGCGGGGGCGGTCAGCCTGGTCAAGAACGGCAGCGCCACGCTGACTTTCACGAATCTGGTTCCCATGACAACCACAGGGAGCATCACGGTCAACGCCGGCAAGTTGACGCTGAGCGACTTCTCCGGCGGCTTTGGCGCCGCCACCTCGTTCCGCATCAACGGCGGCACGTTGGAAATCCGTAACGGGGCCACACTGCCCGACGCGGCAACCGTGCGCGTGCTTGAGGGCGCCAAGATTTCGATCAAAGACGGCGTCACGGAAACCATAGACAAGCTGTTCCTGGACGGCGAGCAGCAGGTCTCGGGGACCTGGGGCGCGACCGGCAGCGGCGCGGAGCACGTGAACGACGTCTTCTTTAGCGGCCTCGGCAAACTGAATGTCGTCACGGGGACGCAGACCACCTATGCGGACGCGGTCTGGGATGGCGGCGGCGCCGGTTCGTCTTTCAGCACGCCTGAGAACTGGGAGGGCGATGCCCTGCCCTCTTTTGACGGGTTCGCGCGCGCGATTTTCGCTACCGGCGGCACCGCGGCGACCGTCGACGCGCCCGCGACTTTCACCAAGGTGACCTTCAACGCCAACACGAACTTCACCGTCGCGGCTGGCTCAGGCACCCTGACCATCGATTGCGGCGGCATCAAAGCGGGCGCGCCGAATGCGGTCTCGCGCACCTACACCATCAATGCGAATATCGCTTTGGCCGACCACCAGTTCTGGAGCATCACCAACACCGGCGCGGGGACCACCACGCTGAGCGTGAGCGGCGCCATCGCCGACGGAGGCGCGAACTACAACCTGACCAAGCGCGGCAACGGCGTGCTGATTCTGGCCGGCAGCAACAGCTACGGCGGCGTCACGACGATCGAAACGAACTACGCGATCATCCGCCACGCGCAGGCGCTGGGCAGCACAAATGCCAACACCGTCATCAAAGACGGCGCCTATCTCGTAGTCGAGGGCGGCTTTTCGTTGGCCGAGCCCATCACCATGGCCGGCGACGCTTCGCTCGGCTGGCAGGGCACGCTGCGCAGCAACGCGGGGACTAACACGCTGACCGCCAAGCTCACCTCGAACGGCGGGCGCCTGCGGACCAACAACAACGGCTGCTGGGAGGTGACCGGCGGCGTCGACGGCAGCGGCTTCATCTGTACGGCCCAGCCGGGCACGTACATCCGCTTCACGGAGAAGCCCATCACCACGCCGAGCTTCACCTGCCACACGTACGGCGGGTCTGTCATCCTCGCGGTCGCGGGCAACACCTTCTCCTGGTTCGAGGTCGGTGGCACCGAACTGCGCACCGACGTGCCCTTCGCCTGGCCCGCGACCGCATCCCTGGTACAGGGGTCGTCCGGGTCGCCCAGCTCGACCCTGAATTTCAACGGCAACGACCAAGCCGTAGGCTCGCTGAGGGCCGATTACACGACCACGAGCCCGCGCATCACATACAGCGTGGCGCCGATGACGCTCACGGTGAGCCAGAACTCCGATACGGTGTATAACGCCATGATTACCGGCGCGGTGAGCATCGTCAAGCTCGGTACAGGCAACCTGTCGCTGACGAACGCGTTCAACACGACTTCTGGCGGGTTCGCCGTCAGCAACGGCACGCTGAGCGTGGCGAACGTCGGATCGCTCGGCCCGAACAGCACCAACATCGTGGTGGGCGGTTCCGGCACTCTGGCGCTTTCGAGCACCCACCCGTCGATGATTGCCGACACCGCGACGGTGTCGATGCCGGAGGACGGGGTCGGAACAGCCAAGATCAGCCTGGCCTCGGGCGTGAACGAGAAGGTCGGCTGGCTCTTTTACGGCAACAAGATGCTACGGGCCGGCACGCACGGCTCCTCGAGCAGCACCGCCACCTACAAGGATGACACGCACTTCTCGGGGCAGGGCGTCCTGACGGTGCTGCACGACGACTCGGGCACGCTGATCATCGTGCAATAGCGAAACGGGCGAGTCCGCTCAGGGGATAGATCAGATATGATTTCGATGCTTGTCGCCTTGTCCGGCCTGACGGTCGGAGCGTGGAAGGTCTCGTTCTCGGAGCCGGATGCCCGGCTCACGCTGGCGAACGAGGAGAGCAAGGTCTCCGTCGAAGGGAAGTTCTTGTGCTGGTCCCTCACGGCACCGTGGGCGTCGCCTACTGCTCCTCGATGACCACGCGGAAACCGACGTCAAACGGCCGCATCCAGCCGGGATAACCCCAGCGCCAGGAAGACGTGGCGCGGTGCTGGCGGCGGGTCCACGAACCTCCGCGCACGGCCTTGCGCTCGTCGGGGTTCGCATTGTTGCGCCCGTCGGTTTCGCTGTATGGGTAAGGTTTGTAGGCGCTGCACGTCCACTCGGCGACGTTGCCGTGCATGTCGTGCAGGCCCCAGGCGTTGGGCGCGTACCGGCCGACTTTGGCGAGGTGCAGCACGCCGTCGTTGAAGCGGCGGTCGCGCAGTTCGTAATCATAAAGCGGCGAGGGCCTGCGGGCGGGGTTCGGGTCGTCGCCCCGCGCGATCGGTTTGGGGTCCACGCCTTCCACCGCCAGCTCGATCAGCATGTAGTCCGCGAGGTTCTCGCGCGCGGAGAAATCATCGTCCAAGCCGCCGTAGTTCAGCGGCGTGGCCGACCCCGCGCGGCAGGCCCATTCCCACTGCGCTTCGGTCGGCAGGCGCACGGTCTTGCCGATCCGTTTCGAAAGCCACGCGCAATAGGCGTTAGCCTGTTCCCACGATACGCGAATCGCGGGGAATTCCGGATCGTTGACGAAGTAGCCGCGGTTCACTTGATCCTTATAGTGCATGTCATACACGCCGTTCTCGAACGACGGGTCGAATTGCCGGAACTGGCCCATCGTGACCTCGGTCGCCCCCATCCAGAAAGGTTTGTCGATCGTTACCGCGCAGACCGGTTGCTCGGCGGGCGTCTCGTCGTTGCTGCCCATCGCGAATCTGCCGGCCGGAATCCGCACGACCTTCAGCTTCTGGCCGTCGCCGAGATCGTACTCGGCCATTGCGGAGCCGCCCTGCCTGGCTTTGGCCGCAGCCGCGTCAAAGGGCCACCCCTCCACGGCTGGGGCCGGCGCGGGATCGGCCGGCCTCTGCGGCGCCGCGAACGCCATCGGCTTGTAGGGATTGGGTATCCGCTCGGGGTCGAAATCGTCGTTCGCGTAGCGAATAGCCATCTCGCGGCGGCGCGACAGCACCTCCTGCTTACCGCCGCCCGTGCGTTCGGTCCAACTGCCCCAATAGGGCACGTTGAGATCGATCCACGTGATCAATCGGTCCCACTGCTCGGCGCTGAGCCGCACGCCCTGATGGCCCTTTTTGAGGATCTGGACCAGTTCGGAGGTGTCGGCGTGGAACTCGAGCGTCGTCAGCAGGTGGTAGTCGCCCTCGGGGCCGTTGCGGCGCACGTAAGGGTGCAGGCTCATGTACGCCGTGGAGAAACCGCCGTCGCCGCGCGTGTTCTCGAAGTTCGGAATCGGCTGCCCGAGTTTGTTCTTCGCTGTCGCCTGGCCGTTGTGGCAGCCGACGCATGAGGCGTCGAGCACATTCTGCACCTCGCGATCGAAGGCGAAATTGCGGCGCGGGCCGTACCACGGCTTGATCGCCTGCGGCTTCTTCAGCACGGCCTGCATCGGCCGGCTGGAAGGCGAGTTGTTCTGCTCTTCGTGGCAGCCGGCGCATGAGACCCGTTCGCCCGGCATACCCACAAACCACGAACGCATGATTTGCATCGCCTGTCCGTCCTCGTCAAGCGGCTGCAATGCCAGCGGCACGTTCGCCGGCGCGGTGAACAGGCACGAGCCGTCCTCCTCCACCTCGACCGTACCGAGGATCACGCGCGGGTCCCACGGACCTTCGAAACCGATCACGTAATGTCCGCCGACATTGCGGGGCGAATACTCGTACTGAAAGATGCGGACGGCTTTGGTCTTGCCGGCGGGCACGCCGCGCAACCCCTCGCCCAAGTGCGCGCCGACTACGTAAACCGTACACTCCTTGGAGCCTTTCGTGATGCGATCGGCAGGCAACGGCGGCCGCGGCTGCGGTTTGAGCGGCACCGGCTCGTAGAGGTGCGCAAAGGGCGACTGCCAGAGCGGAATCAGATTGTCGTAGATATCGGCCAGCACGATGGAGAAAAGTCCGTTGTCACCCTCCATCGAAACCAGAAACAGATCGTCGCACAACGGAAACGGGTGGAGAAAGAGTGGCTTCGAACCGTTGACCAGCATGTCTTTGGTGATATTCTCGACCGGTTTCCCGTAACCGGGAATCTTCTGCGCCGCGCCGGAAGTCTCGTGACGGCCGCGCGAGGCATCGAACAAAACCAGCTCGCCCTTGCGCGCGTGGCCGTGATGGCCGCTGACGATGCCCACGAACTTGGTGGCGGAACCCGGCAGCGGCCGCGCGTAGAACAGACTGTTGGGCCAGTATGAGTTACTCCCATAAAATGCCTTCTGGTCCGTGCCGTCAGGATTCATGCTCATCAGCACGCGCGAGAAGTAGTGCGCCGAATCGGTGTATTCCCAGCGCAAGTAGAGGATGCGTCCGTTCACGAGGGCGGTCGGACACCAACTGTTATCCTGATCGAAGACGAGGCGGCGGATCGTGCCGTCGGGATCCATCGAGTGCAGGTTGCCGACGTAGTCGCTGCCGCTCACGCATGGCACGCCCTGATAGCCGCTCGTTGCCACGAACAGGCGGCGGCCGTCCGGCAGGTAGCAGGGGTCGTAGTAATCGATGTCCGGCTGGTCACCGGGCGTCACCTCGCGCGCCGTTCCGGGTTTGTCGATTTCCGTCTCGAAGACGCGCCAACCGCGCTCTCCGGGTCTGCCGCATGAATACATGATCCGCCTGGCGTCGTAATCGAGGTCCACGTCGCCGACGAAACATTCGCTCGCATAAACGACCTGCGGCTCGCCGGCGCCCTGCTTGAGCGGCGCGCGCACAACGTCGTTGACGTAGCCGTGCAGCGGCACCGAGGAGTTGCCCTGCCAATTCTGCGGCAACCCGCTGTGTATCGAGGCGCTGGCGCGACGCACGAAAAGCAATTCCTTGAAATCCACGGCGGGATGTTTCAGATAGACGGCTTCGTTGAGCGCCTCCGCCTGCCGCGCGGCCGCGAGCCTGGTCCCGAAGTCGTTGCCCGCGGCCGCGAGCGCTTGGCGGACCTCCGCCACGCGCTTCAACAGCGCGTCCTTGTCCGCGTATACGTCGGGATACCTGGCCGCAAACGCGTTGATCGCGCGCTCCAGCGCCTCGGGGTTGAAGAGCTTGCCGGCGGTCAGCATCAAATCGTCGATGCGCGCCGCTCGAAAGTTGTGCCGAATCTCTGCCAGGTCCGCCGCGTCTTTCACGCGGGGCAGCAGCTTCTCCGACTCCGCGCGACGCTTCGGGTCGGGCGTGTGGTTGACATACTGTCTCGCCAACTCGTCCAGCGAGCCGTAGCGCCTATCATGATACAGAGGGGCGAAACCGGCGAATTCGTCGGCGATCTCCTGCCGCGCCTCGGGAAAATCCTGCAGCAGCCGCTGCGTAATCGGCTTCAGGTTGCGGAAGGCCTCCAGTTTCGCCTGCGTGGCCAAGACGGTTTCGATCCACGTCGCCCGCTTCTCATAGGCCGCGGCAATTTCCCCGTCGGTGGCGGGCTCGATTTTGCGGGGAATGGTCTTGCCGAGCGCCGGGCTCTTCTCGCCCGTATCGACCGTAAGTGTCGTCGCCTTGGGCTCAGGCTTCGGCACAGTTCGCTCCCATTTCACCCGCCGGTCCGCTCCCACGATCATGACGGAGCAGTCGTTCAAGCGGTCCGGAATTTCGCTGCGGTTCCAGAGCACGATGCGTTCCAGCGGAAACTCGGCGCGCAGGTCCACCTCCCACCACGGGTTGGGCTGGTCTTCCGGGGTATGGGTGATGGAGCCGCCGCCCCACGTGGTATCGGTATTGCCGTCGATCGCGCGGGCCGCGCCAGCGCCATGCGCATCCTGGCTCTGCTGCGCACGGCCCTTGAGCGCCACATTCTCGCCCTTAGAAAAAACCTCCACCTCAGCCAACGAGAGCGTAGCCTTTGCCTTCGGAATCTCAACGCGCACGAACCGTCCGACCACCGGCGTCTGCGCGGAAAGCTGCACGGCGCAAAACAACCCGAAACACACTGTCATGAGCCGATTGCCCATTGTTCTCCCCCTTACCGTTGATTGGTGAAGCTTAACAGATACGCATCATCCCGGCTACTTGGCCAGACCCGCCTGTTTCACACGCGACTTGAAGCCGGTAAGCCGGTGATACCGTTCGCAGAGGTCGGCCACACGCTGACGGAAAGCGGCCCGTGTCTTGCGGTGTTCGGCTAGTTGCGACAGCTTCTTCAGCAAGCGGATAGCCTCTTCATAGCCATGCGTTTTCTTGATGTCCACTTGTTCACGGACCTGCCGCCAAACTTCCTCTTCGCGGTCGGCCAAAGCCCGCATCTCCGCCTCGTGCTTCTTGAGCGCCTCCTGCCTCCGGCGTTCTTTGCGCTCCGCTTCGAGCACCGCGGCGCATTTCACCAGCGCCTCGAAGGCCGGACTCGGCCCCAGCACAGCGGGAGGCCGTACCGCCAACGCCCGCAGCGTCCGCTTCAGTTCGGGCCCGGCGGACAAATCGCTCCTCACGAACCGGCAAAGGAACTCCTCGCACACCTCTCGAGGAAGTTGCGCGACCAACGGCCGGAAGTCCGTCTCCACGGATTCAGCCAGGTCGGGGCTGAGTTCGGCCGCCGCCTCGACCAGCGACTCCGGAACGTCGAACTGCTTCACCAGACGGCTCAGGGCCGGGGAGAGGCGCTTCAACCCCGCCGGCACAGGCGGTGGCGCGCACGACTTCCGCCTCTGCGGCAGATAGCCGCCGTCCTGCACCGACATCGCCTTGAGCCAAGCTATGTACAAGGCGCGGCAATCGCCCTGAACGAGATACTCCCGAAGCGCGAGCAGACCGGACAACGAGCGTTCGCCCTCGATCCAGCCTCCACCTTCCTCCTCGCTCAGATCCATGTCCAAAACATCGTGTCCGCAAACAGTCTTGAACGTGATCCGGTCTGGAATGCAATACGGCTCCACCGCGTCCCGGCTGACGAGGCCCGACGGGAAGCGGAACATCAAGCGCCGGCTGCCCCAGTTGGCCAGATACAGGTGCGCATCGAAGAACCGCGCCAGCACGGCGCGCGGATCGTGCTTGAAGTCGCCGTACGAGTAGGTCACGACCGCACGGCTCGCCGAGACCTCGATGTGACTCGACAGCTTACCCACGGCCTCCTGCTCGGACTCGGTCAGCAGCCGATCCACGGCCTGCCACTCATAGTACTGGTATTCGCTCATCGGTCACCTCTTTGGCTGGGAGATATTCTAACTTCCGCGCGTCGCGCATCGCAAGTCGCGAGTCGAAAAATGCAGAAAGGCGCAAGGACGAGCGACCCTCGACCAGCGACCAGCGGGATGGCCGCCCTACGGCGCCGGTACGATGGCACGGTATAAGCGCGTCGGGGCGAAGTTGGTGTCGGTCGCGAGGGTCATCGCGCCGGTGACGGCGACGCGGGCGAGGTCGGTCCAGTTGGTCGCGGCGAGGGAGTACTTGTACTGAATCAGGAAGGCGAGCGCGACAAGAAACATGATTGCAAGGGCGAGGATAAAACGTCCAACGCTCAACGTTCAACGCTCAACGTTCAAGTGTGGTGGGAAGAGGCGCATGGGGTGTTTTGTTTGACCGATGTGGGTAGCCTAACCCAAGGCGAGCGGTTGGATCAATACGTCGTCGGATAGTCATCGTCGATTAAACGTTCCTTCTTTGCGCGGAGCGAACGCGGTAGAGCCGCTCGGTGAAGCCGCCTTCGGCGCTGAACTGGCGGGCCAGCGACCCGACTACTTGGCGGTCGAACAGCGCCGCCGCCACGGCGCGATCAGGGCGAACACGCCGTTGGCCGCGATCTCGGGGTAGTCGGGATTGGTGGACGGTATGGCCAAAGTGGACGCCGGCTGCGGTCCACTGTATCCATCCGTCCACCCTGTCCACCATCCCCCTCGGCCCCGTCTCAGCCGTAGAGCGGACCGAAGTTCTTGCAGGCGCGGTAGTCGGCGCCGACCGGGTCGGCCTCGCCGAAAAGCCCCCAGACATGCGGGCGGAAAATTTGCTCTTCCGGCACATTGGTCATCGCCACCGGGATGCGCAACATAGCCGCGAGCGAGATCAGGTCCGCGCCGATATGGCCGAAACTGATCGCGCCGTGGTTGGCGCTCCAGGCGTTCATCACGCTATAGACGTCGCGGAAAGCGCCGGAACCCGTCAGGCGCGGCACGAACCAGGTGCACGGCCACGTCGGATTGGTGCGCTCCATCAGCGTGTGGTTCACGTCCGGCGGCAGATCGGTAGACCAGCCCTCGGCGATCTGCAATGCCGGGCCCAGCCCCTTGACGAGACTGATGCGCGTCATGGTCAGGGGCATCACGCCCTCGGTCAGGAAGCTCGACGAAAAACCGCCGCCGCGGAAATAGCCGACATCGGCGGGCTCCCATCGCGTGGCCTTGAGGCAGGCATCAGCCTCTTTCCGGGTGATCTCCCAGAAGGGTTTCATCGCGGGTTTGCCGCCTTCGCGCTGTTTGCCGCAGGCGTCGAGGCAGGCCGCGCCGGAATTGATCAGATGGATGAAACCGTTGGCGTTCAGGCCGGTCATCTTCTTGCCGGTGACGCGCTTGACCGCGTCGGGACTCCAGAAAGTGCGCACATCCGCGAAAATCTGCGCGCGATTGGTGAGCAGGTACGACAGCAACATGCAGACGCCGTTGAGCGAGTCGTTCTCGGTCGCCAGGATGTAAGGCGCGCGAATGCCGTTCCAGTCGAATGAACTGTTGAGAATCGCCTCCATGAAATCGCCGTTGGGTTTGTAGTCCGTCCATTGGCGCTGGCCCTGGAAGCCGGCAGCCACAGCATTACGGCCGAGCGCCTCCTCGCCGAAGCCGAGCTCCTCCAGGCGCGGATTGCCGACCATCAGATCGCGAGCGATGATGGTCATCTTGACAACATATTCCCAGTCGGCGTCCTTGGCCTGGCGCGACTTCTGGATCGCCTTCGGGTTGTAGTCGCGGCCCTCCTTGCAGAACTTCCGCGTCCACTCCAACGCCCGTTTGTACTCTTCTTTGTCGTAGATGCCTTCGGCGATACGGCGGTCGATCTCGATCATGTCGACGTTCTCGGTCCGTATGCCGAGATACTCCTGAAAGAAATCGTCGTCCACAAACGAGCCGGCGATACCCATCGAAGAACTGCCAAGGGAAAGATAGGACTTGCCCTGCATCATGGCCACAGCAAGACCACCCTTGACGAAACGCAGAATCTTCTCCTCGACGTCGGCGGGGATCGAGGTGTCGGTGCGGTCCTGAACCTCGCGGCCGTAGATGCCGAAGGCGGGCAGGCCCTTCTGAGCGAAACCGGCGAGCGTGGCGGCGAGGTAGACGGCGCCGGGGCGCTCGGTGCCGTTGAACCCCCAGACGGCCTTGGGCAGGGTCGGGCTCACGTCCATGGTCTCCGTGCCGTAGCACCAGCAGGGAGTGACCGTCAGGGAGACGCCGACGTTCTCGCGCTCGAACTTGGCGGCGCAGGCGGCGGCTTCGGCGCAGCCGCCGATGTTGGTGTCGGCGATCACGCACTGCACGGGCGTACCATCCGGATACTTCAGCTTGGACGAAATCAACGCGGCCGCGTTTTTGGCCATGTTCATGGTTTGCGTTTCAAGCGACTCGCGCACGCCCTTGCGCCGCCCGTCGATCGTCGGACGAATACCGACTTTCGGAAACCCGTTGTCACACCAGATCGTCTTGCTCATGAAAAATCCTCCATTGTTAAAGGCAATAGTATAACGCGCCCCGCAACCAAAGGGAATAACAAGCTGATCGGGTAATCGGGTGCGCGGGTGCGAGGTGAATCGACAAACTAACTGCGCCCCCCCGGCGCAGCCGGGGGCGCAGTTAGTTCGTCAAGGGGTGGGGGCGCGGTTAATGAGCCACAACGTGTAGGCGGGGTC
>Ga0209506_1004037_pt1 | contig 11313 bp, 7 predicted proteins | sample AD_JPNHG2_MetaG_FD_184409 | JGI IMG/M metagenome (GOLD analysis project Ga0209506, IMG submission 184409) | Active sludge microbial communities of municipal wastewater-treating anaerobic digesters from Japan - AD_JPNHG2_MetaG (SPAdes) (version 2) | ecosystem: Engineered > Bioreactor > Anaerobic >...
TTGGCTTTCTGGTGGCCAGCCTTGATTCCCGCAGTGCAGCCGGGGTTGGTAAAAAATCACTTGACTCCATTTATTTGAAGCTGGGGACAGTTGAAATAGACGACCAGGCAGCCGGAGTTAAAGCTCTCAGCCAGAGGCCATATGTTGATGGCAGCCGGGTTGGGATATTCGGGACTTCTTATGGCGGATATGCTTCCATCATGTCAATTTTACGGCATCCGGAAGTTTTCGCTGCGGCCAGTGCTTCTTCGCCGGTGACTGGCTGGGAACACTATGATAGTATCTACACCGAGCGCTACATGTGGTTGCCAGAGGAGAATAAGGAAGGCTATAAAAACGGCAATGCCCTGAATTATGTAAATAATCTCAAGGGGCGGTTGCTGATTTATTATGGAACAGCCGACAATAATGTTCATCCCAACAATGCCATGCAGCTTATTCAAGCTCTGCAGAAAGCCGGGAAAAGTTTTGAAGTCCAGGTTGGACCGGATCTGGGTCACACCAGCGTGCGCCAGGACCGCATGATGGAATTTTTCATTGAAAATTTAATCCTTAACAAGTAAGGACCGGGGATAGATGGGGTCAGGTCGCCACAATTGTTGGCCTGACCCCATCTCACGCCATTTCGCGACCGATGTCATTCTTTAAAATCACCCCTAAAATCACCCCCGGTGACCATTGTCCCTTGAAGTTTATGTCTATAATCTGCTAACAGGAGGCAGAGACAGACAGTTCCGAGGAGTGGACGTATTAATTTTCTTGCTTTTTAATTAATAACTGGGATAAAATTAGGCCAAAAGATGAGCGGGCCGGGAAAAACAGGGATAAAAAGGATGAAAAATAAAGGATTCACATTTATTGAGATTATTGTTGTTCTGGGCATAATCGGGATAGCTGTGGCTGCTTCCTATCCAAGCATTCTCAACGTTCTTGAGGTCAGGGCCCTGGAGAGCGCAGCCAGGGAGCTTCTGACCACACTGGAAGCAGCCCGTTATACAGCAGTCAATGATAAAGTCAATTGCCGGGTCCGTTTCTTTGAAGAAAATAATCAGTGGCGATATATGGTGGAGATAGAAGAAGGCGAACTTACCGGGACAAACCCCACCTTTACCTGGAAACCCGTGCCTAAGTTCATCAAAAAGGCTCTTCCCCCCAAATTTAATCCACAGATTGACTTGCCTGAGGAGAACCGGCAAATAGTTTTTTCTCCCCTGGGAATAGTCGCTAACTATAATTTTACCACTCCTCAGAACTTTCAGATTATCCTGAAGAGCGATAAGCTTAGAAACCTATCTCAGGATAACCAAAGAATAATTACCATCTATGCTGGCGGTTCTATTGGCTACAAAAAAGCCAGAGGGTAAGAGGTCAAAAAGGAGCTTTCGTCATGAGGAGGCGAGCAATTACAACCTGGACGCCGGTTAAAAACACCCGGTTAAAAAAAACTCTTAAAATCATCAAGGGAAAGAATAATAAAAACCCAAGTGGCTTTACCCTGATAGAGACAATTATCAGCCTGGCTCTGGTCACAGTGGTTTTTGTCAGCCTGGCTGAGCTTTTTACCATCAGTATCATGCAGAATGTCAGGTCGCATGAAATCAGCAATGCTATTTTTCTGGCCCAGCAACAGATTGATTATTTGAGGACATTAACTTCGGATGAGCTAAACGATTTTCCCAACGTTGCCATTGGGGAAAGTGATGATGAAAACATAGATATTAATGCCGATGGGACAATAGACTTCAGGAGAATTACCGAGATTCAGACATCGGCTTCAATTCCTGCAGGTTTCGATGTCCGGATTCTGGTTTTTCCGCCGGCTTATAAGGATACCGCTCGTAATACCTTAGTAACCGACCCTGAAAAATATAAAGTCCGAGCTTATATCCATACTATTATCTCCCGGTAAAAAAGTTTAATAGGGGCCATAATGGCAGGTGAAAAATGAGAAAAAGAAGGCAAAAAGAAAAGGCGAAATTAAATAAACAAAGAGATTTTAAGTTTTTACTTTTAGACTCCAAAAAAGGGGAAACCCAAGCAGGTTTTACCCTGATTGAACTCATTGTCTCTTCAGCCATCATGCTGGTGGTGATTGTCGGGGCACTGGCTCTTTATTCTCGCAGCAACCAGATTTCAGTTGACCAGGAGCAGTATGCCGAGCTTCAGCATGATGTCCGCTCAGCTATGTACATTATTACCAGGGACCTGCGCATGGCAGGAATTGGCCTGCCACCGGAATTTGGTATGTATGCTTTAGAGGGTTTTAACAATGAAGACCAGGGGACTGAGGTTGATCCTGACCGCTTGATACTTCTCGGCAATATAGATGAGCCACTCAATCTGAAAATCCAGCAATACCAGGGCAGCTCAGTAACGGTGTCTGTTTACGATGGAAGTTTTGAACAATATCCTTATCCTCCTGAATTCTACATAAATAGAATCGTTTTAATTTTGCCCAATCCCAAATCGACGTGCAGAACAGGGGAGATCCGACAACTAACCCATATCACCTGGAGCTCGGGCGGAACTAATGAAAAATTCAATATGTCACCTGGGCTGGCTCCCGGGATAAATCCACCAGGTGGCTTAACTTCTGGTTCAACTTGTGATCCCAATGACTTTGATGATGGCTTGATCATGTTTGTTAATGCAAAAGAAATCTGGCTTGACACCTCAGGTCATGCTACCCTGAATAATCAGCCTCTTACACCTGGGCAAAAGGGCTATGTTGGTGAAGCTGGAATTTTATATATGACCAATAATGGCATCCACTTGCCAATCGCTCAGAATATTGAAAACCTTCAGTTTGAATATAACGGGGACCTGAATGATGATGGTTTGCTGGACGGCTTCAAACCATGGGACGAAGATGGGCCATGGACTGCTGAGCAGATAACCCGAATTCGCCAGATAAGAGTGATCATTGTTGGCCGCACCCCCAATAGATTTGCCTCTGTCTCAGGCAAAGTGCCAGCCAACATTCATAATTACCGCCGGCCTAATATTTCTGATTCTCCCGGCAGCACCACTGACGATTATCACCGGCGGTTCGTTTTAGAAACAACCGCCAATGTAAGAAACCTGAATATAAATATCTACAATTCGGGGCAAAGATGAATCATAAAAAAGCAAATAAAAAAGGCATGGGTGGAAAGTTCCAGAAAAGTTCTTTGAGCCTTAGAGGCTGGTTATTCCGTCCAGCCGGCTCAGGTATGATGGTGGTTATTTTAGTTCTGGCGTTTATGCTGACAGTCGGAGTAGCTGTTCTGGCAATAACTACTTCCGGTCCGAAAGTCTCAGCCAGCATGCGCTACCAGGAAGAAGCGTTTAATGCGGCCGAAGCTGGTTTTGATGCGGCTCGGATGGCCATCGATGATTTTTTTGGAAATGGGCTCTGGGCCAACTTTACTACTCATTATCTGTCTGGCCTTACGGCTAACGGGATAGAGATGCCGTTTATTGGGGGTAATCTGGAAACTCCAAACCCGGGTTATTTCCGGCGGCTCACTGATGAACAAATCCTCAATCTCATAGATAATAACCACGACGGCATTCCAGACAGTGCTGCCCAGGGCCAATTAGTCTTTTTTGAACAGCCCTTTGTTTACGGGCCGGACGGAACACTTGATCAACGTTACCGTTATACCGTCTTTCTGATTGATGATGAAGCCGGCACCGGCGCCGCCACTGATCCAACTGATACTCTCATGGTCTGCATTGGTGTGGTCAGATCTGGCCAGGCCGTCTCTGACCGGATTCTGGCCACCTGCCGTCTCGAAATAGAAATAGAGATGCCACAAAGTGGAACTACCCCTTAACCAGAAGAATCTATTTATTGATAAATCAATAAATAAAAGAATGAATGTCTTAAGGAAAGAAGCGAGGGCTAAATGAAAATTAAAAAAAACCTGGTAGCAGGATTTATTATTTCCTTCATCGCTTTAGGGCTACTGGTTCTAAAATTTACCGGTCAGGAACAACAGCCCTGTATTGAATATACCAATTCTTTCAGTGAGAATTTCCACACAGCTGACTTCAAAGATGGTAAGAAATGCTCGGTGGCTAACTGGCCAAGCGGTCCGGTCCAGTTAAACTATCTTGGTGGAAATTTCGAAGTGACCTCGCCGGCCGGTATGGGCGCCAGAATGTATGTTGTAGCTGCAGGTGACTTTGACGGCAACGGCTATCCAGATCTGGTTGGCCTTGACTATAATACTTTTGAACTTAAGATGGTCTGGAACCGCTATGGTGACGCTAACTTCGACGGAGTGGATGATGACAACATCATTTTTCAGGTAGACAATTCAAAAATTTTTGATACCGGCTTAACATGTGGCCCGGCTTCAATTACGGTCGGCGACTATAACAAAGATGGCCTGCTGGATTTCTTTTTCTATAAAAATGGTAACGATACATTTACACACAACAATTTTGTAGCTTGCATGTATATAAATCAGGGGACAGCCAATAATCCCATATTTTATGGTCGAAATGATTCAAGAAATGTGAATTTCACCAATGCGTTCACGACTGCTGGCATTTACTGTAACTGGGCCGCGAACCATTTGCATACCGTAGATATCGATAAGGATGGTGACGAGGATATTCTGGTTGCCAGCCAGGATAAGATATTTTTGCTCAAAAATCCCGGGGTAACTGACTGGCACGATATCTCTAAATGGGATGTCAACGAGCTCAAATATGATCGGCGAACTGGATACTCTGCCCCTACCCCCGACGGCTATGAAAACAGAGGAACCTCAGCTGTCTCTTCAGGAGACTTTGACCTGGATGGGGATATTGATGTGGTGGCTGGTTCAGTTAACGATTGGCCCTACCTTGCTTATTACTTGAATGATGGTGCTGGCAATTTTAGTTTCAGCGAAATTCCTATTCCTATCGCTAATGTTACCGGAACTGTAGCATTAACTGTAACCGACTTCAAGAAAGATGGCCGGCCAGATATTTTTGGTGCTACAGACGCCTGGTGTGCAGGTAATCAGGCCCATATGTGGATATTTAAGAACCAGGGCTTAGTTGATGTCACTACAACCGACCCTGAAACAGGGGAACCGGTAACCTATCAGGAGGTAAACTGGAATTTCCTGTGTCTTAATAATTGTCAGCCGATTATTCCGCCTTCTTATGATGTGGATATCTGTACCATGCTTGATTATGACTTAGATGGGGATATGGACCTGGTTTTAGCTGATGCCAATCATTCTGGAGATTATTACCTGATAATTAATAAACTGGCTTCTGTTTATGCTCTTTACGGCGAAGCTGTTTCAACTAATGTTGTTCAAAGCCTTCTTGATCCCAGGCAGTATGCTATAACCAAAGCACGTATAGTCAACTTAAATCAAGGGGTCAGCGGATCATCTACGGGATTAAAAGTCCAATTCTTTCTGTCCAACGATGGTGGACTGCACTGGGAACCATACCAGACGTTTGAGGGAACTAATATCCGCCCCTGGTCAGATTCTAACTGGCATACTTTCAACAATTTTGGCGCTGACCTTAGGTGGAAGGCTATATTATCTGCACCCGAAGACTCCATGGCTGAATACACCGGGGCTTCTTATGACACCCCTCTTATCAGGAACTTAACCATTGAATTTACCTATGTTGGGCGGCAGGAATATTCCAGATCATCAGTTTCTACATCTGTTGTTGACCGCAGCGGGCAAAACCGTAAGTTGATCATAGCTGCCTCTTTTATTTACCCAGGGTGGGAAGGTCACCTGAGAGCTTATGATGTGACCGGCATGACTACTCTGGTCAATAATTATTCTACTCTGAGAACGGTGAGCAGCTCCGACCTCGAATCGGAAACAGGCAGATGGCTGGCTCCTGGTGTCGAACTCCTCTGGGACGCGGGGCAGCTACTCGAAGAAAGAGAACCAGCGACCAGAACTATATATACAGCCATTAACCCAAATAAGCCAAATGCTGGCAGTTTGCAAAGAGTAGAATTTAATGTGAACAATGTAGGTATTCTGCAACGTTTCATTAACGATACAGACAATGATAACGAAGGCCTTATTCAGTTTGTCAGGGGGCATGACCGCTACTGGCGTTTAGGAGACATAAACCATTCTACCCCGTCAGTAATTGGTCCGCCAAATGAAGATGCCGCTTTGATGGGTGCCGGCTATGCTGAATTCTCGCTCGCTAACGAAAATAGAAGAAAAGTTATTTATGTTGGTGCCAATGATGGCATGCTGCATTGTTTTGATGTTTCAACCGGCGAAGAACTCTGGGCTTTTATTCCCTACAACCTGCTTTCCAGGTTAACAGAAATGTGGCCAGTTGATACCTCCAGCCATCTAAGATATTTTTCAAGGAAGACTTATGTAGATAGCTCCCCTTCTGTCTCCGATGTTTATATAAATAACCAGTGGAGAACAGTCCTTGTTTGCGGGCAGGGAGAAGGCTGGGGTTCTAATCCAGATGGGTATATAAATGGTGATACTAACAGGAAGCATTACTATTATTTTGCCCTGGATGTGACAGATCCGGAGAACCCAATACCCATGTGGGAATTTGCCGGAGTAAGAATAAAAAGATCAGGTCGAAATTATAATATGACCAATGGTCAGACCTGGTCTGTTCCTTATATAGGAAAAGTCGATATATCTGGCAGCCCAACCTGGGTGGCTTTTGTTGGTTCTGGCTATACACATCTAGATGATGTCCGCCACCAGCTTTACATCGGCAACACTTTTGCTGCTATAAATATTAAAGATGGTTCTGTCTTATGGTCAAAAAGAATTTCAGATGTCGATTCATCCAGCAGAAAAAATTCTGGAAATCCGTTTGCTAATATCTATGTTGCCCTCCCTGGTTCTCCCAACGGAGTTGACCTCGACCGCGACGGTGATGTTGACTATGTCTACATCGGCGACCTTGACGGGCGACTCTGGCGAGTGAATGTCTCCACAGGTTCTACTAATAACTGGAAGATGGAAGAAATCTTTCGCGACAAGTGCCTCTACCCGATAATCACTAAGCCGGCAATATATCTGGGCTATGCTACTTCTGGTTCAAATTATCCCAGGATTTATTTTGGTACCGGTGGTGACGAGCGAGCACCATCTTCTCGAAACTATTCTTTCGTAGCTCTAATGGATGATGGTAGGACTACCGGTCCCCAAGCCGTCGAATGGTTTATAGGTGATGTGACTGAAACCGGCATCCCTCTGACCAAGAAAGTGGGCAGCCTGACGGCCGGAGAAAGAGTCTGGGCTGATCCGGTCATTGCTAATTACATTGTTTATTTCAGCACCCTTAAAGGCAGCATTGAAGCCGCTGACCCCTGCCAGAACCTCGGGGGAGAAGCGGGACGCCTTTATGCGCGCTTTATTCAACCGATGTTAGGTCAGGCCACAGGCAGTAGTGCCCTTAAGAATGCCCAGGGTCAGGCCACGGATTATTTAGCTCTGGCCAGTAAAGCCAGAACAGCCGTAACTGTAGGCGAGCGTCAAAGAGCAGGCAGCACCTATAAGCAGGATGTCTATATCCAGGAATACAATTCCACGATTGAAAAGCTGGAACAGCCGGTGGGTTCGCTGCTCCGAATCAAGTCCTGGCGAGAAATCTACCAGATAATAAGGTAGAGTGCATAAATTCATCATTTTGACTTGGTGTCTCTTTTAAGTATGAGGCTGGAAAGCCTGGTTCCGCCACAGCGCCTGTGACCTCTTTGAATAGCCATCTGAGCTCAGCGGTTTTAATTGTATCATTTAAGCCTTCGGTGCCTGAAAATCTTTTTTATTTTATGATAGTAGTTAAATCTCAAATATTCTGGTAAAATGACAAGCTTAAAGCTCAGCAGCTAAACAAGGATCAAAAACAGCCATCAAGAAAGCAGAATAATAAAGGACAAATATCACTGATGAAAATAAAATATCTTGACGGCCGGAGGCTATATCTGGCCTTTCTGGCTGGTGGCCAGGCGGTTATCAAGGATTTTGCCTATCTCAACAAGATAAATGTCTATCCGGTTCCAGATGGCGATACCGGGACCAACTTAGCTTCAACCATGAAAGCCATAGCCGAACAGGCTCGCCCTTCCCGCTCGGCCAAAGAATCACTTAATTCCATAGCCGAAGCTGCCCTGACCGGCGCCCGGGGAAACTCAGGTCTTATTTTCGCCCAGTACATCTATGGACTTAGCCGGGAACTGGGCAACGATTTGCGAATCTCCGCCGCCCGCTTCGGTGAGTCAGTCAAAAATGCCGTTCACTATGCCTATAGTTCTACCGCCCGCCCTCAGGAAGGCACAATTCTGACCCTTATCAGAGAGTGGGCTGAAGAAATCTACCAGAGCCGGTACCGTTTTTCTGATTTCCATGAGCTACTTCATCACTCTCTTGACCGGGCTAAACAGGTTCTGCAAGAAACGCCCAAAAAGCTACCTGCCCTGAAAAAAGCCGGGGTAGTGGATGCCGGAGCCAAAGGCTTTGTGGATTTTATAGAGGGCGTGGTAAATTTCATCCATCAGGGCAATCTGAAAGACGTCTTAAATCAGGAAATGCCGGAAATTGAATTCGAGGAGGCTCCGCACCAGCCCAAAGAGGATATACCCTTCCGCTATTGCACCGAGGCTCTGCTCACCGGGGATAATCTGGACTTTAATCGGATAAAAGAGCTGGTAGTCAAAGCTGGTGACTCGGCCATAGTCGGCGGTTCCGAAACAAGAGTCAGATTTCATGTTCATACCAATGAGCCGGAGCAGCTATTTGAGGCCCTTAAAGATCTGGGCACGATCGTCCAGCCGAAGGTAGAAGACATGAGACTCCAGTCGGAAATAAGCTTCAGGCCAAAAAGCAGGATAGCGCTGGTGGTGGATTCTTCCTGTGACTTACCAGCCTCTCTTCTCGAAGAGAATCAGGTGGTGGTTATTCCGCTACTTTTAAATATCAAGAATCACGTTTTTCTCGACAAGCTGACCATCTCGCCCCAGAGAATTTATAAGATGCTGGCCGAAGAGGAAATAATGCCCGGCAGCGCCCAGCCTTCACCTAAAACCATAGAAAACTGGTTTTCTTTTCTGAGCAGTCATTATGATTCCATTCTGGTTCTGACCATTTCGAGCGCCCTGTCTGGTTTCTATAACCTGGTCAAAGCGGTGGCCGACAAATTTCCCGAGAAAAAAATAAGAATAGTTGACAGCCGCCACATTTCAGGTTCTTCCGGGCTCATTGTCGAGCGACTGCTTGAAAACTGGCCGCATGAGCCGCAAGATGCCCGGGAAGTGGATGAACTGGCCCGCCAGGCCGAAGAGCTGGTGGACAAAACAGAAATCCTGGTTGACATCAAAACCCTCAAATATCTGGTCAAAGGCGGACGGGTCAGCCCGATGAAGGGTTTACTGGCCAAATTGTTCAACATCAAGCCAATCATTACTATTAATAAGCTCGGACAGGCTGTTCCCTGCCGTCAATCCTTCAGCCGGCGGCAGAACTTCAAAAAGATTCTTAAGATGGTAAGAAAAAAGCAGGCCGCCCATCCTATTCATTCTTTTGCGATTGTTCACGCCGGTAATCGCCCGAGAGCTGAAGCTTATGCCCGGGAAATTGAACGGATTACGGGCCGCCAGGTGAGCTTTATCGAAGAAGCCTCACCGGTCGTTGGCGTCCACAATGGTCTGGGAGCAGTTGGCGTTTGCCTGTCGTTTGAATAAGACCCCTCAAGCCCTTGCCATCCTCTGATTTTAGAGAGGATCAACTTTAATAACAGCTAAACTAAATATTTGGCCTCAATCTATTACGCCTGACCTGAAATTAATGTATACTAATTTAGTAGGATTTCTTGGGCAGGAGCTGTCAGATGACTAGATTTTATCAAAAAGTTATAATCCTTGGATTGAGCTTCCTGCTGGCCTGGGCTGGCTGGAAGGGCTTAAATGCCCTGGCTTACCGGGGAGAAGCCGCTGCCCTCAGCCCGGCTCAAGGAGATAAACCGGTGAAAAAAATCAATAAAAGCAAAGAAGAATGGAAAAAAGAACTCACTCCCGAACAATATAAAGTAATGTTCAAGTGCTCGACCGAACCGCCTTTTAGCGGAAAATACAATAATTTCTGGGAAGAAGGGGCATATTTTTGTGCCGCCTGTGGCACTCCTCTTTTTAAATCAGATGACAAGTATGACCACGGCAGCGGCTGGCCGAGCTTCAAAGAAGCCGTAGTCGAAGCTAATCTTGAATATAAAGACGATTTTTCTTTTGGCCTTCACCGGATTGAAGTGACCTGTGCTACCTGTGGAGCTCACCTTGGACATCTATTTGACGATGGGCCAGGCCCAGGAGGCAAACATTACTGTATAAACTCGGCTGCTCTTAACTTTAAGCCCAAAGAACAAGCGGCCAAAGAACTCCCGCAGGTTGCGACCTTCGCCGCCGGCTGTTTCTGGGGAGTTGAAGAGAGATTCAGTCAAATAGAAGGTGTTATCTCAACTGTTGTTGGCTATAGTGGCGGGAAAACAGCTAATCCTACCTATGAGCAGGTTTGCTCCGGAAAAACCGGCCATGCTGAAGCCGTTCAGGTGGTCTTCGACCCGCAGGTGGTCAGCTACGAACAACTTGTCCGTCAGTTTTTTACCCTTCACGATCCAACCCAGCTTAACCGTCAGGGGCCCGATATCGGCACCAATTACCGCTCGGTCATTTTCTATCATAATGACGAACAACGGCAGATAGCCGAAAAAGTTAAGGAAGAACTCCAGAGAAGCGGACGATACCACGGAAAAATCGTGACCGAGATAGTACCCTTCAGCCATTTCTACCGGGCCGAAGAGTATCATCAGCAATATCTTAAGAAAAACAAAAAAGCAGTCTGCCCTATTTGATAATTTCTATCTGATCGGGCGACTCAACGATAATTTCGGGCTTGCCCTGATATTCTCTGAGGCGGCCGTAAACCCTGATTTCCTTATTTAAATAGAGCTTTTCCGGTGGCTCGGGGAAAAGGGAAAAAGAGCTGGCAAAAATAACCACTGTAAAATATCTTTTCCAGTTGCGGTGGAAGTTGAGAAAGCAGACTTTGCCGGTGTTGCTGGCCGCCACCACTTTTCCCCTTACCCAGACCGTCTGTCCATAATAACTGGCTGCCTCTTCCCAGGAAATTTCTTTTTCAGGCTTGCTCCCTGATCGGAGCCCGGGCGGTGCTTCTTTTCCTTTTTCTACCTTTCCGCCAGTGGCTGGTGCCTTATTATCTTCCCTGGCTATGGCCGATTCCTGCCCAGGCTGTTCGTCCGCACTTCCTACTATTTTTATCTGGTCTGGAGAACTGAGGATAATCTCAGGCCGGC
>Ga0209506_1004043_pt1 | contig 11289 bp, 12 predicted proteins | sample AD_JPNHG2_MetaG_FD_184409 | JGI IMG/M metagenome (GOLD analysis project Ga0209506, IMG submission 184409) | Active sludge microbial communities of municipal wastewater-treating anaerobic digesters from Japan - AD_JPNHG2_MetaG (SPAdes) (version 2) | ecosystem: Engineered > Bioreactor > Anaerobic...
CCGGTCTTTGGTGCTTGATCGTGTATTCTTCATGGCATCCTCCTTGTTCTTTGAATACCGGAGGATACCGGATTATATTTAAAATTTCAAGATGGGGTTAATTTGACGCTTACCAGAAAAAGAAAAAATAACCCATCGCATCCGCCACGTCGTCTAAGCTTGCGTAAACAAAATGCGGCTTAAGAAAGCCGCACTTCGTTTACGCACCGGGCGCTTAGCCGACATGGCGCAGTTTTGCTGCCCATTTTGCATGACCGATAAACAAGTGCCCCCACGCTCTGAGTATGAGAGAAAAAAATCATCTCTTTTCCAGTGGGACTACCTTTAATTGAATAACTACCGCTAATAATGTTAGACAGAAAATAAGAGTAATTTGAACAACAGACGAATCCAACCATTTAACAATGAATAATGCCATGATAATCAATACGACCACAAAAATATAGGACCATTTTGCAACACCTATTTCTTTCCCACATTTTTTACATTGCATTTTCGATGCAGGGCCAAGAAAAAATTTATCCATGTTTGATAATGAAGGAACTCCACAGTGCGGACAATTATGCATTACAAACCTCCGGACATCAAACTATGCGAACTGATATGTATACAGCCAAGAGAAAAATACTAACCAACCAATAAAAATACCTAACAATTCTGACTCTTCTGAATTTATTAATATTTTTATGTTATCTGATAAAATACCATCTGGCATTACGTTACCAATTTTTTGATTAGCATTTAAAATTATCATGTTTCTTGTAAAAAAGTACTTTTTCAATATATATTGCTGATCAAAAAAAGAAACTTCCACTTTAAGGAAAAACAATCCTTTAGAAATCAATGCGCTCCCAACTGTCGTTGAATTCAAATCAAGCTTGATTACTGGCTTGATCGTTTTCTTGATAACTATTTCATAATTTTTTTCATCAAAAGTAAAATTGTAATTATGCGGAGAATTGTAATATTTGAAATCTGCAATTTTTTTATTATCCTTTAAAACAAAAGCAGGCTCTTTTTGGTTGTTCATTTTAATCTTATAAACAACCATATTCTAATTTTTTTTCTCGTTATTCCGGTTATTATCTTTCCAAACCTTTTTAGCCCCGGAGATTGTAGCATCTACATTCAGCTGTACCAACTTTTGGGTTGCATACTTCTTAGCATAGTCGCCCACCGTCGCAGATGCCTTATCCTTAATCATACCCGAAACAGCCTTACCAGCAGTACCCCTGGATAACAATGAACTTCCTATGTCAACGATTGTATCTTTTGCATTAATATTTTTATTAACGAGTTGTTGTTTGACCATGCTCTTTAATCCACTTTCATAAGCAGCTATCAGAAGTGGTGAGGCTTGGGGAACTGTAACAGCCAAAAGACCCACAACTGAACCTGTTGCGGCTCCAAAAGTACAAACAGCAAGATAATCAGTTGCTGTGGCCTTTCCATCAGAAGCGGTATACAAAGAGACAGCAGAAGAAACTGCACCATAAACTGCTCCAACTGCCATAGCAATCAAATGTGGTTCATTTCCATCAGGATCAACCGCATTGTTTGGCTTATTATAAGTAAAGCAGTATAAATTATTATTTATTGGATTATACACACCTCCCATCCCACGAAGTTTTTGATATTTATCATTTTTATCGTGCCAGTAATAATCATGATCATTATCAAAATCTGCAGGTTTGGGCAAATATTTTTCAAATATCGGATCAGTTGAAATCCACTTCGACAACTGCGCATCATAATACCTCGCCCCAAAGTAATACAGTCCCGTCTCCGGGTCCAATTCCTTTGACGTGAACTTGTACGGCATGCTCTCGCCTGTGGTCGCCTTCTCCTGCACCCAGGTCTCTCCATAGGGGAAGTAGTCAAGTCCCTCTCCCGAAATAGAAAAAAACTGCGAATTAACGCAGTCTCCTTGAATTGTTACTTCCATACTATGGCTGTACCTGGTTTATCATTCTTGTTTCCAAAGAACCATCACGATCATTTATTAATTAAACTCATCACCACTGAAAAAACTCCCATGATCAGGGTTATCAGCAATGGAATGAGCCACATCATGGTCCTCATTTCGTGTCTTAAAGAATCAATCTTCATATCCAGAGCACCGATCTTTGTTTCAAGAACTTCAAACCTTGGCTCCAGACGATTTTCAAGGTCTTCCGCGATCGACCGGTATTCATCAAATGTTACCGGGCGTTGGATTGGTCTCTTTGCTCGTAATAATGCTTTAGTCATCTTAATACTCCTGACATGTTTAATGTATTCAATTAGCCGTAAAAGTCAAGTTTTTTACGATTGGCGAAACTGTTATGTTAAAGAAATTTTTTTTCCTGGCGGCAGCAGTGGCGACCGGGTGTGCTTATGTGGGTAACCCACCAGAAACACACCCGGCGGGCTCGGACCCCGCCGGTTATCCACATAAGCACGCCCATTACGCCACACCCTTCAAAAGCCGGACCAGCAATTCCCAATCGATCAGTTCCACATACAAGTCATTTTCCCGCGGATGATACCTCCGCACAATCCGCTTCAAACTCGATACGGAAAAATGCGTATACCCCACCGTGCTTTCAAAACACTTGTGGCCGAGAATCTCTTTAACATGTTTTACCCCGGCCCCATGCTCAAGCATATGCGTTGCAAAACTGTGACGAAGCAAATGCGAGCTCACTTTCTTCCCGTCAAAACCGGTCTGGTCGAAAAGCCTTTTCAGCTGTCCGTTAATCGATGCCCAGCTCACACGTTTACCCATAATCGTTAGAAACAGGGCTTCCCGGTCCGGGCCCTCAGCACGATACATGCCGAACTTCGGGCGGGCCTGTTCAAGGTAGCGGCTCACCCACTCGGCAGCGTTCTCGCCCAGCGGCACAACCCGGTCGCGCTTCCCCTTCCCTTCCCGCACCAGCAGTTTACCGCTGGCAAGGTCGATGTCCGTGACATTCAGATTAACAATCTCACTTATGCGCAAACCTGTGCCATACATAAGTTCGAAAAGCGCCCTGTCGCGGATCGCGGTAATCCGCGTGCCGTTGATACCGTCCAAAAAAATATGCATGTGCTTTTCCGGGATGCTTCCCCGAAGCCGCTGTACCCGGATTGATTTCATGTCCAGGCCTTCAAAAGGGTTACGGATTATGTATTCATTTTTCGAAAGAAATTTAAACAAATGCCTTACACTCATGAGCATACCCCACCTCGTGGAATCTCCAAGCCCTTTACCGTTACGCCGGTATGCATACAGAAACGCCCGGTACTCGGCGATATCACGAGCATCAACCTCACGTACATCATGCGTGCGCGGGTAGTCAGAAAGCCAGTTGAGAAAAAATCGCGTTTCCCGGCGGTACCGTATCACAGTTTGTCCGGAAAATCCCCGGTTCTTCATGTATTCCTCGAATAACTTAATGATGATTTGTGCCGTCATGACTTTCGCTCCTTTCTTGCAGATGCCGCTCGCGCGGGTGGCTCTGTTCAAGCACTTCCCGCAGATCGTCGGGGAATATGCGAGTATATACTTCCGTATTCTTGATCCGGCGATGCCCGAGAAATTCCTGGACCTCGCGAATGTCCGCTCCGCACTTGAGTAAATGAGTGGCAATCGTGTGCCGTATACTGTGACAGGTCACCAGCGGCAGTTCAAGGCCCTGCGTGATGCGCTTCAAACGATCATTAATCCAGCGGTTCAACGACCGGCTTTTTCCGTGCGGGAATATTCGTTCGTTTACCGCAATCTGCAATGCATTGACATAGACCTGCAGCATATCACGCGCATATTCAGTGAGCGGGCACCGCCGGTCCTGACGGTCCTTGTCATCGTGAATGACGATGTACCCGCTTTCGAAATTGACATCCTCAACCTTCAGGCTTTCAATCTCGCTGATGCGCGCGCCGGTGGCGTATAAAAGTTCGACCAGAACTTTCAACTTAACATCGTCAGCATCAGCCAGAGGCAAATTCTCAAGCAGGCGCCCCATTTCATCAATCGTGAGAACATTCTTCGGCACCAGCTCGCTCTCTTTCATGCGGTCAATCTCGCTGAAAAAATTCTTCACCGCCGCGCCCTGCTCCAGAAGGTATTGATAAAATAACGTAAGATATGAAATATTCAGATTGATGGTCTTGGGATTGTAGCGCGGCTTGCCATTCATGCCGCGCAATAAGCGCAGGTGTTCACGGTACGCCTCGGCACCACGGACGCCGATCGTGGCGATATCGATGCCGTTACCCGAAGCATGCGCGAGGAAATAGTGAGCGGCGCGCATCTTCTCTTCAATTCCGCGCGGCTTGTACCCTTTCACCGTGAGCCAATCTTTGAATGCGATACTCAGGTTGACATATGTTCCTTTCATCGGTTCCCCCTTTCGTCTCTATCTCCCCCGGGTGGGACAAAAAGAAAAAACGCCTGCGATTAAATAAGCCGATCCCGCTCCCCGTCAACAGCACCAACTGAAATAACGCACAGCAACTTACAATAAAATATGTTATGTCGCCGAACACGGAGGCCGCCGGGCACAGGGAGCGCAGGACGCGCGACCGCCCGACGAGACAGGAGGTCGAGGAGGGTGCCCGGCGGCCGGAGTGTGAGGGTCACATGAGCGCAGTGTACCCACGTAGCGAATGCGGCATAACAGATTTTATTGGAACGTTGCCGGCACTTGGAGCAACCCACTCAACTAACCCTCCAGGGATCGGCGAGAGCGGGGAAAATATTCATTCTGCCATGCCCATTGTTCGTGATTCCCCTTCGGCGTTTTTTACTTTAACCGGGCGGGACGTTCTTTTTCCCGGAAAACTAGACATTTTTGAAAACGCTTTTTTTCTCCGCCTTTCCCTCCAAATTTCATGACCCAGATTGATAACTCCTGACCAGTCCAGCATGTTACCCCTCAAATCTGGGTCAGACCCAGTTTGACCCAGATGACCCAGATTTCCCGTTTTCATTTGTTTTTATGAGCTTTTCCATATCTTCAACCGTGGGAATCATCGATAAATCGACATGTTTAATCGCCTCGTCGTCCCGGATGCGATAAAAGCCTTTGGTCCGATTGGTTGCACCCCGGACCACCACGACATATTCATACTCAACAAGCATGCGCATGTATCGCTTGACCATCACCTGGCCCAAGCCTGTGTATTCACGGATTTCACGCTGGGTCATGCTCACCTCCGAGGCCTTAATCCCTTTTTCTGCCGCCTGTTCACGAGCAAACGCCCGCAGGTCATCGTAAAAATCAATGACTGACAGCGGGATTTCAAGCAGTGTTGAAGCCAGTGCGGCTGAAAGTATTTGCATGGCCCAGCGGTAATCTTCAAGGTCGCACTCCACACAGTCCATGCCGTTGTGCATGAACTTTTCTTTCTGGAACTGGCGCACGAACGCAATCACGGCAATCAAATCTTGAAAGCGTTCATGGTCGCGCCGGGTTCTCATAAGCTTGTCCGGGAACTGAATATACTGCGCAAACGGGTTCACCACCGCGACTTTTTCAAGCAAGCGACCGGCGGCGTGATACGTTTTCTCTATGCGGGGAATAATGTCTTTCTTTGCGTCATAACGTTCGAGGGAATACTTCTTTTTCTGCGCCTCGTGGATCCTCCGGGTCTGTTCAGGGGTTTCATCAGCGGCAATGATAAAAGAACGCGATGCGTTCTCGGGGTTGATTGAATTGGAAGTGCTCGTCATCACGCACGAGACAATGGCCTTTGACTTCATGGCCCGGGTCTCCATGCGTCCGGTCTTCGGGTCTTTCATCGTGACAAGCCTTGAAAGCTCGTGCGCTGATTGCATCTCACGTAGCTGGTGCTCAATCTCGGGGCCATGTACGGCCTCGCCCAACACCAGAAATTTATGAATCATATCGCCCACGTAGTTCAATGCCTGATCTGAAAGCGACGTTGCCGAGATTGCATCCTCTGGTGGAATTAATCTTTTCACCGTGTCCACGAGCATTGATTTGCCTGCAGCTGATTGGGATATAATGAGCACGGATATAGGGTCGTCGAGTTTGCGTGAACACGCGGCAAGAAATAAAAGAAGTTTGTTCATGTCCTCGCCCACATACCCGGCGGTTTCCATGTCAACGATTACCCGTTCAAACAGATGCGGGTCAGTAAGTAAGTCCATACCAAGTTGCCGTTCTTCGGCTGTAATCACAATTTCATCGCTCGCGCCGGTCATGCGCAGGCTTTTATCGCGTTCACGCTCAAAGTATTCCAGTATTTCGATTAAATCCTTTTCAACGCGCACGGCCTCACGGCCCAGCGTGCGTGAAAGGTTTTCCGCGTAGTTCTTGCGGCTCCGGGCGGAATATAAGTCAAGGTTGTCGAAATATTTCTCGTTGTTGCTTTCAGCTTTCACATTCACCCGGAGGTTATTGACGAACATTTCCTTGACCCCGTTTACCCGGTAGGTAATGCCGTTGAAGGTGAATGCATAATGCGACGCGTCGTTGGTGACTGTGAATGCATCAGCTGGTGACGCCGCTTTCTCGAACACTTCAGCCCCCGCAATCGCTTGCTTAATCGCTGCGCTGTCAGCGGTTTTCTGAAGGCATTCGTTCCAGTCTTTAAAAAGGGTTTCCCCGGGTGAGACCGCGGAGGGAGCCACGACCTTCACCCGGAACCCTTCGGAAACAAGCTTTTCCTTGAGTGCAAGGGAAGCCCGGTTGCCTGCATCATCGGAGTCAAAAGCAAGGACGACCGTTTTTACGCGATCGTCCTTTAAAATATAGAGGTGCTCGTCGGTAAAACCGTTCGTGCCATAGATTGATTGGACGTTCTCAAGGCCAAGCTCGATTAAAGAAAGTGCGTCAATGATTGACTCGGTTAAAATAATTTCATCGTACACCTTTGAGGCTTTGCGATTGAAAACGCCTTTGTGCTTGCCCTTAATATATACATGCGGTAATTTCGACGCATCATTGATTGACCGGCCATACAGGCCCACAACGACATCGAGTTCGTCGACAATGGGAAATACAATACAGTTTAAAAAATGTTCTGAGCTGTTTTCACGAAGTATGCCAATGCTTTCAAGCTCAGCACGTTGCGCTTCACCGATTACGTTAATCAATGTCCCATCGGCAAAGCCAAGTTTAAACCGTTCGTAATTGGCCACGTTCTCAAGGCCGCGTTTGGTAAGGTATTCAAGGGCCTTTGGCGACTCATAGAGCTTCTTACGGTAATAGTCCATGACCGTGCTCAGGGAAACCGCAGGCCCAGCTGCACTGGTTCCCTGACGCTCATCTTCGTGGCTGGTGCCTTTCCCATTGCCGTTACCCTTGTCCGGCGAGCTCAGGGGTGCCGCATCCTGCGCGGCATCGGGCTTGTGCGATTCTTCATGCTGGTGCGCCGCGCCGGATGCGGTTAAGGGTGAAGAATTCACCTTCGGAAGGCCTACGCCTCTCAGGGACTTCAGGTATTGCAAGGCCTCCTTGTAGCCCACGCCTTTCATCTTTTCGGTTAAGGTGAAAATATCTCCGCTTTCCCCGCAGCCGAAGCAGTGGTACACCCCGTTATCTTTTATCGAATCAACCGAAAGCGAAGGGTTTGTGTCCTTATGCCAGGGACATTTCCCCATGTAGTTTTTGCCCTTTTTCGTCAGCTTGACCCCAAAATGCTGAAACAAATCAACGATATCGACATACCGTTTAACGTCGTCCTTTTCAAACTCATCAAGGAAGTTGGCGACCTTGAGGGTTTTCTTACCATGAAGCCGATCTGATGTCATATTCATACAACCTCCGCCGATGAAGGTGCCGACCAGTCTCCCACCCTGATCATGAGTTCAGTCCCCAGCAGGGCCACTTCATCTTTGAGTTTGCAGATTGAATCGATAAGGCCGGTTTTACTTGCTATCGCCTCTTCAACCCTTATTGACTTTGACAGAACGGTACTGAATACCAGTTCACCGAAAGAAGAACGGATTTCTTCCCTGATTTGCCGTGTAATAACCGGAACGGAATCAAAGGCATTGATGATAACCCCGGCAAGGTTTAACCCCGGATTGAAATTCTTCTTCACCTTGGCTATGGTTGCCATTAAATCATTGGTACCCTGCATTGAATACAATGACGGGTTCATGGGAATAATGACATGTTGAGCTGCGGTTAATGCATTGATGGTCAGTACTCCGAGGGATGGTGGAGTATCAAACAGGATATAATCAAAGTTCTGAAATAACTCATGTTCCAGTATTTCCCTGACCCTGGTATATGCATCCATTTCACCAATTAAAGATTTCTCAAGCAAAGCCAGACGAACATCGCCGCAGAGAATATGCATTCCCGGATAACCGACAGGAAAGGTGAATAAATTGCCGGACAGTGCCTCATAGAGTCCCGGTTCTAATTCATCGAGAAGACTTTTGGTTAAATTGCCCTGCGGGTCGGTGTCGATTACGAGTACACGTTTCCCGGTGCTGGCCAGATATATCCCGAGTTCGCGGGTGCAGGTGGTTTTACCCACACCGCCCTTCTGGTTGGACAGTGCGATTATGTGTTGTTGCATGCCCCACCCCCTTACTTGTTCAGGGGATGACGGGCAACCAGCATGGTCGCGGCCTGTTCGCGCACTTTGTGGCGCATGCTTTCGAATGTTTCAAAGATGCCGTAATCAAGTTCGAATAAAAACTCACAGTTGGACACCACAAACTCGGACTTGTGACGCTCGGCGTTGGTCGCGATCTGGTCGAGGATGCTGAACAGCAGAAATACTTCGGGCTCGGTGAATGATGCGGTGTTGTTGTTTAAATGCATAGTTCTCCCTCCTATGAAAATGTAAAATTTTTGGTTGACATTTCCCGAGGAAGGCGCTTTTCTTAAGTTACCAGATTAAGAAGCGCGTTCCTTCGGGAATGCCTAAAAAGCCTTAAATCGACCCGGTTTAGGGCTTTTTTTATGGCCCGGCCGGTTTTTGCTAAAACTCGTCAAGAATTAAATTTCAATTTTATACATTTTTTTGTATGTTCTCAAATAATACATAATTATGTATTATTGTCAATGCTTTTTTTGAAAAAAATTTTAAGAATTTACGAGTAGGTATATAATGCTTTTCATGAAAAGCGTACCGGTAGGCTTCGGAAAACGACTCAAGGAAATACGTCGAGCAAAAGGTCTCACTCAATACGATCTCGCCCGAATACTCAAAACATCACAACGGATGATTGCCCATTATGAGAATCAAAACAATCGACCGCGTATTGATAAAATTCAAGCCATAGCTGATGCTTTAAATGTTCCAGTTGAAGATTTCGTGGGGCATGATGAAAAAAATACAAAAAAAACTAGCGAAGAAGATGTATCCTACAGCTTAATGAAACGCGTCAAAGTCATCGAAAAATTACCGCTTCGCGACCAGCGAGCCATTTTCCGGCTCATCAATTCCCTGGCATCAAAAAATAATATAAAAACAGAACCGTAATCCTCCCCCATCGCAACCGCCACGTCGTCTAAGCTTGCATAAACAAAATGCGGCTTAAGAAAGCCGCACTTCGTTTATGCACCGGGCGCTTAGCCGACATGGCGCACTTTCGCAGCCTCGCGCGCCGGAAACCCCTGGCCTAATCTATACCTGCCACCGACCCTCTGCACCTGTTGAAAATTTAAATTTTTATGGGAGATATCACTATAGTTAATTCTCCTCAATATTATTACATTCTGATGGATGGACACATAATTTTGAATCATTTGCCAAATAAACAATTTTTGATTCTTTTGCAGATTCGCCTTCTTTCTTGAGCCAAATTAATTTATTAAATTTATAAACCTGTCCTTTCCCATTGCATTTTTTCCCTACTTGTTTTTCACTTTTCAACAAGCATTTGCAATCTTTACAGTCAGAAAATAAATCAGTCGTATCATATGAATATGTAAAAAATCCATTACTGCTAAAGTTGATATAAACACAATAATCCCCATCGCAATATTCAAATTTTTTTACTTTCCAAACGGATACAGGAGAAAACTTGTCTTTAGTTCCGAGATAATAATCAAAAATCCATCCTTTTATTGTTTCTTTCTGATTCATTTTACTAGGGTAATATGTATCAACGTATACCCATTTGCCGCTTTTCCCATCAATGACATCTTTTGCACTGTTTACTTTTAGAATATTCACAGGTGAGCACACAGGCAACTTTATTATAGCTTTTGCTTTTATAGATGGATTTTCCCTAACATTAAGATTATCAACTGAAACCAATAATATCTGTTCAGCTGCGAAAGCATTCAACTGATTAAACAAAGCTAACGCAATCCCAATCGATATAATAAATATTAAATTACTGAGGGCTTTGCGCTGACTCATGAAGGTGATCATTGTGGCCTCCAACATAATGTGGTACATGACCCTGTCCATACCCGAATCGCTTCATGTGGTATGATGGCCCAAAATTTTCTCTATTGTTTGAATCTTCTTTAAACGCATCTTGAAGATTGAGAATTTTATCAAGATTATTCGATAAATACATTTTATATACGCGTGAAGATTCTTTCGATAAATCTTCAAAATTATCAGCTATTCTATTGATGTCAACTGCTTGTTTTGAGCGGTGTCTGCTCCAAGAGGGATCGTTTGGTCTTATTGTGCTGTTTATGTTAACACAATAACCGGATTTCGACACTGCAGACTCAACCATATCTGCAGTTTCAAAACTCACTTTCTGATCCTTCCCTCTATTGAAAGAGATTTTCTGACTTCCAAGCCCTGTAATACTACCAGCCGTTGGATCGATATAACGACCTTCTTTCTTGGTAGTAAACCCCCATCTAAATCCTTGAAAATTCCCCTTTGCATCACGCGGTTTTTGTTGGAAATAAAAATATTTATCAGACAAAGGAACTTTAACTGTAACGTTCCCATCAGGGTCGGTAAATCGAAGGGGATTATTTGCAGCATAACAATACAGATTTAAATTTATTGCATTAAACACACCACCCATCCCTGGCAGTTTAGAATTATTATTACTACCTCTGCCGGGAAGGTAATCATTCAGTATCTTATCCGCACTCACCCACCGACTCAACTGCGCATCATAATACCTTGCACCGTAATAATACAAGTTAGTCTCGGGGTCTAATTCCTTCGCAGTAAACTTATACGGCATCGATTGCGCATTAGTCGCCTTCTCCTGCACCCACGTTTCCCCATATGGGAAGTATTCAAGGTTATCCCTTTTTCACAAAAACATCCCCCTAAAGCCGGGGGGCCGGAGAAAAAACATTTTCAAAGAGCGGCCTTCTCGCATATCACAGAATGACCATGCCATCACGGCAC
>Ga0209506_1004057_pt1 | contig 11263 bp, 7 predicted proteins | sample AD_JPNHG2_MetaG_FD_184409 | JGI IMG/M metagenome (GOLD analysis project Ga0209506, IMG submission 184409) | Active sludge microbial communities of municipal wastewater-treating anaerobic digesters from Japan - AD_JPNHG2_MetaG (SPAdes) (version 2) | ecosystem: Engineered > Bioreactor > Anaerobic >...
GATCCAGAAAAAGTCTCGCTGTTGGTTCAGGTCATAGGTAAGATCGGGGAGCGGAGTTCTTTGCCGCTCATAAGGAAATACCTGAGTGATTCACGTCCGCAGGTTAAAGAGGCAGCTGTTAAAGCCCTGAGCGACTGGCCGGAAGTTGAAGCTCTGGACGATCTTCTGGCTCTGGCCAGTAAGACTTCCGACCTCAAAGAAAATGTCCTGGCCATCAGGGGACTGGTCAGACTGACTGCTTCTCAAACTTATCGTCAGCCTGAGGCAGCCACGGCTTTTCTTAAAGAAATTTATTCTCTTAGCCGGCGGGCTGAGGAGAAAAAGCTGGTTCTGTCCACTCTGCCCGCTTTCCCCTGTGCTTCCGGGCTGGAGTTCTGCCAGTCATTGAGTAATGATCCGGAAGTCGGGCAGGAGGCGCGGACCGCAGCGGAGAAAATCAAGCAGAAGCTTCAGCCACAGTAAAAATCCTGTTAGCCGCCTCCGCAATAACGTTTTAAAGTCTCCTTGGGCCGCATCGTAAGTAAATTTCTCTTTTTCTGAGGTTAACTTCTTTGAAAATAGACTTTACGACAGCTCATTCCACTATTGCTATTTGCAAACTATCTTGACATAGCTCTTGTCCACCAGCTTATCTACCAGCCAGCTTCCGGCCTTCTACCTTTTTAGCACAAAGTTACAAAGTCTATTGATTATGTTATTAGACTGTTATTTGAGCTCTCTGTCATCGCCGATGAAAATTAGCTGACCTGGACAAACTTAACTCCCAGAATGGCCGCCAGTTTTTTTATTTTAGAAGCGATATGGCCAACACCAACCGCACAGTGATGGGCCGGTCCTTCCCGGCTCCAGGCTTCAACAAACTCCTTTACCCCGGGCTTAAATTTATACCGGCTATTGGTATTGCCAATCTGGAGAATCGGTCCTGGAACTGATTCACCTTCGGCCACTAACAGTTTGAGTTCGTTGTCCCTGGTTTCGACCACGGAGAGAAGGGTCACGGGGCCTGACTTTACTTTCATTTCGATGGACAAACCTTTGCCCGGTTTGCCATGAAATACACCCAGCGGCTTGAGCTGAGGCTGGCCCTCGGCAATGGCTATATGCCCGGGTCCATCATGTCCCATCAGGATGATTCCTTCTTTGAAATCCAGAGCATAAAACTCGGTAAAGGAGCCGCCGGCGCCAAAAGCATCCATGATTTTCATGGCAACAGCATTCTTAACTTCACATTCCCCGGCCATCGGCACATGCTGGGCGGTTAAAAGCGAGCAGCCGGCTATGAGCGAAGTTACAATATCTTCTTCTTCGCTGCCAGGTATTCCTTCGTAATAATAAGCCAGCGCCCCGAGTTTCTTCTGAGCTACCAGCCGCTCCAGGGCACAGGCCGTTCTGGCCGCCCTTTCTATTTCTGCTCTCGAAGTCTCAGGCAAAATATTAAAAGTCTTTTCCATCTCCTCGATTTTGTTAGCTATTTCTTTCTGGCTCACCTGATGACGGAGTTCAATTAGCTGGCCCATTTCCAGATTCTCGAGATGTAAACCGAGGCTGGCCGCCAACCGGGTGGTATCTGTATAGACATCAAGCATGCCGTTATAATAGTGCCCGAGAATCCCGAGATTCAGCTGATGGAGAACTTCGGCTACCCGGGCCGCTTCGACCCATTCTCCGATTTCATGCCAGGCCTCAGGATCTTGAAGAGTTCCAGTGACTAAGTGAAACTCTATCCCCGAGCGGCTGAAAACATTGGCGATTTCAGGGACGGCACAGGCCTGACAGAAAGCCAGCCATTCTCCGGTCATCTGGCCGCGGTCGCCCAGAGAGTTAAACCACTCGTAATTAATAGCTGCCTCGGGCTGGAGATTGAGCACTACCACCGGCACTCTGGCTTCCTCCACGACAGGCAGAACCGTTGAAGACAGGGCATAGGTAGAAACGTAAAGAAAAATTATCCTGACTCCGGAGGCTCTAAATATTGCCGCTGTTTCACGGGCTTTTTCCACAGTATCCACCAGCCCGGCTGAAATTACCTCACAGCCTCCAGCTTCTGATATTTTCTTCTCGATAGTTTTGAGATAGCCATCAAGCCGGTCGCGAAGACTAGGGAATTGTCCCCAGTAAGTGTTTAGACCTATGCCGAACAACCCCACTTTTACCGTGCCAGCCGGAGAAGTTGGGCTGCTGTCCGGGAAAAACAGCCCTGATTCACGAGACTCAGCTACAGCTGTCCCCAGGCTAAAGAGCACGAATATTAATAATAGAATCGTTAATGACTTGCGTTCTATCGTCTGCTTCATCTGTACCTCCATTCGTATCTTTTTTCTGCCCTAAATGTTAATTTACCTCAATCTGTTTGCCATTAAAATCCTTGGGATATTTAGAAGGCAATAATAATATCTGAAGAGAAGAAAAACCTGTCTCTTTACCAGTTACCCGAAGGGGAATGCTGGCCTCGATGGTAACGAGGCAGAAATCAACAAGGTCTGTTCCAGGCTGGTGCTGCGGACCGGAGAGGTCAAGTTGTTGCACTGATTTTTAGGTCACCTCTGGGCTTCTTCTAAATGATTACTATTTTCCCTAAAGTTTTCCTTCGGAGAGAATTTTTTATGCGGCTTAGGGGCTTGCTATTCCGCTCTGCTTCCGTCCAAAGCCGCCTGCCTTCGGTCAGCGGCTGATCAGCGGGTAGAGCTTTTCCGGATCGGCCACCGCCCCATGGTCGAGCCGATCATACCAGGCAATGAGCTGCGAGCCACCCTCATAGAAGGTCACTCGGCTGAATGGCTTGTCCAGGCCACCGTGGTTTTCCTTGAGCCCGAAGCGGTCTTTGACCTTGTTCTCCAGGAAGCGGGCCAGCCCTTCCTTCCATTCCTGCCAGGTCATGTATTCCCAGTCCTCGGGGGCTAGAATTTTTTTGAGCCTGGCCCGTGCCTTCAGGCTGTCCTCGTCCTGGCCAGCAGCGACGGCGGCCAGGAAGCCTTCATAGGCCTCGACGAAGCCGGCCTGCTCGAAGGGAAAGGGATGGTTGATCTCCCACATGTAATCCTTGGCAGCCATAGCCTTGTTGAACACCGCCAGGCCCGACTTCAGCCTTGTTTCGCATGTTTCCCACTGTCGGCAGTGGACGAACTCGTGGAAGATAGTGACGTAACCAGCCAGATCGTCAAACACCTCGGCGCTCACAACGCAGGCCATCCTGTTGCCATAGGTGCCTAGCGGAAAGGCCGCCCTGATGCCTTTGGGTATGGGCATTTCCGCTGGCACTTCCTGGTCCAGGACGTATCTCTGGGTCGCCTTATCTGGAGTGAAAATGAACAGCCTGTTGCCTTCAGCTACAGCCACTGGATACAGCTTGTCCAGGAAGCGATGGATGTCCTTGATCCTATCCCGCAGCTCGAATAGCCTGGCGAGCTTGCTGGTGCAGTCGACGACCAGCGCGTCCCGATTCTGAGTCTGTCCGGCGGCCGTCGGGGATGCTGCCGGCACCCTAGCCATTAGTAAGCCTAGAATGACTACCAGGAAGGTTCTCTTTTTCATGGGCGCTCTTCTCAGTTGTTACGAATAATAATAAAAATGGACGAAGATGACAACTTAAAAAGTTGACTCATCTAAAACCTGCAAAAAGCTGATTCGTTGCCTCATGAGAAAATCTATACGAAAATCTTTTTGACTGACGCCCAGAAATGAGGCTAAATTCCTTGACAGGCTGTCTTCTGGCAGCTTATGCTGGGAAAGTAAAATTTTTAGATTTGTGGTTAAGGCCGTGCTAAAAGTTGTGATAAAAAATGAACAATATTAAAACCTCAAAGCGAATTACAATTGGCCCCGTTATTTTTTTAATTTTCTTGATCTTGGCTATTTATTGCCTGGTTTTTGAATCAGGCTGTTCTTCTTCAAAGCAGGGGACTCTCGAACAGGGATTCACCTCGCCTCCTCCAGAATACAGGCCCGGTGTTTACTGGTATTTCATGGATGGCAACTTAAGCCGGGAAGCAATGACCCGGGAGCTGGAGGCCATGAAAGAAGCCGGCATCGGCTGGGCACTTTTTCTGGAAGTCAATGTGGGTGTGCCGCGCGGTCAGGTTGATTTTTTAAGCCAGAAATGGCAGGAACTTTTCGCCCACGCCGTTAAAAAAGGAGAAAGGCTGGGTATAAAAATCATCATGGGCTCAGGCCCGGGCTGGGCGGGAAGCGGCGGCCCGTGGGTCAAGCCTGAGGAATCCATGCAGCATCTGGTCTCCTCTGAAGTCAGGGTCAAAGGCCCCGGGAAATTTGATTCGAAGCTACCCGTCCCACGGCCCAAAACTCCCTTTTTTGGAGAAAATACGCTGACTCCAGAGCTCAAACAGGCGAGAGAAGACTGGTATCAGGATGTGGCGGTTCTGGCCTTTCCCACGCTTGAAATGGATAGCCGGATCCCACTGATTGAGGAAAAGGCTCTCTATTACCGGGCTCCTTTTACTTCCCAGCCGGGTGTCTGGCCATATCTTCCACCACCGGCTGAGGCAAGCGGGCCGGCTGGATCAGCTATAAAAAAAGAGAAGATAATTGACCTGACCAGCAGACTAAAGCCCGATGGCAGCCTTGACTGGGAGATTCCGCCTGGTAGCTGGACAATCAGGCGTTTTGTCGCCAGGAATAACGGGGCGGTGACCAGACCGGCGCCCCTTCCCGGGCTGGGCTTTGAGTGCGATAAGTTTAGCCGGGAGGCTTTTGAGTCTCATCTTCATCATTACCTTGGCCCGCTCTTAGAACGGATCCAACCCGATGGTTCAAAGCCGGGCGGCGGCTGGAAGATGATTCATATTGATAGCTGGGAAATGGGCGCTCAAAACTGGAGCCAGAACTTCAGGCAGGAATTTATCAAGCGCCGCGGCTATGACCCTCTGCCTTATTATCCGGTCTATGCCGGTTGCCAGGTCGGAACCCTTGAGGAAAGCGAAAGATTTTTGTGGGACCTGAGGAAGACCTCGAGCGAACTGATTATTGAAAATCACGCCCTCGAGTTTAAAGAGTTTGGCAGGAAATATGGCTTTAAGCTTTCCATTGAGCCTTATGACATGAATCCCGCCTCGGATTTTGACCTGGGGGCAGTGGCTGATGTCCCGATGAGCGAGTTCTGGAGTGATGGCTTTGGCTATAATTCCTCTTTCAGTGTAATTGAGGCTACCTCGATTGCTCATATAACGGGCGCTCGGGTCGTGGCGGCCGAAGCTTTTACTGCCGAGGGAAGAGAAGCCTGGAAAAAATATCCGGGTAACATGAAAAATCAAACTGACTGGGCCTTCTGTCAGGGGCTGAATCGGCTTATCTTTCACACTTTTGCTCATAGTTCGCTTGATGAAAAGCTCAAACCAGGGATGACCATGGGCCCTTATGGTGTCCACTGGGATAACAGGCAGACTTGGTGGCCAATGGTCAGAGCCTATCATGAATACATCGCCAGATGCCAGTTTCTTTTAGCTAAGGGAAAACCGGTGGCCGATCTGCTTTATCTGATTCCTGAGGGCGCCCCGCAGGTTTTCAGACCAGCCCCGGATGCTATGGACGGGACGCAATTCCTTCCGGATAAGCGAAGCTTCTCCTTTGATGGTTGTTCGCCTGAAACTTTGATGAAACTGGCTGAAGTCGAAAAAGGCCTGATAGTTTTTCCCGGTGGGGCCAGCTATAAGCTTCTGGTGCTGCCGGCTTTTGAGGTCATGACTCCAGAGCTTTTAAGGAAAATAGAGGAGTTGATACGGGAAGGGGCGACGGTTATTGGTAATCCGCCTCGAAGATCTCCTTCGCTAAAAAATTTTCCTGATTGTGACCTTGAGGTGGAGGGGCTGGCTAAAAACATCTGGGGAAGTCTGGAAAAGCCCCAGCTCGCTGAAGAGAGAATTTATGGGAAAGGGAAAATATTCTGGGGCGGCAACCTCAATCCTGAAGCAGTCAAGAGCAATTCCAATCCACTTCAAGCCCGGCTTTACCCTGATTATCAGACAACGGCCGGGATTTTAGAAAAGATGGGTCTATCACCTGATTTTAGTTGTTCCTCCGGAAAAATTCGCTATACCCACCGGTCGCTGACTGAAACCGGGCAGGAAATTTATTTTATCTCAAACAGAAGCGGCGAATTAGTTGATGATGTCTGCACCTTTAGAGACGGTTCACTCCAGGCTGAGCTCTGGGATCCTCTATCAGGTGAAAGACGACCGCTGGAAGGAGCCCAGGGGGTGGAGCAGGGCGGCGTGCGGCTTGAGGTCAGGCTGGAACCAGAGCAGAGCTTTTTTATTGTTTTTAAGAAAGACGGCAGCGTCGCCGGCCTTCCCAACCTTCCTGCCGGGATTTCTTCAGCGCCGGAAAATGCTGGGGAGGGCAGAGCAACTGCCAAAAAGAAAACTGCAGCGAAAAATCAAAGCCCTGATCAAACTGCTGGCTCCGGGCAGTCCTTCTTTAAGAATTTCCCTGAGCGGCAGGCCATATTAACCTTAGGAGGACCTTGGAAAGTCAGGTTCGACCCGGCCTGGGGCGGCCCGGGTGAGGTGGTCTTGGAAAAGCTTTTAGACTGGGCCATTCATCCAGATGATGGCATCAGGTATTATTCCGGGACAGCGGTTTATACTGCTGAGTTTGACCTACCCGAAGGAGTTGAGATTTCGAGGAAGGAGGCTTTTTACCTTGACCTGGGTGAGGTCTTTTGCTTGGCCATGGTCAAGCTCAATGGCCGCGACCAGGGAATTGTCTGGACAAAACCGGCCAGAGTCAGATTAAGCGGAATCGGAAAAAGAGGAAACCATCTGGAAATAGGAGTGGCCAATCTGTGGATAAACCGGTTAATAGGTGATGAAAATGAGCCCTGGGACGGCGTGGTTAATGGGCAGTGGCCTCAATGGCTGCTGACTGGAAACACGCGGCCAACAAAACGCTTGACCTTTACCACCCACCGCTTTTACCGCCAGGGAGATCCGCTGGTTCCATCAGGTCTTCTTGGCCCGGTCCGCCTGCTAAAATAATGATGGTGATGGACGATAATGGGCAAAGGCCTACCGAGTAGTGCCTGTGACAGATTTCCCCTGTAAGCATTCCCCTACAGGTTATAATTCCTCAGGTGCTATGTTCAATGAAGGCTTAATTCATCTTCGCTATTTTTAGCTTTTTTAATAAATGTGCAGTTCATACCGCTCAGCTGGCTCATTATACTCAACCCAGACAAAGCAGTCCTTTTCCACATCAAAGGTGCGGGCAAAACGAATTGGAACCTCGTAATCTATTTCCTTCTGAAAGCGGAAACTTCTATCAAGGATTTGACCTTTAAGGTCCATCGTTATGACTTCATTGAGCTGATTTTTCTGGGCGGGAGTGATGGCATATATTTTGCCGTCGTCAATCTTAAAGGCGACAAACGAAGGAAAGTAGGGCGGGAAGATAGGTTGATTATTTTCCAGAAACTTTTTTGGTAAGCTTCTGAGAACACGATCACGGTAATCTTTTGGCACTCTTGTTTTTTCAATTGGATGGCGGATTTCGTAAAGAAGATTGCCCGTCTCGTCAAAGACTTTAATTGACAGACCCTGGCTTGAATCAGCGACGAAGATTTTATGGTCATAAACAATATAATCAAAATATTCTCTGACCATTAACTGGTCCTGTTTGCGGAAAGACCCCGAAGCTCCGGGGCGGGAAGGGGGTGGGGGAAGAATATCCGGGACCTCCAGCAGCCGCTTCAAGGGCTTGCCAGCCTGGTCATAAACAATTAGCATCGGTGGTAACGTCCGACCATCTTCAGCCCTCTCCAGCGGGATGCCAACGAAGTGACTACCAACTGGAAGAAACGGGTATGGTCCCATTGCCTTGCTCGGTGGGATTAACTGGCCAAGATAGTCACCTTCAGGGGAGAAAAACAGGGTTTTGCCTATATCCTCAGCTACGATCCGGCCTTCAGCTAAGTAAAATGAGCCGAGCAAGGTGAATTCACCGGGTCCCTGGCCAGAACGGCCGATATGTTTTAAGAAGCGGCCCGTTTCAAAAGAGTAAACTGCTATATTCGTCTTATCCTGAATATATACTTTTCCAAAGTCTGCCCGGACATACGCGGCAGATTCGATTTCTGGCAGCGGAATTATCCTGAGCTGACTCTTCGAACTCCCGGAAGACTGGTCTGAATAGATTGGAGAACTCAAGCAAAAGTTGGCGAGGAAGGCGATGATTATCAGTTGATATTGCCTTGAGCTGTTCCCTTTCATGAACCTTATTCCCTCTTTTTTTAGGGGACAATAAAATAATGTATATGCTTTCTAGTTATTATAGTAAGCTAACGACTCCTTTTTTGCAAAAATTCTTACCTGATAAATAATTAGAATTTATTTGATGGCTGCTCCGACTTATCATTCTCCTTTTGCCATTTATGATGAGCATTTCTACCAGCTGAGCTATGATCCCGACCAAAACGCCTGGATGCTAAAAGTAAGTAAGATTAATTGATAAACGCTCAGCTCTCTGCCCGCTAATCTTCGACTCTGGTAAAGAGAAGCAGACTGCTCTACTATCTCCACCTGATTCAAAAATTTACCTTCCTCTGCAACAATTTCTCTTTGAAAAAGGGGCGGGAGTTAAATAAGATAAGGATTGAAGTCTGATTAATTTAAGCAATTTAAGGAGCTTTAAAATGATTGAAGGGCAGGAGAGCATAAGCCAGATTCCTCAGCTAAAATACGCCATGATTGGTGGCGGGATAGGCTCTTTTATCGGCGATGTCCATCGTAAAGCTATAGCCATGGATGGCAAAGCCCGCTTAGTCGCCGGCTGTTTTTCTCGAAATTATGAGAATAATCTCAAAACGGGAGAGACACTCAGGCTGGATAAAAACCGCCTTTACCGGAACTATGAGGAACTGCTCCAGGCCGAAGCCAGACATCCTGACCGCCCTGATTTTATTGTCATTGTTACGCCTAACGACTCGCATTATCCGATTTCCCGACTGGCTCTAGAACTTGGGTTTCCGGTAGCCTGTGATAAGCCTTTAGCCACCAGCAGCTCGCTGGCTCAAGAGCTGGCTGATCTTGCCCGCCAGAAAGACCTGCTTTTCTGCGTCACCTATACTTATTCCGGTTTTCCAATTATCAAACATCTGCGCTGGTTGATTTCGCAGGGCGAGTTAGGCAGCATTCGTTTTGTGGCCGGTGAGTACCCGCAGGAATGGTTAGCCACCCTGGTAGAAAAAACTGGCCAGAGGCAGGCGGCCTGGCGGACAGACCCGGTCCGGGCTGGAATTTCCAATTGCGTTGGCGATATCGGGACGCACCTTGAACATATGGTTTCTTACCTGACCGGACTGGAGATAGAAACACTTTGTGCCCGCCTTGATCATTTTGGCGAAGGGCGGCCGCTCGATGACAATGCCTCCATTATGATTAACTTCAAGGGCGGAGCCACCGGGCTTTACTGGTGTTCGCAAATTGCTATCGGCCACGACAATGGTTTCAGAGTTAGGATTTATGGAACCAGAGGTGCGGTTGAATGGTATCAGGAAGATCCAAACCACGCTAAGATTTCTTACCTTGACCGGCCGGTGGCTTATCTTTCCCGGGGGCGTGACCCGATGTGCCCGCGAGCCCAGGCCCTGTCGCGTATTCCCTCCGGCCATAATGAAGGTTACTTCGAAGCTTTTGCCAATATATATTCGACCTTCTTGACGACCCTTGACAAGAAGCTCCATGGTCAGGAGCTTACCGCCGATGACCTTGATTTCCCGCAGGTAGAAGAAGGGGTGCGCGGGGTAAAGTTTATAGAAAAGTGCGTCGAAAGCTCGGAGAAAGGAGCAGCCTGGGTAAAATTTTAAGGGGGCCAGGGCAAAGTTTGAATGAAGAAGGCTACGGCGGCGGTGGAAGGCTGAGAAATAACTATGGCTACCAAAGAATCGGGATAAGGCTAAAATCAAATGATTTACCTGCCTTTATCTGTCAGGACAATCTCGAAGTTATGTTCGGCCATAACATCGACGCAAAGATAATTTAGCCAATAAACAATAAATAATAATCTTAATTCTGGGGAGGAGAAAAAATGGCAAGACCAATAACGCTATTTACCGGACAGTGGGCCGATCTTCCCTTTGAAGTCGTCTGTGAAAAGGCCAGCTCCTGGGGCTACGACGGGCTGGAAATTGCTACCTGGGGAGATCATCTGGAAGTTAAGAAGGCGGCCGAAGATCCTGGCTATCTGGCGAGGAAAAAAGAAATTCTGGCCAGACATCACTTAGTGTGCCGGGCTCTCGGGGCCCACTTAGCCGGCCAGTGTGTCGGTGATCTCTATGACCTCCGTCTTGATGACTTTGCTCCGGCTGAGGTAAAGGGCAAACCGGATGAAATCCGGCGCTGGGCCATAGAAGAAATGAAGCTCACCGCCCGGGCGGCTAAAAACCTCGGCTGCTATGTGGTCAATGGCTTTATGGGTTCACCTATCTGGAAGTTCTGGTATTCGTTTCCAGCCACGAGTGAGGAACTGGTCGAGAAAGGCTTCCAGCAAACAAAAGAACTATGGACACCAATTCTGGATGAATTTGATCGCTGCGGGGTGAAATTTGCCCTGGAAGTTCATCCCACGGAAATCGCCTTTGATCTCTACACGGCCAAACGGTTGCTCGAAGTTTTTGATTACCGGCCAACACTCGGTTTTAACTTTGATCCCAGCCATTTACTCTGGCAGGGAATGACGCCTCATCTTTTTATCCGTGAATTTCCGGACCGGATTTTTCATGTCCATCTCAAAGATGTGGCCCTGACGCTTGACGGCAAAGCCTCTGTTCTCGGGTCGCATCTCCCCTTTGGTGATCTGCGGCGGGGCTGGAATTTCCGCTCTCTCGGTCATGGGGATGTCGATTTTGAATCGATTATCAGGGAACTCAATGCGATTGGTTATGAGGGACCCCTGTCGGTGGAGTGGGAAGATAACGGCATGGACAGGGAATTTGGAGCTAAAGAAGCTCTGGAGTTTGTCCGCGGGCTTGATTTTAAACCCTCAGAGGTGGCTTTCGACAGCCATATGAAAAAGTAGAACTGTTGCCAGGTGGGACCACCGGGCTAAAACCGGCTCAAACCTGAGTTAGGCTTAAATATTTAAGGAGCTAACTCTGTAAGCCTGAGCGTTCAGGCCCGGTTCAGCGTGCTTGCTCGCCAAAATGGCTGCAAGAAGCGTCCAAAAATAGTTTGCATTCTCGCCGGGAAACAGGTAAAAAATAGTAAAATAAATGACTGAAGAAAAAAGAGATTTAGATGGAAGACAGAGATAAGAA